>Ga0209273_10000496_pt1 | contig 49810 bp, 50 predicted proteins | sample tdAd471_FD_187126 | JGI IMG/M metagenome (GOLD analysis project Ga0209273, IMG submission 187126) | Marine sediment microbial communities from the Atlantic coast under amendment with organic carbon and nitrate - tdAd47.1 (SPAdes)... | ecosystem: Environmental > Aquatic > Marine > Coastal >...
GGGTCTGCGTCACGTGCAGCTGATGCATGGCGCGAAATGGTACGGCACCTATCTGGGCTCCTACAAAACCCCGGCCCGCGAGGACGACCCGCGCCCCCTGCCGGTGAATTTCTATCACGCCCAGCAGGACTGGCTGGTCGAACGCCACGCGGCCCAATCGGGCTGGTCATGGTCCGCCCTGCGCCCCCACGGGGTCTGGGGCTTCTCGACCGGCAGCGCGATGAACCTGATGACCGGCATCGCCTGTTATGCCGCGATCTCGAAGCAGCTCGGCCTGCCGCTGCGCTGGCCGGGCAGCGCGGGTTTCTTCGACCGGCTGTATCAATTCATCGACGTCGATCTTCTGGCCGAAACCATGGTCTGGACCGCGACCACGCCCGCCGCCGCCAACGAGGCCTTCAACATCACCAATGGCGATCTGTTCCGCTGGCGCCAGATCTGGCCGCGCGTCGCCGACTTCTTCGACATGGCGGTGGCCGAACCCCAAACAATCCCGATCGCCGCTTCCATGGCCGACAAGGGACCGGTATGGGATCGGATGGTCGCCAATCACGGGCTGCGGCCCTACGCACTGGACGACATCGTCAACTGGGCCTATCTCGATATGGCGCTCAACAACGACATCGACCAGATGTCGAGCCTGACGAAAATCTTCCAGGCCGGCTGGACCCAGGTCTGGGACAGCGAGGCGACCATCACCCGCCAGCTGCAAAAGCTGCGCGACAACAAGATCATCCCCTAAAGGACTTCCATGCCCCTTCATATCTCCAGCAATTTCGACAGCGGCAACATCGTCTGCCAGGACGCGACAGATCCAAACGACATCCGGCTGGAGATTTCGAAGGACAATAATTCCGACTTCTACATGTGGTTCCACTTCCGCCTGACCGGCGCGAAGGACACGGCCTGCACCCTGAAGATCATGAATGCCGGCGGGGCGGCCTATCCCAAGGGCTGGGAGGGCTATCAGGCCGTCGCGTCCACGGATCGCGAGACCTGGGTCCGGGTGCCCAGCAGCTACGCCGACGGCGTGCTGACCATCGAACACACACCCGCTGCCGACAGCGTCTGGTACGCCTACTTCGCGCCCTACTCCATGGAGCGTCACGCCGACCTGATCGCCCGCGCCCAGCTGGATGACCGGGTCCGGCTCGACGTCCTCGGCGAGACCCTCGACGGCCAGGCCATGGACCTGCTGACGATTGGCGAACCCTCTTCCGATAAAGGGGGTCCCGACAAACAGAATTTCTGGGCCATTGCCCGCCAGCATCCCGGTGAGAGCATGGCCGAATGGTGGATGGAGGGGTTCCTCGCGCGCCTGCTCGACCCGGCCGACCGGGCGGCCACCGCGCTGCTCGATCGCGCGGTGTTCCACCTCGTCCCGAACATGAACCCGGACGGATCACGCCGCGGCCATCTGCGCACCAACGCCGCGGGCGCCAACCTCAACCGGGAATGGTCCGAGCCCGCGATGGACCGCAGCCCCGAGGTCTATCTGGTGCGCACGCGGATGCAGGAAACGGGCGTGGATTTCTGTCTCGATGTCCATGGCGACGAGGCGCTGCCGTATAATTTCCTCGCCGGGATGATGGGCATTCCGTCCCTCAGCGATCGGCAGAAGACGCTGCAGGAGGTCTTCTCCGGCGCGCTGCTGACGGCCAGCCCCGACTTCCAGACGAAATACGGCTATCCCGACGCCAAGCCGGGCAAGGGCAACATGACGCTCTGCTCGAACTGGGTGGCGGAGAAATTCGGCTGCCTGGCGCTGACCCTGGAGATGCCCTTCAAGGACAATGCCGACCGGCCCGACGCGACCTTCGGCTGGTCACCGGCACGCACCGAGGCCTTCGGCGCGGCCCATCTGGACGCGATGCTGGCGGTGCTGGAGGCGTAAAACCTTCGACAAGATGCCCGGATCAAGTCCGGGCATGACGGAAATTGATTACAGCATCGACGCGTCGTCGAGAGACCAGAGCGAGAAGCCCGGGCTTTCTTCCCAGATACGCGGCTCCCAGCTGTCGTCCATGCGGTCCATGTCGGCGAAATACTCGGTCCGCCCGCCGCAGGGGTTGTTGAAATACCAGTAATAGTTCGACCCGAGGATATGGCGTCCGGGCATGGTGTCCTGTTCCCAGCCCTTCTCCTTCATGAACTTGCCGCCCATCATCACCATGTCGAAATTCTCGACCTCGAAGGAGGCGTGATCGAAGGCGTTGCGGTCGGCCCGGCTGATCAGGAAGAGATTATGGTGATCGTGACCGCCCTCGCAGCGCATGAAATCGCCGCCGGTCTTGGTGCTGTCCGACAGGCGGAAGCGCAGGCGGTCGAGGTAGAAACTCACCGCCTTTTCCCGGTCCGCCATCTCGATCATGTAGACCACATGGCCGATCCGGATCGGGTTCGCCTGGGCCGCCGGGTTGATCACCACATTCATCCGCGGCTCGACCGTGTTGACGTTGTGGGGGATCACCTCGACATCCGTCTCGGTCGGTGATGCGACCATCAGGCCCAGCCCGTTGCCGCTCTCGTCGGCAAAACACAGCGCGCCGTCCTCTTCCACGACGTCCCGGTCGGTGGCCAGGTCCGCGCCCATCTCCTTGAGGCCCGCCGCGTCGGCCACACCCCAGATCGCCCGGCGCAGCGTGGATTTCGCGGGGTCCGGGCTACCCGGCAGGGACGGATCGTCCGCCCGGCGCAGCTCGATGGTCTGGCCGGTACGCGTCCGGAAGACCGTGCGCTCGGGGCCGGCCTCGACCTCGTCGACGCCCCAATCGCGGTAATAATTGGCGCCGGTGTCCATATCCTCGACGCCGTAGATCAGCTTCTCGACACGTGTGATGGTCATGACTTTTTCTCTCCGCCTCTATTCGTCAACGACATCGGCCCAAAGGGTGCCGATCTTCGAAATCTCGACCTCGATCCGGTCGCCCGCCTTCATCCACAAGGGCGGGCTGCGCCGGGCACCCACGCCGCTCGGCGTCCCCGTCGCGATCACGTCGCCCGGCTCCAGCGGCGTGAACCGCGAGATGTAGGAAATGATGTAGGGCACGGAAAAAAGCAACATATCGGTCGTGGAATGCTGCACCACCTCACCGTTCAGGCGGGTCGTCAGCTCCATGGTGGCGGGGTCGGGAATCTCGTCCGCGCTCACCATCCACGGGCCGAGCGGGCCTGACTTGTAGAAATTCTTGCCCGCCGTCACCGAGTGTTTCTGGTAATCGCGCACGCTGCCGTCGATGAAAATGGTGTAGCCCGCGACGTGATCGAGGGCGTCCGCCTCGCTGATGTGGCGGCCGCCCTTGCCGATAATCGCGGTCAGCTCACCCTCGAAATCATAATTGTCCGAGACCTTCGGCCGCTCCATCTCGCCGCAATGGCCGACCAGCGTGTTGGTCGAACGCATAAAGAGTTGAAGTTCAGCCGGCAGGGTATTGGCGGTCTCCGTCACATGGTCCTTGTAGTTGAGGCCGGCGCAGAGAATCTGGTCCGGGTCGGTGATCACGGGCAGGAAGGTCACGTCCGGCAACACCGTGTCGGGATCGCCCGACATCCCGGCCTCGCCGAGCGACATCAGATCACCGGCCGCGATCGCGTCGCGCAGGCTCTTATGGGGGCCGCGCGCGCCCAGATCGACGACCCCGTCCTCGCGGACAAGGCCCCAGGTCTCCGCGCCGTCGGCGCCCAGCTTGTAACTGATGAACTTCATGGGTCTGCGCCTCTTTCCTATGCTTCGTCGATGATATCGACGGCCAGCGTGCCGATCCTCGGCACCTCGACCTCGAGTTTGTCGCCGCCCTTCATCCAGAGCAACGGTTCGCGGCCCGCGCCCGAGCCCGCGGGTGATCCCGTCGCGACCACGTCGCCGGGCTGCAGCGGCGTGATCTTCGACAGATAGGAGATGATATACGGAATATCGAAGATCAGCATGTCCGCCCCACAATCCTGAACGACTGCGCCATTCAGCCGCGTGGTGACATGCAGGGTCGAAGGGTCGGGAATCTCGTCCGCCGTGGTCATCACCGGCCCCAAAGGTCCGGTGGCCACGAAATTCTTTCCCGCCGTCACCGAATGCTTCTGGATGTCGCGCACGCTGCCATCGACCATGATCGTGTAGCCGGCGACGCAATCCAGCGCTTCGTCTTGCGATACATGGCGCGTCTCGCGGCCGATCACCGCGCAGATCTCACCCTCGAAATCGAGGCATTCGGACACCTTGGGCCGGATCATCGCACCGCCATGGGGCACCAGCGTGCTGTTGGCCTTGAGGAACAGGGAGAGATTGTCGGGCATCTCGAAACCCATCTCCTCGACATGATCCTTGTAGTTCTTGCCGGCGCAGAACATGTGGGTGGGGTCAGGGATGGTCGGCAGATAGGCGATGTCGGCCAGTGCGGCGTCCGGGCTCTTGCCCTGCGCCGCCGCGCCGATCTCCATCAGCTCCCCGGCGGCGATCGCCGCCTTCAGGCTGCCATGGGGTCCGCGCGCGCCGAGATCGACCACGCCGCCGCCCTCGCCATCATGGCCGACAACCAGCCCCCAGGTCGCGCCGTCGGCGCCGATATAACTGACAAACTGCATTTGATTTCCCCAGGAACGAACGTTGCGCCGACGTGAACGCGGCTGTCAGCCGTCCGTCAGGTCGGGCCAGAGTTTATCGGCTCCGCGCGCCGCCACCAAGCGGCCGAGCAGTGCCGCCCAGCTGCTCTCCGCCCCGAACTCGGATCGCCAGGCCCACAACCGTCGGGTCAGGTGATGCAGGCTGTATTCATCGGTGAAGCCGATCGCGCCATGGACCTGGTGGGCGATGTTGGCCGCCTTGCCGGCGGCCTCGCCGGTGCGGATCTTCGCCGGGGCCGCCGCCGCGATGATATTGCCCCCGGCATCGACCATCCGGCAGGCCGCGCGCGCGGCAACACCGGCCGCCGCGGCCTCCGAGGCCATCACCGCCAGCTGCTGCTGGATCGCCTGGAACCGGCCGATGGGCCGGCCGAACTGCACCCGCTCATTGGTATAGGTGACGCACAGGTCGAGCACGGCCGAGATTGCGCCGGCCATCTGGCAGGACCGCACGAGCGCGCCGGCCGCATGGACCCGGTTCACGCCCAGGTTTTCCGTCGCCAGACCCTCCACGATCACGCGATCACGCGGGTCACGGCCGATGTTCCGGTCACGTGTGATCGCGGCACCGCCCAGGCCCACACAGTGCAGCACGTCACCCGCACCCGAAACCAGCATATGTCCGGCTTCCCGGCCCCAGGGCACCCGCATCATCCCCTGATCGGCAAGCGTAACGATCCCGTCGGGCAGCTGCCCCAGCAGCCAGCCCGCGGCGATCGCCTCGGCGAGCGGCACCGGGGCGGCGTGCCGGCCGGCGGCGAACAGCACCACATGGGCATCCTCCCAATCGAGCCCGCTGCCGTCCTGCGCCTCGGGCACCAGAATCCGGTCGAGCCCGTTCCCGGTGATCGCATCCCACAGGCCGTGTGGGAACTTCCCCGCCTCGGCATCGCGAAAAACCTCCGCATCGAGATGCGCGGCGAACAGCCGCTCGCAGGTCTCGGCAATCATGGCGCGTTCTTCGGTCATCACCGCACGCCTTGCCAGAAAAACGCCGTCGTGCCCGGACTTGATCCGGGCATCTCCTGCCTGCAATGAGCTTGAGATACGCGGGTCAAGCCCGCGTATGACGTATATGGGTCGGTCTCCATCATCGCAGCCCCAGCCCCCGGGCGATGACCCCGCGCATGATCTCGGTGGTGCCGCCGCGCAGTGAGAAGGACACGCAGGCCTGCTGCACATAGGCCAGCGCCTGTTCGAAATCGTCCCCATGGTCGATGCGCGGCGCCGCGCCGATCACCTGGTGGGCGATCTCGGGGATGGATTGCTCGAACATCACCCCCAGATCCTTGACGAAGGCGGCCTCCAGCGCCGGTTCCGCGCCCGCATCGAGCCGGGCGGCCACCGACAGGGACATGGATCGCAGGGTGGCGAGATGGGCGTGCAGCCGGCCGATCGCGGCGGCGGCCATGTCGGACGGGTTGTCGCCGGCCACATGCACCAGCGCCTTGAGCAGCGCGAAGGCGCTGAGGAACCGGTCCGGCCCGCTGCGCTCAAACGCAAGTTCCGCCGTCACCTGGCGCCAGCCATTGCCCTCTTCGCCCACCAGCATGCCCGCGGGCACGAACACATCGTCGAAGGTGACCTCGTTGAACTCCGCGTCGCCGATCATGTTGCGGATCGGCTGCACGGTCACGCCGGGTGACGACAGGTCGATGACGAACTGGGTCGTCCCGCCATGGCGGTTCTCCCCCGCCTCGCCCGTGCGCAGCAACGCGATCATGTAATGTGAGTGCTGGGCGTAGGTGGTCCAGACCTTGCGACCGTTGACGACCCAGCCCTTCTCTCCACCCACCTCGGCCGGTTCGGCGCGCGAGCGGATCGAGGCGAGATCGGAGCCCGAATCCGGCTCGCTCATGCCGATGCAGAAATAGGTCTCCCCCGCCGCGATCCCCGGCAGCAGCATCTCGCGCTGTTCGTCGGTGCCGAACCGCAGGATCAGCGGCCCGCTCTGGCGCTCGGCGATCCAGTGCGCCGCCACAGGGGCACCGGCGGCCAGCAGCTCCTCGATCACCACATACCGCTCCAGCGCGCTGCGATCCTGCCCCCAGGGTTCCGACCAGGTCATGCCCAGCCAGCCGCGCGCGCCCAGCTTGCGCGAGAATTCCGCATCGAACCCGACCCAGGACCGGGCCCGCGCCGGGACCAGGATGTCCGCGGCCTCGGCGTCCAGGAACGCGCGCACTTCGGCCCGCAGCGCGTCGGCGCCAGGCGGCAGTTCGCATGGTTCGAAGGCGAAGGCCTGCATGGATTCTCCCCGTCATCATGACCGGCCTCGCCCTTCGAGACGATCGCTGCGCGATCTCCTCAGGGTGAGGCCCTTATTTTTCCCCTCATGCTGAGGAGCCGCCGGAGACGGCGTCTCGAAGCATACCCAACCAGCTTAGCGGTGGCCGTCAAATATGCTAGCAAGCCGCAACGAAGAATGCTTGCGGGTAAAACCCCGGGGAGGAAACCAATGAGCGATTTTCTGATCTACGAACAGGACGGCGCGGTCGTCACCCTGACGATGAACCAGCCCGATGCGCGCAACCCCCTTTCGGGCGAGAGCCAGTATGCGGCCTTCCTGGACGCGACCGACCGGATCAGCCGCGACGATGGGGTGAAATGTGTCATCCTCACCGGCGCGGGCAGCGCCTTTTCCGCCGGCGGCAACGTCAAGGACATGCGCGACCGCAAGGGCCTGTCCGAAGGCGGGCCGTACCAGATCCGCAACAACTACAAGCGCGACATCCACAACATCCCGCTCACCCTCTACAATCTCGAGGTGCCGACCATCGCCGCCGTGAACGGCGCGGCCGTGGGGGCGGGCTGCGATCTCGCCTGCATGTGCGACATCCGCATCGCCTCGGAAAAGGCGCGCTTCGCCGAGAGCTTCGCCAAGCTGGGCATCATTTCGGGCGACGGCGGGGCCTTCCTGCTGCCCAAGCTGGTGGGCATGTCCAAGGCCGCCGAGATGACCTTCACCGGCGACATGATCGGCGCCGACGAGGCGCTCGAATGCGGCCTGGTCTCGCGCGTCGTGCCCCATGAAAGCCTGATGGACGAGGCCCACATCCTGGCCGGCAAGATCGCGGCCAACCCGGGCCATTCCCTGCGCATGTCCAAGAAGCTGCTGCGCGAGGGGGTACATTCGCGCCTCGAGACGGTGCTCGACATGGCCGCCGCCTTCCAGGCGCTGGCACATCACACGCCCGAGCATGACGACGCGGTGAACGCGCTGATCAAGGCGATGGAGAAGAAGGGCTAAAGCCCTGGGAACGGGAGGAACGAAGAATGACGCACATCACAACCGACGACGGCGTGAAGCTCTGGGTCGAGGAGCATGGCAGCGGGACGCCGATCGTCTTCGCCCACGAGTTCGGCGGCGATATCCGCAGCTGGGAACCGCAGCTGCGCCACTTCGCGCGGAACTACCGCACCATCGCCTTCAACGCGCGAGGCTATCCGCCCTCGGATGTGCCCGAGGATGTGGGCCTGTACGGCCAGTTCCGTGCGGTGGACGACATCCTCGCCGTGCTCAACGGGCTCAAGATCGACAAGGCACACATCGTGGGTCTGTCCATGGGCGGCTTCGCCGCACTGCATTTCGGGTTCCGCTATCCCGACCGGGCATTGTCGCTCACTGTCGCGGGCGCGGGCTATGGCGCCCATCCGGACGTGCACACGCAGTTTGCGGACGAGACCAAGGAGGTCGCCTCACGGATCGAGGCCGACAGCATGGCCGAATTCTCGAAGATCTACGCCATCGGCCCGACCCGGGTGCAATACGCCAACAAGGACCCGCGCGGCTGGGAGGCCTTCTCCAAGGAGCTCGCCGACCATTCGACCAAGGGTTCGGCCAACACCATGCGCGCGGTGCAGGGCGGACGTCCGTCCCTCTATGATTTCGCGGCGGACATGCAGGCGCTGGAGGTGCCGACCCTGATCATGAACGGCGACGAGGACGACCCGTGCCTCGACGTCGGCCTTTTCATGAAGCGCAACATCCGCTCATCGGCGCTGGTGCTGCTGCCCCGCTCGGGTCACCTGATCAATCTCGAGGAGCCGGCCCTGTTCAACCAGCAGCTCGGCGACTTCCTGGCCCGTGTCGATGCCGGCCGCTGGGAACTGCGCGACCCGCGCTCGATGACCACGGATATCCTGTGGACGCCGGATAAGTAGCTGAAAGTCCTCACCCAATCCCATACGGCTTGGCCCAGCCCAGCCCGGCGACGGTGTCGCCGCGGGGCTTGTATTCCGCGCCGACCCAGCCGTCATAGCCGGAGTCCTCGAGCATGGCGAACAGGAACTCGTAGTTCATCTCGCCATCGTCGGGCTCGTGGCGGCCGGGCACGCCGGCGAACTGCACATAGCCGGACTGAGCGAGGTAACGCTCGATCTTGTCGGCGATGAAACCCTCCGACATCTGGGCGTGGTACAGGTCGAACTGCACCTTCACATTATCCATCCCGGCCTCCTCGACGATCGAATGGCCCATCGCCTGGCCGATCAGGAAGTATCCCGGGTTGTCGGTGAGGTTCAGGGGCTCGATATGCAGGGTCATCCCCCGCGCCGACGCCGCCACCGCACCCGCGCGCAGGTTGGACAAAAGCGTCTGGCGGTGGGCCATCGGGTCGCCGCCCGCCGGCACCGTGCCCGACATGACGTGAACCCGCGTGCAGCCCAGCGCCTCCGCGCTGTCCATGGCGCGCTTGAGGTCTGCCGCGAAGGCCGCCTCCTCGCCGGGGATCGACGCGCGGCCGAACTTCGAGGCCTCCGTGTCGCCATAGGGCGTATTCAGCAGGGTGCATTCGATACCCGCCGCATCAAGGCGTTTGGCAAGCTCATCCAAATCCTGATCATAGGGGCGCTGAATCTCCACGCCGGTGAAGCCCGCATCGGCCGCGGCGGTGATCCGCTCGGGCAGCGGCAGTTCGGTGAACATCATCATGATGCAGGAAGAGAATTTGAGCATGGTACGTGGTTCCTTGGCGGGCGTTTTCAGCGCCATTTATCGCGGGTTCGAAAGCGGCGGACAAGATCGCGAAGAGATGCGCGGATCAAGTCCGCGCATGACGGCTTATAAAGCTCCCGACCGAACCCAAATTCGTCATGCCCGGACTTGATCCGGGCATCTCCAAAAACGGTCAGCAGTCCACCCAGCCGTCAGCGGTCTTGAGCCGGTGGGTGATGTCGTTCTGGGGTGTGAGCATGGCCTCAATGAAGCAGCCCTTCTTGGCGGCATCGATCAGGCGCAGCTGGTCCTCCACCGACGCATCGCTGTCCATGGTGATATCCATATGGATGGATTTGGGTGCTGATTCATACGGCGCGCGGCCCTTCTGGGTCGCCACCCACTCGCAGCGACACGAGATCTTCGGGTTCTCGATATCGACCCGCAGGCGCCTGGAAAAGGCGCGCATCTGGGTCATCAGGCAGGAGGTCAGCCCGGCGATGAAGTAGGCGATAGGCAGGGGCGCGGACCCGTCGCCGCCGTGGAAGCCATATTCATCCGACGCCATCTGCCATTCGATGACTTCGGGCACCATCAGGCGCACATCCATCTCGCAGCGCATCTTTCCGACACCGGTCGCATCGCACTCGAAGGCCACGTCGAAACTCTTGATATCGTCTTCCGCCATCGTCTCGGTCCCCGTCTTCGTCATCGGCTGAAATTGTCGGTTTTCTGCCCGGATTGTGCCGCACGGGCCCCCTTTGCGAAAGAGCGGCATCGCAAAGGGCGAGATTGAACCGGGTGCCCCAAATCGCTATGGATGAGGGAACATCAAAAAGACCAACCCGGGGGAAATTCCATGTCCAGAGTATTGATCGTGACCGGCGGCAGCCGGGGCCTTGGTGCCGCCACCTGCATCGGGGCGGCCGAACAGGGCTATGAAGCCATCTGCGTCAACTATGTGGGCAACAAGGAACGCGCCGATCAGGTCGTCGCCGCTTGTGAGGCCGCCGGGGCCAAGGCCATCGCCGTCCAGGCCGACATCACCAAGGAAGCCGATATCGTGCGGCTATTCGAGACCGTGGACAAGGAGCTGGGCACCGTCACCCATCTGGTCAACAGCGCGGGCATCGTCGGCCCCTACGCGCGCGTCGACGAGCTCGACGACTGGAACGCACTGCAAGAGCTCTGGACCATCAACATCACATCGACGCTGGTCTGCTCGCGCGAGGCCATCAAGCGCATGTCGACCAAGCATGGCGGCAAGGGCGGCGCGATCGTCCACCTGTCATCCGCCGCCTCTCATCTGGGTGGTGCGGGGGTGAACGTGCCCTATGCGGCCTCCAAGGGCGCGGTCGATTCCCTCAACTGGGGCATGGCCCAGGAAGTCGCCGCCGAGGGTATCCGCGTGAACGCGGTCAGCCCGGGCGTCATCGACACGGAGATCCAGCCCGAAGGCCGGGTCGAAGCCGTCGGGCCGAACCTGCCGATGAAGCGCGTCGGCCAGGCGCCGGAAGTCGCCAACGCGATCCTGTTCCTGCTGTCGGACGAGGCGTCCTACATCGCCGGCACCAAGGTGAACGTCTCGGGTGCGCGGTAGGCGTAAGGGCGGGCGGGTCGCAGACCCGCCCCTACAAGGCACGCATCAATCGACGTAGGGGCGGGTTTCAAACCCGCCCGCGACACTTCAACGTCATGCGGAAAGTTGTTGGTCCGGACCGCGGCACGCGCGGTCAGTAGACCTTTCACGTGTAGGGCAGCGTGTTGCCCTCTTCCATGACCGCCGCCAACGTACGGTCGGGCGCAATCATCTGCACCTCAACGCCATCAGGCCCCTCTCTGGGTGCGAGCCGGTAGCTCCGGGCCGCGAAATCCGTGTTGTCGTAGGTCAGGCTGAGGACGTTGTCGGGGTCGAGGGACCAGCTTCCGCTCTCGAATGTGCAGGGGAAATACCAGTCGAAATTCCCGAACCGGCCGAAATGGATCAGGTTCTTCTCCCCGTCCACGCCGGGATAGATCAGTGTGTTCTCGGTCAGGAAGGTGGGCGCGGGCAGTCCGGATTCGGCGTGTGCGGGCGCGGAAAGCGCGAGCAACACAGCCGCGGCAACCGCCGCTTTCAACCCGTTTATATGTCCGATATATCTATTCATAAGCATATTCTTATATTCTATATAAGCACACGCCTTGATCCCGATCAATCGGGCGGCGAATGCGGCCGTGAGATGCCCGGGTCGAGCCCGGGCATGACGGTGCACCAAATAGAATCGTCATGTGCGGACTTGATCCGCGCATCTCGTGCAACGCCCCACACTTACGGCGCTACATATGCCGGAATGTGTTCTCCGCCGACTTGTAGGCGTTGAGGCCGAGCTGCTCGCGCAGTTCCTCGGTGCCCTGGAGCACCGGCGGGTCCACGGGGATGCCGAGGCCGTTGGCGACCCGGTCATTCTTGGTGAAGTTGCCGGCGATGGCGGACGCGCCGGCGATGGCCGCGGGGCCAAGTGCGTCGACGAGCGCCTCGCGGGCCGCGTCGAGTGCCGCCCGGTCGGTGCCGATGATCGCCGCGGCAAAGACCAGCAGCAAATCTCCATGGGGCACGCCGATATCCAGTTCCGGGCGCACCAGGGCCTCGGGGTTCACGTTCAGGTTTGTCGCTTGTCCACTCTCACGGAGGAACCGGGCATGCCCGGTGGTTCAGTAAAAGCAGTCGTTGAGCGCGGACACCCGCCCGGCGACGACCTCCGCCTGGGGCCGCGTCAGCCCGTCATGATGGTTGAACTCGAAATCCATGATCTTCTCGAGCGGCAGATACTGGGCGCGTTCGAGCGCGATATGGTCGTTGAATTCCTCCGGCACCAGGCTCATGGCGCGCATGATGTAGGGCTTGAAGGGCCCGTACATCGCCTTGGCCACCGCGCCGCCCTCGGGCGGGTTCGGGATGGTCGGCACGAAGGCCTGCTCCTGGACCGCCTCGGGCGGGCGCACGCGGGACGGCTCACCCGGTTGGGGCGCGGGCAAGGGCCGCAACGGGACGCCGATGCCGCGGGCGAACACGTCGAGGTTGGTGATGAACGAGACCAGCCCGATGATCTCGGTGTATTCCGCGTCGCTCAGGCCGCTGCCAATCGCCGCGTTGTAAAAGTCCAGATCCACATCCTTGGGCGAGACCGCGACCTTGGCGATGATATCCCGCACCACCTTGGGCAGTTCCACATCGCTGACAGCACCGCCGTCATCGGGCGCTTCGAGAACCCCGGCGTCGATCCCGGCCTGGCGGGCGGCCGAAATCACCGCGACGCGCTGGGCACCGCTGCCCCAGGTGCCGGTCTGGCCGAACCTGTCGAACTGGGCCTGGTGGGCGGCCTCCAGGTCCGCGCGGACCGGGAGTTCCGAATCTTCATAGAGGCTCATCGAGGTCACCGTTTGATTGATTTCTTGGCGTGATTCTTAACAGAAAAAGGCGCCGGCCTGCGCCCGCGCCCTCTTCAAATTCAGGTGTTCAATACGGGTGGCTCAGACGACCCAGCCCATGGCGGAAAACAACAGGCCCTCGGCGTTCTCCAGCGTCAGAAACACACCCACGCCCGCGACGACGGCGCCCGCGATACGTGCCTGAACGGCGGTCGCTTCCGTCGCCTTCAGAGCCGTGCCGACAAGCCAGCCGGCCGCCAGGGCTATCAGATACTGGGTCGCACCGAGGCCGATCAGGTAGCCGATCAGGACCGCACCGCCGACGCCGGCCTCCTGTGCCGCGATCGAACCGCCGAACGCGGAACCGTGAAACAGGCCGAACGCCGCAAACAGCACAACCGCCGGGGCCAGGCCGAGTGCGCGGCCGGACAGAACGATCCCGCCCAGAACCAGCAGCGAAAGGCCGATGATGATTTCCGTGGCCGGCAGAGCCGTGCCCAGGCTCATCGCCAGCGTGCCAAGCAGCATCGCCACGATGTACGCGCCCGGTGCCATGTAGCGGCGTCCGGTGTAGAGCGCCGCAATGCCCACCAGGGCGATGAAAAACAGATGGTCGAAGCCGAGGATCGGATGGCCGATGCCCGACAGGACACCATGGGCGAACGTCTCCATCGGCAATCCGCCGAGCGGGTGATGCGCCAGGGCGGGTGTCGACATCGACAGCAAGGCACCGGCGGCAATCAGGTATTTTTTCATGCTTCCCCTCAAGATTTTCGTCCCGGCCAGCGAACATGCGTGCGCGCCAGAATCGGCTTTTGCAGTGGGACAAGCATTGGCGAAAACGGGCCGGATGGCAACCGCTTTCGCCCGAAATAAACCGGTGGGGGGCCGCGTGTTCAGATTTCGACGACGACCTTGCCGAAATGACGGCCTTCGCGCAGATGCGCCAGCGCCGCAGAGAGCTCGTCGAGGGCGAATCGCCGGTCGTCCAGCGCCGGTTTCAGGCCATTCTGGTCCACGGCACGCAGCATCGCCTCGAACTGCTCACGTGAGCCGCAGGTCACCCCTTCGAGGCGGATCTTGCGGGTTACCACCAGGGGCAGCCGGAATTCATGGTTGGCGCCGGACAAAACGCCGATCAGCATGACGGCACCGCCCAGGCGGACCGCCTTGATCGACTGCTCCAGGGTCCCCGCGCCGCCGACCTCGACAACCAGGTCGAGCCCGCGCCCGCCGGATATCTCCCGCGCCGGGCGCGCCCATTCGGGCGTATCGACGTAATTTATCAAATGATCACTACCGAGCGACTTCAGCCGCTCCAGCTTTGCATGGGACGAGGATGTGGAGATCACCTCGGCGCCCGCCAGCTTGGCGAATTGCAGCGCAAAGGCCGAAACCCCGCCCGAACCCTGGGTCAGCACCAGGTCTCCGGGCTTCACGCCGCCCTGATCGAACACCGCGCTCCACGCCGTCAGGCCCGCACAGGGCAGCGCCGCGGCTTCGGCATCCGTGAGGTGTTCAGGCGTGTGGCAGAGGCCGTACTCCGGCAGCACCCGCAATTCGCAGGCCATCCCGTCGATCAGGCCGCCCAGCCCGGAATGCAGCTTGGTCTCATCGGGCTCGCCCGACAGCCATTCCTGGAAGAAATTGGCGACCACCCGGTCACCGGCGGAAAACCGCGTCACGCCGGCGCCGACCGCGACCACCTCGCCGGCACCATCGGACACCGGGATCAGGTTCTCGGTGCGCTGGCGCGAGCCGTAGCCGCCCTCGACCGTCAGCAGGTCACGATAGTTGAGCGTCACGGCCCGCACCCGGACGAGAACTTTGCCCGGGCCGGGTTCGGGGTCCGGCAGGTCGACAACTGACAGATTGTCGAGACCCGCCTTCGTTAGGACCGCCGCGCGCATGTGTAACCGCTATTCGGCGGCGTTGACGTGGTGGACGACCTGCTGCGGGAACGGAATCGAAATACCGTCCGCCTCAAGCTGCTCCTTAAGCTTCTTGGTCAGGTCCCAGCGCACGCCCCAGTAGTCACCGGAATTGACCCAGACGCGAACCACGATATTCACCGAACTGTCGGCCAGTTCGGCGACGGCGACGACCGATTCCGGGTCCTTGAGGGCGCGGCTTTCCTCGCCGATGACCCGGTTAATGGTGGCCATGGCCGTGTCAATATTGTCGCCATAGTCGATGCCCATCATCAGGTCGACGCGACGGGTCGGATTGGCGCTGAAGTTTTGGATCGCGGAGCCCCAGATCTGGCCGTTCGGAACGATGATCTTCACATTGTCGCCGGTCGCCATTTCCGTCGTGAACAGGCCGATCTCCTTGACCGTACCCGTCTGGCCACCCGCACTGATGAAATCACCGATTTTGAAGGGGCGGAACATCAACAGCATCACGCCGGCCGCCACGTTGCTGAGCGTGCCCTGCAGGGCGAGGCCGATAGCCAGGCCCGCGGCACCGAAGACCGCCACAAGGCTGGTCGCCTGCACGCCGAACTGCTGCAACGCGGCGATGACGACAAAGGCGATGATCGCGTAGCGCAGGAGGCTTCCGAAGAACCGGACCAGAGTCGTATCGATACGACCGCTGCGGCTGAGTGCGCGCTCGAGCGAACGGCGCGCCCAGCCCGCGGCCATAAAGCCGATGATGATGATGGCCAACGCGCCGAGCACGTTCAGCCCGTAGTTCACCAGCACGGCGTAGATCTGTTCGAGCAGGTTCTGGATGTCTTCGTTAGTCATTGTGCTTACTCCTGGTTCATTTTTTCTCCGGTTGCGCGCCTCCCCAGGTTCGCGAACCAGTTTGTGTGTCTAGGTTTCCTCTAGCGCCGCCGCGCGATCCGGATAGCCGACAGAATCAGCCAGATCGGGATCACAACGACCGCGCCGATCAATACGAACGGCACGGCCCACTCCACGGCGTTCGCAATCACATTGAAAATGCCCTCGACCGTCCCGCCAATGGCGCCGACAAGCGATTCCGGCCGGATATCGAACGCCGACAAGACGAGCCCGATGATCAGGGACAGAATAAACAGCCGCAACAAAGTGGAGCCGAGATTGCGAGGCATCTAGGTATCGATGTGTGGTGGAAACCCGAGGGTTTTAGGCGAGTGCGCGCGCGCCGTCGACACCTTTTCCACTTCTGGAAAATTTAAGGCGGCGACCCGCGCCGGCCCTTACGTCCGGTAGCTCGGGTCCAGGGCGTCGAGGCGGCGCAGATGGCCCGCCCAGTCGCGCGTGGCCACGGGCAACGCATTCTCGAACAGCTGCGCCGACTTTTCACAAACCTCGTCGGAGGGATAGACAAGCGCGTCTGGTCCGCCCGCCGAAAGCGCCTGGATCTGGCTCTTTGCACATTTCTCCAGATAGAACATCACCGAAAACGCCTCGGAGACCGAACCGCCGGCGGCGAGAAAACCGTGGTTGCGCAGGACCATCGCCAGATTGCCGCCGAGATCGGCGACCAGCCGCGCGCGCTCGTCCAGATCGAGCGCCGGCCCTTCATAGTCGTGATACGAGATCCGGTTGTAGAAGCGCATGGCATGCTGGGTGATGAACAACAGCCCGCACTTCATGGCCGACAGGGCCATGCCGGCGTCCGAATGGGTGTGCATCACGCAGGCAACCTCGGGCCGTGCCTCGTGTACCGCACTGTGGATTGTGAAGCCCGCCCGGTTGATCTTGTAGGGGCCGTTATTCTCGATCTCGTTGCCGTCCAGATCGGTCTTGATCAGGCTCGAGGCCGTGACCTCATTGAACATCAACCCGTAAGGATTGAGCAGGAAGGTTTCCTCGCCAGGCACCCGCGCGGAAATATGGGTGCGTGTCATGTCGGTCATGCCATAGAGATCGGCAAGCCGGTAGGCCGCGGCAAGATTGACCCGCGCCTCCCATTCCTCGGGCGACACCTGATTCTCGACACTCGGATACAGATCGACGATTTCGGCATTGGCCATGACGGCCTCCTTTTACTGGTCAACGGCTTCGGCCACGACATTGTTGCGCTGGGCGCCCAGTCCTTCAACTTCCGTTTCGACCACGTCGCCCGCCTTCAGGTAGGTGCCCGAGGCATGGCCCACGCCTTCCGGGGTCCCGGTTGACAGGATATCACCCGGATCCAGCGTGATCAGCGTCGAGCAATGGGCGATCTGCTCCTCGGCCGAAAACACCATATCGCCGGTGATGCCGTCCTGCTTGGTCTCACCACTGACCGTCAGGGTCAGGCGCAGCTTGGTGTGGTCCGGTACGAACACGCGCGGCACAAAATACGGCCCCATTGGCGCGAATGTGTCGTGGCTTTTGCCGCCAAACCAGTCCGTCCGCAGCGTCGGCCAATCCTCGCGCATGTTCCAGTCCCGCGCCGAGACATCGTTGGTGGTCATGAAACCAGCGACGTAATCCATCGCCCGCTCGGCCGGAATGCGCTTGCCGGACCGCCCGATCGCGAGGGCAAGCTCGACCTCCCAATCCACCTTTGTCGTATCCGGCGGAATGACGATGTCGTCATACGCACCCGAAAGCGCGCTTGGCGCCTTCAGGAAGGAATAGGGCCGGACCCGCGCCTTATCCCGATCGAGCATGTTGTCGCGCTCCTCGTCGGTCTTTGCGGTACCCGCCGCAACCATCTCGCGGATATGCCCACCATAGTTTGCCGCCGCGTACATCATCTTGCCCGGGTTCAGGATCGGCGGAAGGTAACGAACCCCCCCCGGATCGACGGCCACCTCCGGACCGGCATTCCCGGCGGCCGCAAACGACGCCATTTCGCACAACGCCTCGAAGTTGGCATCCCAATCGTCGAGCAGTAGCCGGATACTGCTGACCCCGACGAGCGCGCCGCCGCGTTTGCCCTGGCGCCAGGCCTTGTAGAGATCGTCCAGCGACCATGCCTGATCGCCAACCACCATCATCACAAAGGGGGCGCTCTTCGTTCGGACAGTCGCGAGTTTGAATGATGTGTCGGCCATTAGTGATTACCCCGGATTCCGATGACGCCCCGCTACCAATCGTGGTCGGTTTCCTGGCGCAGCAAGCCACCGTAGAGGTCGAGACATCGATGCATCCAAGCATGCACCGGATCGTCGGCATCGACCAGTGCAAACGGGCTCGACTTGCGCGCCCAGATGAAATCCGACATGGCGGTATAGTCGGCATAGGTCGGGGATGCCCCGCCCAGGAATGACTGCGCCACGACCACTCGGCGTAACGGCTCGAGCCGCGCCCGCAGCTCCGGCAACCGGTCCTCACGACCCGCCTGCACCTCATCGATCGGCCGGCCCAGCCGCTTTGTCCGGCTCTCCCGGAAGTAGGGCTGGTCCGCCGGATCGAGACCCTGGTAGATGTCGTGGATGATCATCGTCATCACGAGCGGATGTATCTGCGCCTCACACCAGCGGGCGATAAACCGCGCATACTCGATCCCCGCCGGACCGCCGAACAACGACGGCGCGTCGGGATAGGTATCCTCGAGATACAAAGCAATCTGCCAGCTGTCGCCGAGGCGCGCGGCGCCATCCTCGATCACCGGGATGGTCGGGAACGATCCATCACCGATCGAGGCTATATCGATGAACCGGGTCGGTACCGTCTCGCAGGCAAGCCCCTTATGGGCGAGCGCGTAGCGGGTCTTGCAGCAGTTCGAGCTGAACCGCCGGTCGTCCCGTCCCACGAGGTCGTACAGAATGACCGCCATCGATCACCCCGGAGGGCTAGCTGACCGCGAGCGGCGCCAACGCATTCAGGTCGCTGGTGACATCCAGGATCACCGGGCGCGTCTTGGCCGCCTCGAAGGCCTGCTGGATTGCACCCGCGACCTCGCCCGGCTTCTCGACACGGATACCGACCGCACCCATTTCCTCGGCGATCCGGGCGAAGTTCACGTCCGTAAACTGCCACAGCTTGCGCGCCTCGTCGGTCTGCTCACCACCATAGACCCGGTCGAAACCGCGCTTGGACTGGTTGCCCGAGGAGTTGTTGTTAACCAGCGTGACCGTGTTGATTCCCCAGCGGGCCGCCGTCTCGACATCACCAATGTGGTACCAGAATCCGGCATCACCGGTGAAACAGAAGACCGGACGATCCGGCACGCCACATTTCGCGCCCAGCGCCGCCGAGAAGGCCCAGCCGAGATGGCCGGCCGAACGCATGTAGCTCTGGTCCGGTGAGGTCAGGTCGAACATGCCGCCCATCCACATGCCGGTGTGGCCCGTGTCGGCGACAACGATGGCGTCGCTCGGCAGATGGTCGGACAATTCCTTGCAGATACGCTCGGGGCGCATCGGCACGTCGTCCGAAGTCAGCAGATCATTATACTTATCGCGCCACTGCTGGTCGGCTTCCGCGGCGCGCGCGGCCCAGGCGACGCGACCCCCGGCGGATTCGGCATTGGTCATGGCCAGCAGCTTCGTCACGGCGACCTTCGCATCGCCCTGCACCCCGGCGACGACCGGATAGTTGCGACCGATCTCCTGGGGCTCGATGTCGATATGCACGACCTTCCGGCCGATCTCCGGCACGGCCCAGAAGTGGGTCACCATGCCGCCCGTGGTCGAGCCGATGTAGATCACCAGGTCGGCCTCGTTGACGATGATGTTCGCGCTCTCGCGCGAATAGGTCCCGACGACACCAACCGACAGCGGATGGGTGCCGGGGATCGTGTCCTTGCCGTTGAGCGAGGTCGCCACGGGAATATTCATGCGCTCGGCGAATTCGACCACTTCGGCCGCCGCACCGGATGCCCGCACACCGCCACCGGCGACGATCACCGGACGTTCGGCGGCCTCGATCGCGGCCATCGCGGCGCGCAATGATTCCTCCGACGGCTCCGGCCGGTAGGACGGCAACTGCGCGAACGCCTCCTCGATGAGGGGCTCCATATCGGCCTCTTCGGCGTCGATCTGGCCTTCGTTGCCGCGGAACTGGAGATGCACCGGTCCCGGCGTGCCCGTGGTGGCGGCGCGGAACGCCTGTCGCACCATGTCAGGGAAGCGCGAGACGTCATCCACGGTCGCGTTGAACTTGGTCACCGGTTCGAAGGCCGGGACGTCATCGACTTCCTGATAGACATTGCGGAACTTGGTCTTGGGGTCGCGCCCGCCGGTCATCGCGATCACCGGCGCTTTGGCCAGCCACGGATCGCGCAGGCCTGCGGCCAGATTGAGGGCGCCGATCACCTGCGCCATGCAGATGCCGGGCTTGCCGCTGGCGCGGGCATAGCCATCGGCCATATAGGCCGCCGTGGCTTCCGAATGGACGTGCAGGCGCTTGATGTCGGTGCGTTTCTCCAGCTCCACCATCGTGGTGCGCAACACCGCCGGGACGTGAAAAATATGGGTGACGCCGTAGCCCTTGAGCATATCGGCCATCACCTGTGCGCCAGTCATCTTCGCCATGTCATCGTTCCCCTGAATATTCCATCGACCCGTTATGTCGGGATCGTTTGTGGTTGTTATCAATCAAACTCTAAGCCAGCCGCGACGAGCGGGACAACGCCCGCTCGCGCATAGCCGCCCGGCGTGTGATGCCGTCCTCAGACCTCGGACTTCATGGCCTTGTCGCGGAACAGCAACACCAGCAGGATCACCGTCAGCACCGCGCCGACCGCATACAGCTCGTGCAGCAAGGGGCTGTCGAAACCGAAGATCAGCGAGATGATGGCCCCCGTCGGCAACAGCAGGCAGGCCGCGACCAGCCCCGCCAACGGGCGGATCAGACGGCCCTCCCCGAACCCTTCGAGGAAGATCGCCCAGCCGGCCACACCGAAGATACAGGCCGCAGCCGTGATCGTGATCTCCAGAGTCGTGCCATCGAGCAGCAGCGGCGTGTACACGAACAGGAACGGCATGATCAGGATGGTCGAGGCCATCTTGAAGGCCTGATTCCCCGTCGCCACCGGATCCGACTGGGATATCGAGCTGGCGGCAAACGCGGCCAGGGCCACCGGCGGCGTCACGGCGCTCACCACGGCCACCCAGTAGCTGATCATGTGCGCCGCCAGGCTCGGCACGCCCAGTTCCGTCAACGCTCCGACCGAGAAGATCGCCAACAGTACGTAGCTCGCGACGATCGGCAGGCCCATGCCGATGATGTAGCCGGCGAAGATGATCAGGACGATGGTAATCGGCAGGATGCCGCCGCTCGCCGAAATCAAAACACCGCCGATCGTACTCGGCAGGTCCGTCTTGGTTGCAGCGGACAACAGGATACCCAGCACGCCGGCGATGCAGCTCACCACCAGCGTGTTGCGCGCGCCGGCCTCGAGCGACACCCAGATGGTGCGAACCATCTCGACGAGAACGTCCCAAAGCCCGGTCATGGGCTTTTCGTCCATGTTCACGCCGATCATGTTCTCGTTCGTCGGCGCCTCGGCCTGCGCGGCCGCCAGCGTCTCGTCGCGCCCGTAGATCATGATCTCGCCGAGCTTCAGCACGATGAAGGTGAAGAACACCCAGTAGGCGGCATCGCCGAAGCCGATGCCGACATAATCCTCGACGAACCAGCTGAACGGCGCGCCGATTTTCATGCCGAAGAAGAACACGAGCACGCCCACGAGGACGGAAATCGCCGAATAGAGCTTCCACGACGTCTTCGACTTCACGGTCGGGATCGACATCAGCAGATCGATCAGCTTGAGCATCAGGATCAGCAGGATCGTCTTGGCCGCGGCCAGGAACGGCGAATCGCCGATGACCAGGAAAAAGACCATCGCCGGGATCGGCAGCAGAAGATGCAGCCGCGGCACGATGTCGAGCCAGCGTGGCAGTTCCTCCACCGGCACGCCATGCAGGCGATCGCGCTTGGCGCGGAAAAAGACGATCAACCCGACGGACAGATAGTAGAGGATGGCCGGAATCACCGCGATCTTGACGATGTCGAAATAGGGTGTCTCGGTCAGCTCCGCCAGCAGGAACGCGCCCGCGCCCATGATCGGCGGCATATACGCCCCACCCGTCGAGGCGGCGGCCTCGACGCCACCGGCGAAAGCCGGCTTGTAGCCGACCCGCTTCATCAGCGGGATCGTCAGGGTGCCGGTGGTCATGACGTTGGCCACACCACTGCCCGAGATCATGCCGAACAGGCCCGAGCTGACGACCGCAGCCAGGCCGGGACCACCGGTGCGCGCGCCGGTCAGGCGGTATGCGGTGTTGATGATGACGGCGCCGAGACCGGTTTTCTCAAGAAACGCGCCGAGGATGACGAAGATGACGATGAACGTCGCGAACACATTCGTGATCAGGCCGAACATGCCCTCGGTCGAGGAAATGAGGAAGTCCATGACCTCTTCGGCCTGGTAACCCGGATGGTTGAGCAGGCCCGGCAGGGCCTGGCCGATACTCTCGAAGGAATAGATGAAGAACAGGAAGCCCAGCAGCGGGATCAGCGGGCCGACGATGCGGCGCGCGATCTCGAAGCTGACCGCGACCATCATCATGCCGTAGATGAACAGCAGGGTCGGGATCGGGCGACCGGTTGCCTCCCGCAAGTCCTGAACATTCTCGATATACCAGACGACCGAAAAGCAAATACAAACGAGATACAGAACATCGGAGATGGCGAATCCGTCGCCGCGTTTCTCGCGGAAACCCTCGAAGAAGTACAAGGCGATACCGAGCGCCCCGCCGATGAGGCCGATCGTCTGAACGTTGCCATCGAAATAGCGGAACCAGCGGCCCGGATGGTCGCCAAGCTGCCAATGAATCCAAACGGCGATGGCCGCACCGAGCATCGCGAGATTGATGATTGCGAACATCTCGTCGAGCCAGACGGCCCGGTCACGGAACGAACGCTGCCGGTTCTTGAATGCCAACAAGGACATCACGGCGACGCCGAGTACGAAGGTGCCCCGGAAGATCTGCTCGACCGGCGGACCGAAGAAGGAGATATGGATGAAGAAATAGGCGTAGGCGACGGCGACCACCGAGAATATCGGACGAACAATGCCCCCGAGTTGTCGAGGCGGCGTCATCTCGTCAGCGATGATTCCGATCTTGGTGAGTACAGAAAGAGTTGTGATGGCCATTTGCTACGCCCCCCAGGCAGTACGCCCGTACTTCGTATTTTTTTGTGACACATGCAGACAAGGCGCGAAGGGGATCAGTTCCTCTTCGCGCCTTGCTGTTACCTAACCAACGATGTTGTTGGCCGTTGTTCTAACTAGAACGCCTTGACGGTCTCGGTCGGAACGTCGAAACCACGCTCGGCCCAGTACTTGGCGGCCGCCGGATGCAGCGGGATGCCAAGCGCCTTCAGGTTCGAGAAGTCACCGTTCAGCGTCTTCCAGTAACCGGCCACCGCGGCCAGCTTCTTGAGGTTGTCCGCATCGGCGACGACCGACAGCATGTCGTAGATCGCGTCGTCGGACATGGTCTTGTAGGCCAGCCAGTAGACGTCATACGCGATCGAACGCGCCGGCTCGGTCATACCCTTCACGTCCGGCTGCACCGGGATGGTGACGGCGGCATAGAACGGGTTGGACTTGACCACAGCGGCCTGCTCTTCTTCGCTCAGGCTGATGTAGCGGACCGGCTTGGTGATCGACAGCTGCGTCAGCGCCGGGATCAGGAACGGTGCACCGGCGGAGCAGAACACGTCGATCTGACGGTCACCCAGCGCACGAGCCGAGTCCGAGAAACCGAGGTTCTTGACTTCGATATCGCCCATGATGCCGGCACCATTCATGATGTTGCGGCAGTTGACGTTCGAGCCCGAGCCCTTGTTCAGCAGGTTCACGATCTTGCCCTTCATGTCCGAGTAGGACTTGATCGGGCTGTCCGCGAGCACAGCAACGATCTGCGTCTGCTTACGCACGTTGGCGACGATGCGGAAATCCTGAAGCTTGCCGTCTTCCTTGAAGAGGCCTTCGCCATTCCAGGCCTGGAAGACCTGACCGACATGACCCCAGGCCGTGTCGAACTTGCCATAGCCAACGCGGCGGACGTTATCGACCGAACCGTTGGAGGGCGAATAGACGAATTTGTACTTGTCGCCGAGCTCAGAGTTCAGCAACTGTGCGCCGGCACTCACCGACGGATGCCAACCACCACCGGCGGGGCCACCGCCGATGCGATAGGAGTCCTGCGCCTGTGCTGCGGCGCTGAAGGCAACCACACTGGCTGCAGCAATAAGGGTCGTTACGAGTTTCATAAATTCCTCCCAGATCGGAATTTCGTTTTAAGTGGCTTTGCGCCACCGTTTACCCATCCCGCACAGGTGCGCGAACGGACATTTGAAGGCCAGACGATGGCAGCGAGATTGACCGAAGGCAAGAGTATTTGTCCTGACAAATTCATGAAAAGACACTTTTTTCACGAAAGAAAGTTTCGCGCCCGCTGTTTGCATCCGGGCCGGAAATCCCGATAGATTACGAAAGCCTCGCCAATCGCCGCCATCGCCAGCCCCGGAGCGAAAAATATGGTTGAAATCATCCGCGACACGATCACGACACCCGACGCCTGGGTCGGCCCGGAGGTGCAGAATGACGGCCGCTGGCTGTACCAGCTCAGCGACGCCGAAGTGGACGAGATCGACGGCGCGCTACAGGCCGCGAAGGCGGCCGGCAGCCAGATTCCCTTCGCCGCCGACGATTTTTCCATCCCGACCTTCAGGGCCCGTCTCGACGAGCTGATGGATCGGGTCTCGAACGGCCTCGGCGTGATCCTGATCCGGGGTATTCCCCGGGACCGTTATACCGACGAGGAATGCGGCCTGATCTACTGGGGCCTCAGCGCCCACATCGGAACACCGGTGTCACAAAACGGCCGCGGCCATCTGCTCGGCCATGTCACGGATGAGGGCAAGACCCTCGCCGACCCCAACGCACGCGGTTACCAGACCAAGAACCGCCTGGACTTTCATTGCGACCAGCTGCCGGTCGACGTGCTGGGCCTGTTTTGCCTGCGCGGCGCCAAGTCCGGCGGCACCAGCTACCTGGTCAGCGCCCCCGCGGTGCACAATGTGATGCTCGCCGAGCGGCCCGACCTGCTCGACGTGCTCTACCAGCCCTTCCATGTGGATTGGCGCGGCGACCATCCCGACGGCGCACAACCCTGGTACGACATCCCGATGCTCACCGCCCACAATGGCCGGATCGCGGCACGGGTGACCAACCGGTCCTTCATGGAATCGGTATCGCGCTACAGCGACGACCTGGCCCTGACCGACGCCCAGCGCGAAGCACTCGACGTGTTCCAGGAAATCTCGAATCGCGAAGAACTTCGCCTGATGATGGATTTCCAGCCCGGCGACATGCAGTACATCAACAACCACACCATCCTGCACGCCCGCCAGGCCTATGAGGATCACGACGACCCGGCCCTGAAGCGGCACCTGCTGCGGGTGTGGATCGGCCTGCCCGAGGGCAAGCGCCGGCCGCTGGCGCCGATCCTCGATGAGCGCTACCGATATGTGGCGATGGGCGGCATCCCGAAACAGGCCGCCGCGGCCTGACGCATCTTATTGGTAGTTACTGAGGTTGTAGCCCGGCGGCTGCATCCGCTCGACGAAGGCCGCCGCGCGCACCACGGCCGCCTCGTCCAGGTAACGTCCCACCACCTGCAACCCGACCGGCATGCCGTCGCTGGCGATGCCGGCGCACACGGACGCCGCGGGCTGTCCCGTCAGGTTGAACGGGTAGGTGTAATAAACCCAGGACACCAGATTGCGGTCGGCGTGGCTGGCGGGGACATTCACTCCCACGTCCACGGAGCTGACCGGCAGCACCGGTGAGATCAGCGCGTCATACTTCTCGAACATCGCCGCCATCCGGTCGCGCAGAACGTATCGCTCGAACACCTTGGTGTAGTAGTCGCGCATCTCCTGGCCCAGCGCGGGCTCCAGAATGTCGGCCACCGCCGGATCAAGCATGTCGCGTTGGCCCTCGAGCACGGCGCGCAGCTTGATGCCCACGCCGGCGTAGAATTCTGCCGACCAGAGGTCCGCGGGGTCTTCTTCAAACACGTCGTCGACCTGCTCCACATGGGCGCCCGCATCCTCGAACTTGCGAACCGCCGCCGCGACGATCTCGACCACTTCGGGGTCCGGCCGGGCATAGCCCAGAGTCGGGCTCCAGGCGATACGCATGCCCTCGACCGATTGCTCGCAAGCGGCGACCACATCGGGTACCGCGCCCGCAATGCCGAACGGGTCGCGCGCGTCGTAACCCGCGATCGCCGAGAACAGCAGCGCGGCGTCACGCATGTTCCGCGCCATCGGTCCCACATGGGCGAGTGTCGGCGTCGCCGTGGTCGGCCAGACCGGCACGCGGGCGAAACTGCCCTTGATGCCGGCGAGTCCGGTCAGCGAACAGGGGATACGGATCGAACCGCCCCCGTCGGTGCCCAGGCCGAACGGCGTCACCCCGGCGGCGATTGACGCGCCCGCCCCTGCACTCGACCCGCCCGGGGTCTTGTCCCGGTTCCAGGGGTTGCGGGTGATTCCAGTCAGCGGGGAGTCCCCCACCGGCTTGCAGCCGAATTCACTGGTCGTGGTCTTGCCGATGACGATGGCGCCCGCCGCCCGCGCGCGTTCCACCGCGGGTGCATCGGCATCGGCGATATTTTCTGCCATGACCTTCGACCCGAAGGCGAACGGCGCGTCGCCAACGGCAATCAAATCCTTCACGGACATGGGCAGGCCATGCAGCGCGCCGAGCGCGGCACCCGACATCACGGCATCCTCGGCCGCCTTCGCGGCCGCGACGGCGTCATCGTGAAACAGCACGAAGAACGGGTTCAGGTCCGCCTGCACCGCCTCGGCGCGTTCCAGGGAACGCCGGGTCAGCTCGACGGGCGAGATGTCCTTGCGGCCGATGCGCAAGCGCAGCTCGCTCGCGCTCATATAGTCGAACTCGTGGGATTTGGGGGCCATATCAGCGCCTCTTCTTGTGGGTCGTCGACCTATTCATCAACGATGGCGAAAGCGCGGATCGGCGAGCCGGAGCCGCCCTTGAAGCGGAGCGGCACACCGTAGAACTCGAACTCGCCGAGCCCGATCAAATCCTCGAGATTGACCAGCCACTCCATATGGCTGATGCCCAGTTCGCGGCAAATGCGATGCTGGGCGAACAGGCTGTCCGACGGCTTGTCCGTCGACGGCCCCTCGACCCCGTGCAGGCGCGAACCGCGGTCATACATCCACTGGGTGGCGGCAACGGTGATCCCGGCGTTGGACAGCACGACCTCACGGTTCGGGTAGTGGCGTTTGTGCAGGCCCGTGCACAGCAGGATGATGTGGCCGTCGATGGTCACGCCGGATTCGGCCTCGGCCTTCTCCATGTCGGCCACGTCGATATCGCCCAGGTCACCCACATGGCGCATGTCGAAGCACACGGCCTTGCCGAAGAAGCGGTCGATCGGCATCTCGTCGATCGACGCACCGTTCGGGTCGAAGTGGCGCAGCGCGTCCACATGGGTGCCCACATGGTCGAGCGTCGAGATGAAATTGGTCTGGAATGTGATCGGGTCGTCCGGCGTGCCGAGCTCCAGCGCCTTGGTGTTCTCATGGGTCATTGCCTTGAGATAGACCGGGCTCTGGAACAGCTTGTGAGACGGCATGTTGTCCTCGATGTCGAGGCTCAGATCGATAATGCGTCGGGCCATGATGGCTTCCCCCTTATTCGTTTCTTGTTCAGCGACTAGTCGTTTTCAGGTGACCGTCGCGATTGGCGTACAGATCGTCGTCAGCATAGCCCATGGTCTCGGGCCGGCCCCGGCCGAGCATCACCTGGAACCAGACGGGCTCCAGGCTGTTGTTGTCATAGCCGTGGATCACGCCGGGCGGGCAGGTGATGCATTCCCAGGGGCCCAGGCGGGTCTCCAGGCGGCGGCCGTCCTCATCCTCGACGAACACATCGAGCAACCCCTTCAGCACGAAGAAGGTCTCCTCCACCTCATGGGTGTGGGCGGCGTTCCCCTGCCCCGGATTCACGAACATGATGGACAGGGTGTGGGCGCGCGCGGGGATGACGCTGGCATCATCATGCTTGCCCGAACCGCCGGCGCCGATGAAGCGATGCTGGGCGCGGCGATAGCCCTCAATCTTGGCGTCCTCGAACGCCTCCCAGTCGGGCACCCGGTCGCGGTAGCGCGCGACATAAGTGTCCATGATCTCCTCGAGCGTGGCATCGACGAGTTCGGGCGGGCGCGGATGACGGGCAACGGACAAGGCTTCTCTCCCCGGAATGGAACGGCATAGCCGAAACGAAGCATGGCGGGGGGATCGGCGTCAAACGCATGCTGGCATGGAATCGGTGTAGATTTCGCGGATGATCAAACGCGCATTCAGAACGTACCAAGGAATTCTCGCCGGCAAAGGCGTCGGCCGGGTTCCATTCGTCGGCGGGACCGTCCGCGGGCTGGCGACCGTTACCGGTATGGCCGCGCTTGGCCGCTGGATGCTCATGCGCCGACCGGTCGATCTGGGCGGATTCCAACTCTATCTCGATCCCCGCTCCACCAGCGCGCCTTTGCTCGGCAAGGGCTTCAACAAGAAAGAGGCCGCTTATGCCCGTTCTGTCCTCGGTCCCGGCGATGTGGCCGTGGATGTGGGTGCGAATATCGGCTTCTTCACCGCGCTGTTCGGATCTCTGGTCGGGCCGGAAGGCAAGGTCTTCACGTTCGAGCCGGTGGCGGCGAACATCTCCATCCTAACGCGTAACCTCCGCCTGAATGAACTCACCAACGTCGTTGTCGAACCGTCGGCCTGCGGCGAGGCGGCGGCCTCAAGCGGCATGCAGATTGGAGGCAATCTCTCGACCGCGCGCATGGAATCCGACGGCGAGAAAGGCGGCAAGGGGAACGGTACCGGGGACATTACGGTTGTGACGATCGATTCCGTTCTTGCGTCCGACCCACGGCCCGTGCGCTTCATGAAGATCGACATTGAGGGGTTCGAACTGTTTGCACTGCGCGGCGCAGAAGAGACCCTTGCGCGAAGCCCCGACATCGAGCTGCTGGTCGAATATAGCGAAACCGCCTTCGCCCAGTTTGGCTACACAGGCGCCGACCTGCTTGCATTCTTCGAGGCGCGCGGCTTCTATGCCACCGACCTGCGCCGCGATACTCCGTTCGAGCCCCAGGACGGAACGGTCAACGTTTTGTTCAAACGCAGCTAGGCCAGCGCCCACCGCAGCGGGATGGGCGTTTCGTTGTTCGGAATGCGAAAAATGGTGCCCAGGGGCAGATTCGAACCACCGGCACCGCGATTTTCAGTTTCGTTCTCTACCAACTGAGCTATCTGGGCACATAGACACGGTCTAGACTGGAGGCTCTGTCTCGAATGCGCTGGTGCCGCAGGTATCTAGTTCGTAGCAGCTGTGTGAACTCCCCCCGGATCTCCTACGATCGAGAACGGCGCCCAGAAAATGGGATGCGCATAGGAAAACACCACTTTGTCGTCAGGCCCGGAAAAATTTGTCTCATCAATCATCCTGAGCATCGAGTTTCGCAGCGCCTCGGCACGGTCGACACTCGGATCCAGGGCCTGCTCGCGAAATACGTCTGTCGTCAGCAACCGCGCACTGACCGTTTCGACCGGCCAGTTCGACAAGAGGAGCGCGCGCGTTCCCGCGTAGAAAAACGCCCGGCCCAGGCCCGAAAATGCTTCCGCGCTGGCGGCACCGGCAGCGCCCGTGTTGCACGCCGACAGTACAACCCAATCGGCGTCCATAAGCAGACCAAGTATCTCTCCCGCTGTCAGCAATCCGTCATCGCTGCCCCCGACGACGCCCGGTGACGAGAGCGCGAGCGCAGGCTGCAACAGACCGTCCAGATCACCGGGCACGAGGCCATGGGTCGCGAAGGCGACCGTTCTGTATGAATCGAGGCCGATGGATTTAACCCGGCCCTCGCTCGCGCTATTCCCGATGAACACGTCCGTGTCCGCATCTGCGTTCAAAATTCCGGCAATGCTTCGTATCTCGTCAGCCGTATCCGCAAGCCGGGGCAACTGATGCATTCCAGCCGACGCAGATCCCGCCGGCTGCGGCGCGTTTCGCAATGCAATCGAACGCCCCCGGGTATTCAGTCCGCCGGAGGTCCTGGGCGTGCGCCGCGTGCCCTCACCCTCCCGGCGATCGGCAACGGAGAACACAGGATCACCGAACCCGACAAACGCCTTCCGGTTGGCATTCGCCGGCGGCAATTTCCGCAATGCCTCCAGCGACGAAACACTCGGCAAAACCGACACGGCGTGTGATCGGGCGAGCCAGCTTATGTCGCGATAGCGGGAAAACAGCGGCGCACGTTGGGCGCCGAGTGTCTGGCCTTCGGTCACGAGTACGGACAGCGGCAGCTGTGCAAGAGGTCCCTCGATTACCGCCAAAAGATCACCCAAGCCGGTCCAGTTCGAAGCGACCGGCGCCAGGATATGCCGGTAAATTTCATGCGATGTCCGGACGTCGAATTCGGGAATTTCACCCAGGCGCGATACGCCCGGATCCAGCGAACGGCGCAGAACACCGACCATGTCTTCAAGCCGCTCGCGACCAAGATCGCTGGCGACATAGGCCACCTTGCCGGACGCTGAAACGGTCCAGGCATAGGTTCTCGTGTCCGTCGTATAGATCTTGAGAAGCGCCTCCCCCGGCACCAACAGGCGGCCGGCCGCGGCGACCGACAAGGCCGGACGCGCCATCAGTGAATAGTATTCGGGGAAGCGCGTCTGGATTTCAGCCGCGAGTGCCGCGTGCAATTGCGCGACGCTCTGGCGCTGCTGTTTCAACCGATCAAGCACGCCGTCGCCGCGCTGGGCATCCGCGCGCCCGGCAGTCGTCGCGATCAACTCATCCAGGATTCGCATCCTGCGGATCACATCCTGTTCCTGTCGGGCGAGTGCGGCCAGTTCCGGGTCACGCGCCGCCGCGCGCGCGGATGACGCCAACAGCGATTTCTGGACCGAGCGCGCAGAGCCGATCTGCGCCAGCATGAACCCTTCATTGATGACACCGTTCGAGACTCGGGCGGCAAGCTCGGTGCCATTCACCCGATCGAGGGCCGCCAGGTAGGCATCGATAACCGCCTTGGTCCAGACGTCATTGAGCGCGCGTCCTTCACGCCCCGAGGTATCGCTGAGGATCTGTTTGAAAATGACCGGCAGGGCCTTCTGGAAGGAATCCAGTGCTTCGGCCAGTCGATCGTTGACCGCATAGGCCATCCCCGCGACGCCATACGCTAACGCCGCGTCACTGGATTCCGCGCCGAGGTTCCGAGAGCGGAATTCCACCAGCTCTTTTGCACGCCTCAGCGCTTCGTCTTTCTGCCCGGCATTGACGAGCGCGATGACGAACGCGGGGGATCGCTTGAAGTTCCCGCGAAACGCACTGTTGGCACCCCCGAAGCTGGCTTCAGCGCTCTGGTAGTTCACCAGCGCTTCGGCCCACGCACCCTCGGCCGCCAGCGTGTCGGCCAGCTCAAGCCGTGCAGCCAGGACGAAACGAGACCCTGTCGCATACCCCAAACCCTGGTACGTCTTCAGCAGAAACCGGAGAATCGTTTTCGCGTCCCCATAACGCGCCTGCTCATTGAGCACCTGCGAGAGTGCCAACATATGATCGGCCGTCCTGGAATGGGCTGTCCCGAAAATTTCGAGAGATTCATGCAGTCCCGATCGTGCGGTCGCCTCCGCCTTGAGCACTTTTCCCTGGCGCAACTGCACCTGGATCAGGCGGTTTATGATTGTTCCTCGGACTGAATCGAACAGAAGCTGCCGTGTCAGCGCCCCGCGATGCTCCGTCCATTTTTCCAATGCCAGGATCAGACTGCTTTCTGCGTCATCGAACTGACCCGCAGATTCTTGCAGCACAGACTTGGCCCTCAGATAGGTCGCTTGGGTTCGCTGGAATTTTACAATTCCACCAGAAGTCTTCCGCAGCGCAAGAAACTCAGGCTCGGCGCGCTCGAACTTACGTCTTGCACCGTCTATGTCGCCCGCACGTGCGTCACTTTCGATGGCAAGAAAAGTATCGACGAATGACCCCTCCTCGACCAGATGCCGCTCTCTGAGCGCGACATAGTTCGCGAAATTTCCGGCGTTAAATTCCGCATTCATTGCGACTCTGACCGCGCGCACCAATTCCAGCGCGTTCTGTGCTCCCTTTGGCGCGAGATCCAGGGCCATATGCACCTCTTTCAGGATTTCCTGGATATTGCCGAGGCGCGCCGCTGCAGCAGAGCGAGACCTATGGATGCGAAACAATTCTGCGTCGGAAGCGCCGACCGGCAATGGGGTCGATAACAGCGCACGGGCGCTTCGCACAGCCTGCGCATTTGCTGGCGGCTGGCTCGACAACAACGCCTCGATGTCGACGATCGTACGGGGCGGGAGTGCGGCCTCGGATTGTTCGGGGTGTTGCTCGAACCGTGTCACATTCTCTCGTGCCACATCCAGCGAAACCGCATTCGGCTTGTCTGTCTGGCATGCTGCGAGTGCAACCAATGCAAGTGTTACCGCCGCTGTTCTTCCGGCATTGGACAGCAGCGCACCGGCACCTGTGAGCAAAGCAGAGGTTTTCACGGGAGCCCCGGACTTGAACGTGACACGATCACTGAAAATCGCGCGCAATCCACCCGACCGACCGATCACAGTTAATCGACCTTCTTCAGCATCAACCGTCCGTTGTAAGCGGTTCCTATCATCGTGCGGTCATCGATACGCTTCATCTTGTAAGGGTAGGTCTGACCGTTGATGTTCATGATGATGTTCATCGTAACGTCCGCGCCGCTGACCTCTCCACGAATGTAGCCTGAGTAACTTTGTCCATTCCGCGGGCTTTGGTTGGAGAAATCGCCGCGGATCTTGGTTTGGTCCACGACACGCAGATCGAGCTTCTGTTGCCAGTTGCTCTGACCTTCCCATTTGCCGGTCAACCAGGAATTCTCCGCGGTCGCGGCAGGTTCCGCCGCGGCCAGTTCAACCGCACCTCCGAAAATCGGATTGAAGAGCCCCAGGCCGAAGGTCGCCAGGGCGATCAAAGTCATCATCGAGTTTTTCATTCGTTCCCCCACTTCAGGGCGTGCCGATCAAACCGGGGATAGCCGGATCACGACCGCATCATCTGCTGACGGTCGAGATATATCGCAAAATCCGAGCGATGAAAGTGACCTTTGTCACAGCGGCCGGCGCCCGGGCGCTGCCGAGAGAATAATTCATGCCAAGATGTGACAAGGGAGAAATGGTGCCCAGGGGCGGATTCGAACCACCGACACCGCGATTTTCAGTCGCGTGCTCTACCAACTGAGCTACCTGGGCACACGGTCAGTTGGAGGCGCGGATATACGGAAATTCACCCGGCCTGTCCAGCGCTCACCCCTGATCTTCGTCGCCGTCGTTCAACCCGCCCTCATAGACGGTCGGCGCTTCGTCGGTCGGGATTCGGTAATTACCCCCCAGCCAGCGCGACAGATCGACATTCGCGCAGCGTTCGGAACAGAACGGCCGGTGCTTCTCGGACGCCGGGTTCGAACAGATCGGACAGGATTTGGCCATTGCGGAAGAAGACGTTGTGGTGGGGCTGTGGACGTGTTTCAGGCGGACCCTAGCATGACCTCGAATCGGTCATTCGCCCGGTCGTCCTCGACAACAACGTCCAGGCGCCCGACGGTTTGCGCGGCCTGGTCGCGCGCGCCCTGCAACCGCCCCCCGAGCGCGGCGGCGACGGGCTGAGAGACAAGCAGACGATAACCGCCCGACGGCTTGGCCGCGGCTGCACGCACCACGGCGCGCAGGCCTGCATAGGCCACCGCATCGACCGAAAGTTCGGGCGCTGCGACCGGCGCCAGCATCCGATCGGCCAGCGACAGGCCCGTCCGCGTGCGGGTCATCTCGATCAGTCCGAGATTGGTGATCCCCAGCACATGGCATGCGCCGGGGTCATCCTTCAGCGCGTTGCGCAGTGCGGACAGGACCCGGTTGCGGTCGTCGCGTGCACTCATTTTCAGCGCATCGATGACGATCGCGCCGGCGATATTGCGCAGGCGCAGCTGCCGGGCGATTTCGGGCATCGCCTTCTGGTTCACGTCACGTGATGCGCGGCCGGACTTGCCGACCGCACCCGCGGAGTTGATGTCGATCACGCACATCGCCTCGGCCATGTCGAACACCAGCTCGGCGCCGCCCGCGACCCGAACACGCCGCGAGAGCGCGGTTTCGATCTCGTCCTCGATATCGTGCTTGGCGAACAGGTCGCCCGATCCGCGGGTGATCGTCGCTGCGAGATCGGGGAGATCACCGGCGGCAATCCAGGCGCGCGCCGCGTTCTCGATTGCGGCGTCGCCGCAGATGATCTGCTCGGTATCGCCGCTCGCGAAGCGATCCAGAATCAGCGTGACCGCGGATGGCGGCGCCTCCAGACAGTCGGGCGCAGGCCGGTCCGCATGGGACGGGTCCGGCGAGACCCGTGCGATACGCGGGCCCTTGTCGGCAAAACCGTCGGCGACGACGCGCACGTCGATCTTCGCGCCCTCGTTGACCCGCTCGCCGATGCGCGCGTTACGCGGCATCTTGTCGGCGGGATCGGAGGCATCGCGCGCGCGCAGATAGGCCTCCGGGCCCTGCCCGATCTCGACGAAGGCGCCGTTCAGGCCGTGGTCGACCTTGCGCACGCGCCCGCGATAGACCGCACCCACGAGGCTGGGCTCCGCGTCGCGATGATGGACGACATCCCAGGCCGCCCCGGCGCGCAGCAGCGCACCGCGCGTCTCGCCGGGACCGCTGTCGATGATGATCGTGGTGGCGTACTTGTTGCTCACGGGTTTTCTTTCCAGCCCAGCCCCAAAAGCATGGACTTCGCCAGGGCCAGATCGAGGCCGACGATGTTGGTGTAGGAGCCGTTGATCGCCGGAACGAACGCGGCGGCCAGGCCCTGGATCGCATAACCACCGGCCTTGCCCTGCCATTCATCGGTGGCGAGATAGGCCGCAATGTCGGCTTCGGGCAGACGCTTGAAACGGACACTGGTCGTGGACAGCCGGTCCGACCGGCGCCCGTCGGGCGCGATCACCGAGACCCCGCCGAGCACCCGGTGACGGCGACCCGAGAGCATTTCGAGGAACACCCGCGCCTCGCCCACGTCCATCGGCTTGCCGAGCTGGCGACGGCCGACAGCGACGACGGTGTCGGCGGCCAGCACGAAGGCATCAGGCTCCCGTTCGGCGACCGCGCTCGCCTTGAGCACGGCAAGGCGCTTGGCCGTCGCGAGGGGCACTTCGCCGGGCTGCGGCGTCTCGTCGATTTCGGCGGGGAGAACAGCGTCGGGGACAATGCCGATCTGCGCCAGCAGATCGTGCCGACGCGGCGAGGCGGATGCCAGTACAAGACGCTGGCTCACGGCATGCCCCCACGGTCTTCGAACATTTTGAGAATACGGAGTCCCACCGTCGCGTGCGGCAGATCGGGAATAACCACGCGCTTACTTGAAGCGGAACGTGATGCGCCCCTTGCTCAGATCATAGGGCGTCATTTCCACGTTCACCTTGTCACCGGCAAGAACGCGAATACGGTGCTTGCGCATTTTGCCGGCGGTGTGCGCGAGAACTTCGTGGCCGTTGTCGAGCTCCACGCGGAACATCGCGTTGGGCAGGATTTCGGTCACGGTGCCGGAAAATTCGAGAAGGTCTTCTTTTGCCATACGCATCGTCGCATTGTTGAAGTTGTCCCGTATTGTCACGAGATGGGGCAAGCAACCCGAAAACCGCCGCAAATTCAAGCGTTTTCGGGTATTTCGCCTACGCCCTGCCTTTAAACAACCCCGCCGGGGGTCGGAAAACGGGCCCTGATCCGCTCAAAAATCGTATCGCGCACGTCCCGATAGGCCTGCAGCCGAACCTCGCGCGAGCCGGCGATATCCGCCGGATGCATGAGGGGCCAGTACTCAAGCTCGCAGGCGATCGCGCGGGTGAATTCGACCGCCCGGTGCTGCGCCTGGGGGCTGAAGGTGATGATCAGATCCACGGAATCATCCGGCAGGTCATCGAAGCTCTTGGCCCGATGGCCCGAAATATCGAGGCCGATCTCCTGCATCGCGGCAACCGCGAACGGATCGGCCTCCTCCCCGGACAGGCGCACGCCAGCGCTGTCGACATAAACCCGATGACCAACGAGATGCTTCATGATCGCCTCGGCCATGACCGAGCGAATGGTGTTGCGGTCGCATGCGAACAGAACGCTGCCGGGTAGCCCGTCGGTCATGGTCACGCCCGGATATGCAACGCGCAGATCAGCGTGAACAGCCGCCGCGAGGTGTCGTGATCGAGAGTGATGCGACCGTCCAGCAGGTCGCGGAGTTGTTCGGAGCCTTCATTGTGGAGACCGCGGCGCCCCATATCGAGCGCCTCAATCTGCGCCGGGGAAGACGCGCGGATGGCCTCGTAATAACTTTCGCAGACCGTGAAGTAATCCTTGATGATCTTGCGGAACGGGGTCAACGGAAGGGGCAACGTGCCGACAGGCGCGCCGGTTTCGTTCGCAATATCGAATTGGAGTTGGCGTCCCTGCGCCCGCAAAATCAGGACAAACGGCCCGTTTGGCACATCGCCGAAATGGGTCGCGTCCGGTGCAAAGACATTGGTTTCGACCAGATCATAGATCGCGACTTCGATCTCACGCTCCACGTCGGGGTGGTAACGAACGACGCCGGGGTTATCGATTTCGACCCGTGCGATCCTGTTTTCGGCTGCACTCATCGCAGGCGCCGCGCAAACTCAACCGTCGTCCGACGGGACAGCCGGGTCATCTGTGAGCCGCACTTCGACCGCCCGTGCATGGGCCTCCAGGCCCTCGGCCCGGGCCAGGGTCATGGCGGGACCCGCGAGCGCGCGAAAGCTTTCTTCGTTGGCCTGGAACATCGAGCTGCGCTTCATGAAATCGAGTACGCCAAGACCCGACGAGAACCGCGCCGTGCGCGCGGTGGGGAGCACATGGTTCGGCCCTGCCAGATAGTCGCCCAACACTTCCGGCGCGTAGGCGCCGAGAAAGATCGAACCTGCGTTTCGAATCTCGCGCTCCAGGGCCTCCGCGCGCGGCCCAATCAACTCCAGATGCTCGGGCGCCATGCGGTCGATCAACGCCACGGCATCGGCCAGATCGGACAGAACGATCGTCGCGCCGAACTTCTCCCAGCTTTCGCCGGCGATTTTGTGGCGCGGCAATTCAGGTATCTGGCGCAGAACCTCGGCCTCGACGGCGTCGGCGAAGGACGCATCGTCAGTCATCAAAATCGACTGGGCGCTCGTGTCGTGCTCGGCCTGGCTCAGGAGATCCGCCGCCACCCAGACGGGATTCGCGAATGCCTCGGCCACCACCAAAATTTCGGACGGGCCGGCGATCATGTCGATCCCGACCACGCCGAAGACCTGGCGCTTGGCCTCGGCCACATAGGCGTTTCCGGGCCCGACGATCTTGTCGACCGGCGCGATGGTCTCGGTCCCGTAAGCCAGAGCGGCGACCGCCTGGGCCCCGCCCACGCGATAAATTTCATCCACACCGGCGATGTCGGCAGCCGCGAGCACGAGCGGGTTCAGGATTCCGTCCGGCGACGGCACGACCATGACAAGACGTTCCACGCCCGCGACGCGGGCCGGCACCGCATTCATCAGAACCGACGACGGATAGGCCGCGGTGCCGCCGGGAACATAGAGCCCTGCCGCCGCGACCGGACGCCAGCGGCTGACGAGCCGGATTCCGAGATCGTCGACATAGTCGAACTCACCGGGGCGCTGGTTCTCATGGTAGGCGATGATGCGCGAACGCGCCGTTTCAAGCGCCGCAAGCGCGTCGGCGTCGCATGCCGCACGCGCCGCCTCAATATCCCCGGCGGTGACCCGCAGGCCACCCACCGTCAGGCTCAGGCGGTCGAATTTCTCCGTCAGCGCCAGGAGTGCCGAATCACCTTCCGCCTTTACCCGGGCGACGATGGCCTCGACGTCGCCGCGCACATCGACGCCGGCCTCACGCCGCTCGGTCAGCAGCGCCGCGAACAACGTGTCGAAATCTGCGTGCGCGGCGTCGAGCCTACGCGACATCTCGGGCTTCCTGGGCCGCGTCGCGGAACCGGTCGATCCAGCCGGTCATCTCCGTCGCGCGGGTCTTCAGGGCCGCGCGGTTGACCACGAGACGCGAGCTGATCTCGGCGATCGTCTCGATCTCCACCAGCCCGTTGGCCTTGAGGGTGGAGCCGGTCGAAACGAGATCAACGATCCGCCGACACAGGCCCAGCGACGGTGCCAGCTCGATCGCACCGTTCAGCTTGATGCATTCCGCCTGAACGCCCCGGCGCGCGAAGTGGCGCTGGGTCATGTTCGGATATTTGGTCGCGACGCGGACATGGCTCCAGCGTGCCGGGTCATCCACCGCGACGACCGATTGCGGCGCGGCCACGGCGAGCCGGCACGCGCCGATACCCAGATCGATCGGGGCGTAGAGCTCAGGATAGTCGAACTCCATGATCACATCGGAGCCGGCGACGCCGAAATGCGCGGCACCGAAGGCCACGAAGGTCGCGACATCAAACGCACGCACACGGATGATGTCGACGTTCGGCACGGACGTCTCGAAACGCAGCAGGCGCGATTTCGGGTCGTGAAACGCCGCCTCGGGCTCGATACCCACATGGGTGAGCAACGGCAGCACTTCGCCCAGAATTCGGCCTTTCGGCAGAGCCAAAATCAGTTTCTCGGTCTTCGTCGCCACATCACACCTTCCATGCACCACCAAACGTCGCAGTCGGATGCCGGAGGCGGGTACCTCACGACGATACGGCGGCTGTTATTGGTCCGCGTGCTCGGGCCGCCACTGGGTCGGCCATGCTTCGCCGAAATCCTCCAGATGGCAGAGAAGTCCGGTTGTTTGCAGCCGAATAGCCGTATCTCCGGAGAAGGTCAATTGCACGGTGGGTCCATCGCCGTCCGCGTCGGGCTCGCAGGAGATGGTGAGGAGATTCAAAAACGTGCTGCGATCCCGGAAATCGATCCCCCGGCGCTTCACATCCACGACGCCTGAGAATGTCACGCCCGCGTTGATGCGTTCGCCCGGCTCGCGGGCCGTGGCCCGGTCTCCGGCTTCCCAGCGAAACCGGTTGGCGACGAACACGAAAATCTTCGTTTCCGGCTGATAGCTGATGTCGCCGATAGGCACGATCGCGTCCTGCAGCGCCCCCGAGACAACCGCCAGGTCCTTTTCGTCGGTGGCGGCGAGTTTCAGCAGGGGCGCATCGGCGGGCATCAGCTGTCCTCGACCCGCTCGACGTCGGCACCGACGAGACGGAGCTTTTCCTCGAGGCGCTCATAACCACGGTCGAGATGATAAATCCGGCGCACCTCGGTCACGCCATCGGCAACAAGCCCGGCCAGCACCAGCGACGCGCTGGCCCGCAGGTCCGACGCCATCACCGGCGCACCGTGGAGCCGCTCCACGCCGCGCACGATCGCGGTATTGCCCTGGAGGGTCACGTCAGCGCCCATGCGCTGCAACTCGGGCACATGCATGAATCGGTTCTCGAAGATCGTCTCGGTGATCACCGAGGCCCCCTTCGCCGTCGTCATCAGAGCCAGAAACTGCGCCTGCAAATCCGTCGGGAACCCCGGGTAGGGATCGGTCTCGACATCCGCCCCCAGCAATTCGGTGTTGGCGCGGCTGACGAAGATGCCGCCATTGCGGGTCTCGATGGTCGTGCCGGTCTTGCGCAGTTGCGCCGCCGCCGCCTCGATATGATCGAGGCGCGCGCCTTCGAGCTCGACAGTACCGCCGGTAATCGCCGCAGCCATCGCATAAGTGCCGGCCTCGATCCGGTCCGGCATGATCGCATGCGCCGCCCCGTGCAGGCGATCAACGCCCTGCACCGTCAGCGTGGCGGTGCCGACCCCGTCGATTTTCGCACCCATCGCAATCAGGCACTCACACAGGTCGGTGATCTCCGGTTCGCGCGCGGCGTTCTCGAAAATCGTCTCACCCTTCGCCAGCGACGCGGCGAGGAGCAGATTCTCGGTCGCCCCGACCGAGACCTTGGGGAACACATAACGCGCGCCGCGCAAGCCCTTCGGCGCGTGCGCGCGAATGTAGCCCGCCTCGACCTCGATCTCGGCCCCCAGCGCCTCCAGACCCGACAAATGGATATCGACCGGCCGGGTGCCGATCGCGCAACCACCCGGCAGGGACACGGTCGCCACGCCCTCGCGGGCAACGATGGGCCCGAGCACGAGCACGGAGGCGCGCATCCGACGCACCAGGTCATAGGGTGCGGTGGTGCTGGTGATCTTGCCAGCGGTCAGGGACATGACCCGGCCCACATGGCCGCCATTGCCCGCCTGCCCCTCCAACGACACCAGCACGCCGTGCTGGCCGAGCAGATTGGCCATGGTGGTGATGTCGGCCAGATGGGGCACGTTCGACAGCACGAGAGGCTCGTCGGACAGCAGGCTCGCGGCCATCAACGGCAGGGCCGCGTTCTTGGCACCGCCGATTCGAATGACGCCGTTCAGCGTCTGGCCACCGCGAATCCTGATCTTGTCCATCGTGTCTCGTTACCGGCTACGGTTGTTGCATGAATGCCGGATAGTCATGGAATACGGCATTTGCGTGTCGTTGCGGCCGGCCATCGCCATCAGAGCTTGGGCACCGTGATGCCGCGCTGGTGCATGTATTTGCCCTTGCGGTCTGCGTAGGACACGTCGGGCGGCCCCTCGCCCTTCAGGAACAGGAACTGGCACGCGCCCTCATTGGCGTAGATCTTCGCCGGCAGCGGCGTGGTGTTCGAGAATTCCAGGGTCACATGGCCTTCCCACTCAGGCTCCAGCGGGGTCACATTCACGATGATGCCGCAGCGCGCATAGGTGGACTTGCCGAGGCAGATCACCAGCACATCGCGGGGAATGCGGAAATACTCGACCGTGCGGGCCAGCGCGAAGGAATTGGGCGGGATGACGCAGACATCCGTCTCCCGGTCCACGAAACTCTCTTCGTTGAAATTCTTCGGATCGACCGTGACCGAGTGGACGTTGGTGAAGATCTTGAACTCGCCCGACACGCGCGCGTCGTAGCCGTAGGACGACAGGCCATAGGAAATGACTCCTTCGCGCGTCTGTTCATCGACGAAAGGCTCGATCATGCCGGTGTCCTGAGACATCTGGCGGATCCAGCTATCGGGCATAATCGGCATGAAACGAACCCCCAAGGACGCCCAACGGACGCAAATAGACCTGATATCGCTTGTAGCCGATGGTCCACGCGCCCTCAAGCACACCCGGTGGATAACAATTAGTCTTTAAAAATCAGCCTGTTAGCGGCCTACACATCGTCACCGTCCGGCCCGGAGTCGGGTTCGGTGGAATTGCGCTCCCGGCGCTGGGCGTTGCGCTTGCGCAGGTTCTCTCGCAGGGCCGCGGCCTGGCGCGCCTCGCGGGCCCGCTCGCTTTCGGTCTGGCCGGTCTTCTTCGCGCCCGGTTTGCCGGCATCGTCAGGGGGATCGTCCGTCATATGCATACGCGACTACTTGCCGTGGGAGGCAACGACCTCGACCTCGACCTTCCAGTTCGGGGCGGCCAGGGCCGGGACCATCACGAGGGTGGATGCCGCCGCATGGCCATCCATCCATTTGTCCCGGATGTCGCGGAAGCCGCCGACATCGCCCGCGTCGGTCAGATAGGCATTCAGGCGCACAAGGTCGGACATCTGCATGTCCATGGCGACGAGCGCGGCCTTGATGTTGGCGAACACCTGGTCGCACTGGCCGGCGAAATCGGCGGCGCAGTTGCCGTCGGTGTCGAGGCCGACCTGACCCGAGACGAATACCAGCCGGGTGCCCTCGGGCACCTCGACGATGTGGCTGTAGTTACTGGCCGGTGCGGGCAGTGTGTCGGGGTTCACAAGATTGAGCATGACGCTCTCCGTTCAGGTTGGTCGTTGGGGGCGCCGGGATTACTCGGCGAGCGACTCGAACGCGGTCGCCGTCGCCTCGGGGGCGAGGCCGAGGGCGGCGCAAATCTGATCGATGACCTTGTGTTCGTCGGCGCTGTCGCGGCCGTCGGCGAGGCTCATGGCGACGGAGATGCGCAGCAGAAGATCCGCCGCGCCCTCATTGCCGGTACCCGACGTGATCGTCTTCAGCATCTTGTTGTGGCCGCCAGCGGCATCATCTGCCAGCACAGCCACATGTTCATCGAACGCATCGACCACCTCATGGGGATCGAACAGGCGGAGTTCCGACAGGCTCTCGACGACGGCGTCGAGACGCGCGCGCTCGGAGAAGCTCACCTCGCCGTCAGCCGTGGCGACCAACGCGCAGGCTGCGGCCACGGCCTCGAGGAAAGGGCGCTGGCGGTGACGCTGAAGTTCTTTGCGAAAACGGTCGAACAATGGCGCGGCCTCAAAGCGGTTTACAATCGAATTGCGGGCGGATTTTTGCACGCCGGGTTTCGCAGGCCAACCATGGCCTTGCTGCACGGCAACACCCATGGCATAACCCGCGCGCTTTTCGACCAACGTGCCGCCGTAGCTCAGGGGTAGAGCGCGCCATTGGTAATGGCGAGGTCGAGTGTTCAATTCACTCCGGCGGCACCAGTTCGATCAGCGCCCCTCCATGATTCCGGTTGCGTCATTCCCGTGCGCTCAAACCGCGGTTGTGTTAACCTTTCGGTTCAACCATCTGCGGGGGTACCGGGTGATGCTTGAATTTTTTTCAGGAAGCAGCAACGCCGTAAATTCAAAATCGGCCGTGCGTGAATGCCTCGATCTGGCGTTCAGTGAGGGTGGTGGCGGCGATGCGAGCATCGTCTTCGTCCATTCCACCATGGGCCACAACATGGCCCAGTCACATGCCGCGATCCGCGAATATTGCCCGAATGCACAGATCGTTGGCTGCACCGGCAGTGGCGTCATCGGCCGCGAGGGCGTCAGCGAGAATATGCGGGCCCTGGCCCTGATGGCCGTCGTGGGCGACGAGTGCGCAGTCGTCCAGAATGCCGGGCTGACCGGACCAAACTCCCAGCAACTTGCCGCCGAAACCGCGCAAGCCCTTCAAGCAAAGCTCGACGGCATCAACATGATTTATGTGATCACCGCGGGCATGGATGTGGCTGGCGACCAGGTGATCGCCGGAATCGAGAGCGTTTTCGGACCCGAGATCATGCTGTTCGGCGCGTCGGCCGGCGATAACGGCAAGGCGGCGCGTACTTTCCAGTTTCACACCGACAAGGTATTGGAAGATGGCATCACAATGGTCGGTTTTGCCGATCCCACGCTGGAATTATTGACCGGGGTACATCACGGCTCCCTGCCCGTCGAAGGCATGACCTTCGAGGTTACCAAGTCCGATGGCAACCAGATCATCGAGCTCGACGGCAAGCCCGCATGGCCGACCCTGCTCGGCCGGCTCGGACTGCCGCCGGAAACAGACCCGGGCTCGGTCATGGGCATGACCGGCCTAGGCGAAGATCTGAGCCCGGATGAAGCGGCCGAATACGACAACACCCAGATACTAAGAGTGCCGATCCGCGTGAGCGACGATCACCAGACGTTTTTCGTGCACTCGACCTGCAAGGAAGGCACCAGGCTGACCCTCATGCAGCGCGACGAGAAGCACATCTTCGACGGGGTGGAACGGCTGATGGCACGCATGACCGACGCGCTCGACGGGCGCGCCCCGGTCGCGGTTTTCCACGCGGACTGTCTGGCGCGTGGGCGCATGACCTTCAACAAGATTTTGAAGGACGAGATCATCGCCAAGATCCAGTATCCGCTCGCCGGTGATGATGGCGTGCCGTGGTTGGGCGTATATGGCTTCGCGGAGTTCAGCCGCCTGTCCGGCCGCAATCGGTTTCACAACTACACGACATCGCTCTACCCGCTCGTGCGCCGCGAATCTGCCTGACACATTTCGCAAAAAAAGAGCGGATGTGAGATGGCCGGTTCCGACACCAAGCCAAGCTATGACGAACTCTTCGCGAAATGCACGCGTCTGGAGGCGGAGTCCGGGCACCGCCTTGTGATCCAGAACGACCTGATCCGGGCCAAGGATCAGGTCGATGAAGAGCTGGCACGGTTCCAGACCATTCAACGATATATCGTGGCGGGCCTGAAAACCGAGACCGAAGAGGCGTTCTGCGAACTGACGCTGGAGGCGGTGATCGAGGCCTTCGAGATCGAGGTCGCATTGTTCCTGCGTGTGGATGACGATGGTGAAAATCTCCGGGTTTTGAGCCAGTTCGGCTTCGCGGACGTGCCGGAGTCCCTGCCCTATGATCCCGACTGGTTCGCCACACCGGGAAGTCGAATCGATCAGGCTGGCAGCGCGCTGCTCGCAATGTGGGATACGCTGCCCCTCGCGCAGGCGATCGCCTGCCCTTTCCCCGACAGGAACCGGTCCATTGCCGGCATCATCGTTGCGGGCGTGACCCGTGATGGATCGGGCTACTACACCGAACTTTCCGACGCGCTGGCGTCCGCCTTTACCGTGATGGTCGGGCAGGCCGGTGCGATGTTGACCAACCGCAATCTCAACGATGAATTGATTCAACAGAACACGCGGCTCGAACAGGAAGTCGGGCAGCATATCGTCACCCAGCAGGGATTGATTGTCGCAAAGCGCCAGGTCGATGAAGAACTGACGCGGTTCCAGGCGATCCAGCGCTACATTTCCGGCGCGCTCGACTCCGACAGCGAGACCGACTTCTCGACCCGGACCCTGGAGGCCGTCATTGAGGCCTTCGAGCTGGAAGTGGCGGTCTTCCTCAGATATGCGCCCGAGAAGAGTACGCTTTCGGTTGTCGACCAGTTTGGGTTCGAGGACATCCCGGCGGGTCTGCCGTACAACGCAGACTGGTTTTCGACGAGCGAAAGCCGGATCGTCATGGGCGGTGATGCCGTGCTCGACTCCTGGTCCGACCTAGGCCTCAATCAGGCGTTTCTGTGCCCTTACTACGACCGGAACGGCGCCTTCGCCGGCGCCATCGCCGCCGGCCTGACCGATGAGGGCGCGGACTTCTTCGAACCTCTCGCCGACACACATCTGTCGGCATACACCGTCATGGTGCAGCAGGCTGGCGCGCTGTTTATCAACCGGCAACTCAATGCAGAGATTCGCGAACACAACCGGGCGCTCGCCAGCCTGACCGAGTCCTACAGCCGCTTCGTGCCCTTCCAGTTTCTTGACCTGCTGGGACGTTCGACGATCCAGGAAATCGACACCGGAGACAGCACGGCGCTCGACATGAGCGTGCTGTTCGTCGATATCCGCGGTTTCACGGCATTGTCGGAACGTCTCGGGCCTGCGGATATCTTTGCTTCGCTGAACGCATTCCTCGAAGTCATCGAGCCGTTGGTCACCCGCGAAGGGGGCTTCATCAACCAGTATCTCGGCGACGCCGTCATGGCGTTGTTTCCCGAGAATGCCGACGCCGCACTTGGATGCGCGGCGGCCATCAGCGATGCCGCGCGGCCATTCAACCGCGCCCGTCTCGCGGCCGGCGACCTGCCGATCAATTTCGGTCTCGGGATCAGCAGCGGGCCGTTGATGCTGGGGGCGCTCGGGGGCGGCAAGCGACTGGATTCCAACGTCATCGGCGACACGGCAAACCTGGCCTCACGGACCGAAGGCCTGACCCGTCAATACCGGGTCGAGGCCCTATGCACAGAACACACATTGTCGCGACTGGAGCGGCCCGACGCAGCCGATCTGCGCGAAATCGACCGGGTTGTGGTCAAGGGCCGTGCGGCACCGGTGTGCATCTACGAATTGCTGGCGTGCGACACCGAGGCCATTGCCGATCAGAAGCGCGCCACGCGCGACTCCTTTGCCGGGGCGCTCGCGCTTTACCGGGACGGCAAGTTCGCCGAGGCGCAACGCACCTTCGAGGATTGCGCCGCCAAAGCACCAGACGACAATGTTGCCGCGCTTTACATCGCGCGCTGTCAGGGCCTGATTGACGTACCGCCAGAAGGCAACTGGGAGGGTGTCTGGGTGCTGGACGCCAAATAGCCGCCTGCGGCGGCCTAGAAAATCTCCGGTTCGGGGATCGCCGCGCCGGCGTGCAGGAAGTCGAAGTCGCAGCCCCGGTTCGCCTGGGTGACATGCTCGGCATACATGGACACATAGCCGCGCGCGGGGATTTGCTTGCGCGGGGTCCAGTCCGCCCGGCGTTGGGCGAGCTCGTCCGCGTCCACGTCCAGATCGATGCGGCGGCCTTCCACGTCGAGCGTGATCATGTCGCCGTCGCGCACCAGCGCCAGCGGCCCGCCGATATGGGCCTCGGGCGCCACGTGCAACACACAGGTGCCGTAGCTGGTGCCCGACATGCGGGCGTCGGAGATGCGCACCATGTCGCGCACACCTGCCTCCAGCAATTTCTTGGGGATCGGCAGCTGGCCCCATTCGGGCATGCCCGGCGCACCCACGGGCCCGGCGTTCTGCAACACCAGCACGGAGTCCGCCGTGACCGGCAGGTCGGGATCGTCGATCCGCGCGTCCAGGTCGGCGCGGTCGGCGAACACCACCGCCGGGCCGGTGTGCTTGAGCAATGACGGGTCGGCCGCCGACTGCTTGATCACCGCGCCGTCGGGCGCGAGCGTGCCGGTCAGCACGACGGTGCCGCCGTCCGCGCTCAACCGGTTGTCGCGGCGGCGGATGACGTCGTCATTGTGCAGCGGTGCCTCGGCGTAGGATTCACCCAGCGGCCGGCCCGTAACCGTCGCCGCGTCACCGTCGAGCAGGTCCCCGAGCTCGCGCATCAGTGCGCGCAGCCCGCCCGCATAGTAGAAATCCTCCATCAGATACTCGCCCGACGGCCGGATGTTGGCGAGCCAGGGCGTGCGTCTGGAAATCTCATCGAAACGCGACAGCGGAATATCGATATGGGCCCGCCCCGCCATGGCAACCAGATGGATGATGGCGTTGGTCGAGCCGCCGATCGCCATATCGACCGTGATGGCGTTGTCGAAGGAGGCGGTGGTCAGGATGTCGGTGGGCTTCAGGTCTTCCCAGACCATGTCGACGATGCGCCGGCCGGTGGCCGCCGCCATCACGCCATGGTTGGAATCCGGCGCGGGGATCGACGAGGCCCCCGGCAGGGTCAGCCCCAGCGCTTCCGTGATCGACATCATCGTCGCCGCCGTGCCCATGGTCATGCAGGTGCCCGACGAACGCGAGGCACCGGCCAGCACCTCGTCCACCACCGCGGCATCGACGTTGCCCGCGCGATACTCGGCGTAATATTTCCAGTGGTCGGTGCCGCTGCCCAGGGTCTCGCCGTTCCAGAAGCCGCGCAGCATCGTGCCGGCGGGCATGTAGATCATCGGCACACCGGCCGAGATCGCGCCCATGATCAGCGCCGGGGTGGTCTTGTCGCAGCCCCCCATCAGCACCACGCCGTCGATCGGGTAGGACCGGATCAGTTCCTCCGCCTCCATCGCCAGCAGGTTGCGGTAGAGCATGGTGGTCGGCTTCATCAGAATCTCGCCCAGGGTGATCGCCGGCATCTCGACGGGGAAACCGCCCGCCTGGAGCACCCCGCGCTTGATCTGTTCGGCGCGCTCGGGGAAATGGCCGTGGCAGGTGTTCAGATCGGACCATGTGTTGACGATGCCGATAACCGGCTTGCCGTCGAAATCATCCGGGCTGAAGCCGAGCTGGCGCAGGCGGCCACGATGACTGAAGGCGCGCATGGTCTCGCCATCGAGCCAGCGGCGGCTGCGGAGTTGGTCGGGGGTGATGCGGCTGCCGGTCATGTTGTGCTCGTGCGGTTGGAACAAGACGAAGAGCGATCAGAATAGCCACGGGGGCATCGCTTTGACACGCGAAACCCGCGCCGCTAGGTAGGTCGCTCAAACCAGCCATTGTCTGGCCCAACCCTTCGCCCTCGGGGCCCATGTCCACAACCGACAGCCCACCACCGCGCAGCGCACTCGCCGGCGCGCGCGCGTTTCGCCATCGCGATTTCCGCTACTTCTGGGCGACCCGCGTATCGGCCATCCTGGCGACCGAGATGCTGGTGACCACCGTCGGTTGGCAGGTCTATCGCCTGACATCGAGCGAGCTCAATCTGGGCCTGATCGGGTTCGCCCAGTTCGCCCCCTTCGCCCTTCTCTTTCTCGTCTCCGGTGTCGCCGCCGACCGCCTGCCGCGGATGCGGATCATCTTCGCCTGCGTGTCCCTGCAAACCGTCTGCGCCGCTGCTCTGCTGTGGGGCACCTGGACGGGCAGCATCGATTTCGGCGTTATCCTTGCGATCCTGGCGCTGTTCGGCGTGGCCCGCGCGTTCCAGGCGCCCGCACAGATGGCGATCGTGCCCAATCTCGTGCCCAAGGACGACCTCGCCAACGCCATCGCCTGGTCGGCCACAGGGTTCCAGATGGCGCGAATCATCGGCCCGACCATCTCCGGGCTGCTCATCGCCTTCGGCGCGGCGCGCGGGCAGGATGAGTTCTTCGTCTATGTGCTTTCGGTCGCGGTGTTCATCCTGGCAACAATCCTCGCGGGGATGGTCCGCAAGCCGGTGCAGGTTGTCAGTTCGGCGCCGATCACCATCGCCAACATTCTCGGCGGCTTCAAATTCATCGCCTCGCGACAGGTGATTTTCGGCGCCATCGGCCTCGACCTGTTCGCGGTGCTGTTCGGCGGCGCCATCGCCCTTCTCCCGGTCTATGCCAAGGACATCCTGAATGTGGGTGCGGACGGGTTCGGTCTGTTGCGCTCGGCCTTCACACTCGGCTCGTTCATCGGCGCGCTCTACATGACCCAGCATCCGGTGACGCGGCGTGCGGGCGTGAAGCTGCTGGTCGCGGTCGGCACCTTCGGGCTCGGCGTGATGGTATTCGGCGTGTCGGAGGTCTTCTGGCTGTCTGCCGCCGCGTTGATCGTGATGGGTCTCGCGGACTCGGTCAGCGTGTTCGTGCGCCAGAATCTCGTACAGATCATCACGCCCGACGAGATGCGTGGCCGGGTCAGCGCCGTCACCGCGGTGTTCATCGGCGCGTCCAACGAATTGGGCGAGTTCGAGTCCGGCGTCACCGCCCATTGGTGGGGCACGGTCCCCGCTGTCCTGGTCGGCGGCGCGGCGACGGTAACCGTCGCGGTCAGCTTCGCCTGGCTGTTCCCCAAGCTGCGCCAGGTGGACAGCCTGGAGCCCGACGAGTTGATCCGACTCTACCGGGATCCGGTGGCAGAAAAGACCGCGGATAGGGCGGGAGATTAGCCGCCTGACTCGGCTGGCTGATGGGAATGGGGCGCCTGTCGCGACGGCGACTGTTGCGTTGACTTTGTCGGGCGCACACCAAATATTGATATTACAATTAGATAATAAAAATATATAATCCTCCAAGAGGTATATAAATATTCATGATGAATTTAAATTCATCAAACAATTTCAATGAAAAAAAGGAAAATAAAATGAGTCTTCCCGTTTGGATAAAACCCGGAATTATTGGTGCCGTTTTTGGCGCGATCATCCTCGCCATCGTCGGCTTTAACGTCGCGGGCTGGGTGTCGGAAGGCACGGCGCAAGACCGGGCCACCAGCCAGGCGCGCAACGAAGTTGTCGCCGCGCTGCTTCCGATCTGTCTGACACAGGCACAAGGTGACCCGCTGTTTGCCGCAACGATGGCGAAGCTAAAGGATGCACGCAGTTTCGACCGGAGCAAGATGCTTCAGGAAGCCGGCTGGGCCACCATGCCGGGTGCAACCGAACCCAACAGCCGCCTTTCCTTCGCCTGCATGGACAAGCTCGCAGCCCAGTTCTAACAGGCCGCCCCGCTTGGCCGGGGCTAACGCCTAGTCGATCACCGCGATTGCATTCACCTCGAGAATGCAACGCGGATCGGTCGCGAGCCGGACGATCTGCACGGTCGTGGTCGCCGGCTTCGC
>Ga0209273_10000497_pt1 | contig 49809 bp, 42 predicted proteins | sample tdAd471_FD_187126 | JGI IMG/M metagenome (GOLD analysis project Ga0209273, IMG submission 187126) | Marine sediment microbial communities from the Atlantic coast under amendment with organic carbon and nitrate - tdAd47.1 (SPAdes)... | ecosystem: Environmental > Aquatic > Marine > Coastal >...
CGCGTCGATGCCGGTGCGGTTTATCTTTCCCCATGCGCCAGAGCGGCCAGTGACCATCAACAACGGCATGCGCATGCCGGCCTGGTACGACATTACCGGTCTCGATTTTGATAAGCGCGCTGACATGGAAAGTTTTGCCAGCTCGGGTCAGTTGGTCGAGGCCTTCATTAGCGATCAGGTCGATAGAGGAATTCCGCCAGAGAATATTCTGCTCGCCGGATTCTCCCAGGGCGGTGCTCTGGCATTGCATACTGGATTGCGTTATCCCAGGCGGCTCGCCGGAGTGATGGCACTTTCCACCTATCTGGCCACCGGCACGACCCTGGCGGACGAAGGCAGTGATGCCAATCGAGATACGCCGATTCTGTATGCCCACGGGTTACAGGACCCGATGATTCCCATCGGTCAGGCGATGAAATCTCGCGACCGCCTGAAGGAGCTCGGTTACGACGTCGAGTGGCATCAATACATGATGGAACACAATGTCTGCGTGGACGAAATTAGCGATATTTCGCGCTGGCTACAGTACTGCTTTAGCAATAAAACCGGAGAGGAATAGCCCATGCAATGGCCCGCTGTAATACTTGCCCTACATCTGCTTGCCGCCGTCATCTGGGTGGGCGGAATGTTCTTTGCCTACGTGATTTTGCGTCCGGCGCTTGGTTCGCTACAGCCGCCGCAACCGCTGCTGCTATGGCGTCAGGTGTTTCCGCGCTTTTTCATCTGGGTCTGGGGCACCATGATCTGGCTGGTGGCCAGCGGCTACTGGATGCTGTTTGCCGTTTATGGCGGTTTTAAGGGGGCCTCGCCGCTGCTGCACGTCATGAATGGCCTGGGCCTGGTGATGGTGGTGCTGTTCGTCTGGCTCTATGTGCGCCGTTGGCCGGCGTTTCGTCAGGCGGTTGATAACGGTGACATGGACGCTGCCACGTTGGCGCTGGGCAAAATACGTCACATCATCGCCGTAAATCTAATCCTGGGATTAATTAACTGTGCCATCGGCGGCCTGACTCCCTGGGTGGGGATTTAATTTTCCGATTGCCGAGGGCAAACGACATGAGCGCATCACCGGTACTCCACGCCACCGCCCAGTTGCGTGACGTTCGTCTGCATTACGTCACCTGTGGGTTTACGGACCAGACCACCCGGGCGGTGATGCTGCTCCATGGCTGGCCGCAGAGCTGGCACGAATGGCGCCACGTAATGCCCGAGCTGGCCGAGGACCATGCGGTAATTGCGGTGGATCTCCGCGGACTGGGCGATTCGAGTAAACCGGTGGTCGGCTACGACAAGATGACCCTGGCTGCTGATTTGATCGAACTGGCAGGGCAACTGGGGTTAACTCAAATTGCGGTAGTCGGTCACGACTGGGGCGGTGCCGTCGCCGCTGCCCTGGCGCTGCAGCAACGCCAGCTAGTCACTCATCTGGCCATGCTCGATATTGTCTTACCCGGTATTCCATTACCGGGGATGGGTGATGGTCTGGGTGGCTACTGGCACATGCAGTTCCATCAGGTGATGGACCTGCCCGAGGCGCTAGTGACAGGACGAGAAGAAACCTATATCCGCTGGTTTTTTAGTAATTTTGCCCATAACCCGGCGGCGATTAATCCCGAAGACGTGGCCGAATACGTGCGCTGCTTGCAACAACCTGGCGCGCTACGTAGTGGTTTTGGTTATTACCGAGCCATGGGTGACGATGCTGTTGCCTTTGCTGAGGCGGCCAGGACCCCGCTGGATTGCCCCGTGCTGGCACTGGGCGGCGCCCAGAGCATTGGTGCCGGGGTCAAACTCTGTGCTGAGCAATTTGCCAATAATGTAATTGGAGGAGTCATCGACCACTGCGGTCACTGGATTCCTGAGGAAAAACCCGCCGAACTGCTCGCTCAACTGCGTCAATTTCTAGCATGATAGTCCGGTGGGTAAGGCGGGGTTTGTGAGCCCGCCAGGCCCGTTTGAAGAAAACCTGGTGGATAAAAATGGCGTCAATCATTCCGTGCTGATGTTTGACCCCGATACGGGCAGAGCCCCCGCCGGGGTACCCGCAGATTAACAGCGTGAACCAACGATGTTGGTTTGATCATCATTCAGGCAGGCCCCTCGACCGCCGATTTATCGCCGGTTGATGTCCGGCTTGATGCCTTACGCTAAGGAGCAACGGGGATGAAAAAGAAAAGAATCGTGGTGATAGTGATTCTGTTATTAATCGTGGTGGCGGGGGTGCAATTCTGGCCCCGGCACCAGCGGATTGGTGATGACGCTACAGCAGTGATCTACGGCAATGTTGAGATTCGAGAAGCCAAGCTAGCTTTTAATGGTAGTGAACATGTCAGGGAAATTCTGGTAGAGGAGGGTGATCGCGTTACCCAGGGGCAGGTGTTGGCGCTGTTAGATACCGAATTACTCGATGCCCAGCTGGCTGAGATGCAGGCAACTCTGCAGGCCCAGCAGCAGGTGGTAGCAAAACTCAACGCCGGTAGTCGACCGGAAGAAATTCTTGAGGGTGAGGCCCAACTTAAGTCCGCGAAAGCCTATGCTAAATCGACTAACGATAGCTATCAGCGCATACGCACAATGTTGGCGAAAAATCTGGCTGCAGAAGAAGACGTTGAGAACTTGCGCGCTCAGGCGGATATGGCCCAGGCGCGGGCGGAGGTGGCGAAACAGGCGCTTGTCCTGCTCAGGCTCGGTCCACGAGCCGAGGACATTGCCATTGCTCAGGCTCAGTTACTGGCACGCCAGGCAGCGTTAACTGCCGCACAGCAACGTCGTAAAGACGCCATTCTCGTTGCCCCCGCAGATGGCGTGATTCGTGACCGAATTCTTGAACCTGGAGACATGGCATTTCCGTCTATGCCGGTCCTGACTCTTGCTTTTACCCAGCCGGTCTGGGTCCGGGCTTACCTGCCTGAATCCATGCTTGGTCGGGTTAAGCCTGGCGCCCGGGCAACCATTCAAACGGATAGTTATCCGGACAAGTCTTATTCTGGCTGGGTGGGATTTATCTCACCGACGGCCGAGTTCACCCCCAAGACAGTACAAACTCCTGAACTGCGTACCCGGCTGGTCTACTCAATGCGCGTGATTACCTGTAACCCCCAGGACGAACTGCGTTTGGGGATGCCGGTGACGGTCAGCCTGGTGCTCGATCAGACCATCGCGGACGGAAATACCAATCACTGTGGGGAATAAGGGTGGTCACTGCAGCCCTGGTATTTGCGGATGTCACTAAGACATTTAGCCGCTCAGCTGAGGAAATTATTGCGCTCGACGGAGTGAGTTTTAGTACACAACCGGGTTCAGTGACCGGGTTAATTGGTCCGGATGGTGCCGGCAAAACCACGCTTATGCGGCTGGCGGCAACCTTGCTGCAGCCGGATCACGGTCAGGTCAGGGTGATGGGCCTGGCAAGTGATTCCGATTCCGTGTCGGTGAGATCGTTGGTGGGGTATATGCCACAACGCTTTGGGCTCTATGAAGATCTCAGCGTAGCGGAGAACCTGGATCTCTATGCCGACCTTCAGGGTTTGCCGGTGGCCTCTCGTCAGGCCCGCTATGCACAATTGATGCACATGACAGGCCTGGCCCCATTTATGGCTCGCCTCGCCGGTAAGCTCTCCGGAGGGATGAAACAAAAACTTGGGCTGGCCTGTGCGTTACTACGATCACCTCAATTACTGTTGCTGGATGAAGCTACTGTTGGCGTCGATCCGGTCTCGCGACGGGAACTATGGCAGATCGTCTACCAGCAGGTAGAAGCGGGTATGAGTGTGTTGCTAAGCACCGCGTATCTGGATGAAGCTGAGCGATGCGATCAGGTCGTTTTACTGCACCAGGGTAAGGTGCTGGGTTGGGGTGCGCCAGAGGAGTTTAGTCAGGCATTGAAGGGGCGTACTTACCAGGTAACCGCCGCCAGTTTGCCTCCCCGCCGGCTACAACCGCTGTTGAGTTCAGCGCCTGGAGTGGTGGATGCTGTGGTGGATGGTGACGCTGTCCGCGTAGTGATGGCAACCGCGGAAGTACCTGACATCGATACCTTTTTGAGAACCAATGCCCAGCCAGCATTATCGGCATCGGTTTTGCCAGTAGAACCCCGGTTTGAAGATGCTTTTGTGGCCCGTCTCATGGTTACCCCGCAGAAACGTCGGAGTCCATTGTCGATGGATTCAGTGAAGCGGGTTGCGCAACCCGGTTCTGCTGATGCAGTCATTGTGGTGCAGGATTTGATGCGCAGATTTGGAGATTTTGTTGCCGTCAACCGGGTGAGTTTTAGTGTTCAGCGGGGAGAGATTTTTGGCCTGCTTGGTGCTAATGGGGCAGGTAAGTCGACTACTTTTAGAATGCTCTGTGGCCTGCTGCCATCCTCCAGTGGTGAGGTCTCGGTAGTGGGCCAGGACCTGCGGCGAGCGGCAGCCAGCGCCCGCAGTCATATTGGCTATATGGCTCAAAAATTTTCGCTCTATGGGGATCTGTCGGTAATGCAGAATCTGCGGTTTTTTTCCAGTGCCTACGGCCTGAGCGGAAAGCAGCAGCTGGCGCGTATCGACTGGGCCATCGACACGTTCGAACTGGAAAACTATCTGGATGAGAACTCTGGTAGTTTGCCCCAGGGGTACAAACAGAGGTTAGCGTTTGCTGCGGCACTGATGCACGAGCCCGATATTTTGTTTCTTGACGAGCCCACCTCTGGAGTCGACCCGTTGGCGCGACGGGAATTCTGGCAACAAACGAATGCCCTCGCCGAAACAGGTGTGACGATACTGGTGACCACCCATTTTATGGATGAGGCTAATTACTGCGATCGACTGGTGATTATGGCTGCGGGTGAGGTGCTGGCGGAGGGCTCGCCGGAGCAGATGAAAGCCCGGGTTCGGAGCGCAGCCCTACCAGCGCCGACCATGGAAGATGCTTTTATCCATCTGGTCGAGGGCCAGGACAAGGTCGTCTTATGAGGGTTGCTTCGCAGATGCGGCTGCACGGTATGATCCGCAAGGAGAGTCTGCAGATACTGCGTGACCCATCAAGTATCGCTATTGCCTTTATTATGCCGGTGGTGCTGCTGTATCTATTTGGCTATGGGGTCTCACTTGACGCGCGAGATATTCCTGTCGGCATTGTCATTGAACATCCGGATGCTGCCAGCGAAGCCTTTGCTGGTGTATTCGATCAGTCGGCGTTTTTTTTGCCTCAGCGGTTTGATGCCATACAGTCTGCTCGAGAGGCGCTGGACGCTCGGGATATTCAGGCCATTATCTGGTTGCGGAACGACTTTTCTTCGCGGCTTTTTTCGGGGCAGGAAGCGCCAATAAGCGTTATCGTCAATGGTGTAGACTCGAATCAGGCGAATATCACCCGGGGTTATATTCAGGGTGCATGGCTCGCGTGGTTGGGACATTTTTCGGCTGCTCAGGGGCGTGCTTTGCCAATACCGGTGATGTTGGAGCAGCGCGTCTGGTTTAACGCGGAGCTATCGAGTCAGCTATTTCTGGTGCCTGGGTTGATTGCTATCGTGATGACCCTGATTGGTTCGTTATTGACAGCGATGGTGGTCGCCCGGGAGTGGGAGCGGGGCACCATGGAAGCATTGATGGCCACCCCTATGCACATGGGTGAAATGCTGGCGGGAAAGCTAATCCCTTATTTCGTACTCGGCATGGGTGGCATGCTTTTCAGTGTGGCGCTGGCTGTATGGCAGTTTCATGTACCGTTGCGTGGCTCATTCTGGTTGTTACTGGTCAGTTCTTCACTGTTCATGTTAGTGGCCCTGGCCATTGGGCTGCTGATTTCGGTGGTTGCAAAAAATCAGTTTGTGGCCGGGCTAGTCGCCATTATTACGGCTTTCCTGCCGGCGTTTATTCTATCTGGATTTCTGTTTGATATTCATTCAATGCCGGTGGTGGTGCAGTGGTTAACCTACCTGATCCCGGCACGCTACTTTGTAGCGTTACTGCAAACTCTGTTTCTCGCCGGCGATGTATGGCCTGTGGTGCTGACCAATCTGGGGGCACTCGCGCTAATGTTGCTGGTCTTTACCCTGTTAGTGTGGCGCAAAACCGGCCGCGGACTTGATGACTAGCCTACCGAATACGCCTGCCGGTTTTGGTACCGGGCTGATTATTGGTGCTTCAGGCATTAATAAGTTAAATCTTTCGACAAACAATGATGAACATTAGCCAGATTCTAGCGCTTACCCAGAAAGAGTTTCTGGCGTTACTGCGCGATAAACGTAGCCGAGTAGTGTTGATTGTGCCCCCGGTGGTGCAACTACTTGTATTTGGTTTTGCCGCCACCTATGACCTCAATCAGGTTCCGGTGGCGGTTTTTAACCAGGATCGTGGCAGCGAATCCCGTGAACTGATTGCCAAAATCAGTGGTTCACCGAATTTTGAAGTGGTTAAAGAGATTAACCACGACAATGAAATCGCCCCGTTGGTCAACAACCGAGAGGTGTTGATGGTGGTGCATATTGAACAGAACTTCAGTGCCCATCTGCACCGTGGTGAGCCCGCCTCGTTACAGGCGATTCTAGATGGGCGTAACTCGAATACCGCAATGATTGCAATGAACTACCTGCGCACCATCCTGTTTGACTACAATCGAAACTGGCTGCTGACCCGCAGCCAGACTGCTCCCAGGGTAAGACTCGAAACCCGCTCCTGGTATAACGAAAATCTACTTTCGCGCTGGTTTATCGTGCCTGGCATTATGGGCCTGCTGATGTTGGTAGTGGCGCTGCTAGTCACTGCTCTTTCGGTTGCTCGCGAGCGCGAGGCTGGGACATTCGATCAGCTTCTGGTTACCCCGCTACAACCCATAGAAATACTTATTGGCAAGGCTATTCCCGGCCTCATCATTGGTTTGTTAGAGGCGACATTGATTCTGGCTATTTCAGTTGCGCTGTTTGATATCCCTTTGCGTGGCGATCTCGGCGCACTCTATCTGGGGGTGGTACTGTTTCTGTTGGCAGTGGTGGGGGTCGGGCTGATGATCTCGTCGATTGCCATGACCCAGCAGCAGGCGATTCTCGGGGCGTTTTTTTTTCTGGTGCCGGCAATCGTGTTATCGGGGTTTTCCACCCCCATCGCCAACATGCCTGACCTGGTGCAGTACCTGACCTACCTTGATCCGCTTCGGTATTTCCTGGTGATTGTTCGAGGCGTAGCCCTGGAAGGTAACAGTTACGATATGCTGATTAATCAATATTGGCCTATGCTTATCATTGGTGTCGTGTCGCTAACCACTGCAGGGTGGTTGTTTCGGCGGCGAATGTACTGACCGGCCTGTGAACGCCGAGCGAGTAATTTGTTAACAGTGTGCGTGGCGGCATGATTGAGAAGTGCGGTCGCTGGTTACCGGAAGAGAAGTCGGCGGATTTACCGGCTGAGTCGCATAATTTCCTGTAGGTGTTGACCTACTGTCAGCGGGGTGCAGGGTTGAACCTTTGGCAGAAATTTAACCGCTGGTAAGTCTTTGAAATCCGCGTCCTGGGTCCATACGGTGGCATATAAGCTCTGGGCAGTTGCATAGATAATACTGTCTGGCATCGGTAACTTGTGATGCAGACTGATTCTGGCCGCTTCTGTACAGATTGTGGGCGTGAGCTCCATTATTCATCCCTTCTGAATGGCTGCCAGGACCTGCAGCAAATGGTTCTCGTCACTCTCCCGAAGAATTCTAAGAATTTGTTTCCCCTGTCCCACATCCCGAGAGTCGGTCTTCCCGGTAATCCGAACCCAGACTTGCACCGGTGATTGCTTTGAGATCTTGTTACTGCGTTGGATAGGCAGTCCCAGATTTACTAACTAGTCGCAGTAATCAGCAGTGAAACGTTTAATTATCTTGTAAACAGGCTCTTCAACCACCGTATCGTATTCAGCGGCCATCATTCGTAGCATCCGGTCTAAACCCGGTGTCACTGCGCTGATCCGGTAAGTTTTTCCAAGGGTGAAAAACCGGATGGGTCTAAGCAAGGATCTCCACCCACCCCCCAAGTGAGTGACGAAATTGACTGCCTGAATCGGTAATTCATCATGAATGCCTGGTCCATCGAGGGTTATTGTGTGTTCCTCTCGATCGACCCATACGGAGTGATAGACCCGTACTCTTGGCAGTACCGCAACGAGAACGAGCATTAGTAGAGAATAAACAGTAATTTCTACTCCGCTTTCTGTCGCAATACCTGAGGTAAGACCCTCGAACGCCATATAGAAGCTGCCACTAAGAATCAGAAAAGCCGCCAGGTAATGCAGGATCAACCAGGAAGGAACGACCTTGAGTACAAAGGACTCATCCGTATCTAGATCGCACTGCCTGCCCATTCAGTTCCTCAGAAAGTTACCTGGGTAAATTCTTTTTAAGTCTGGACATTGAACATCTAGCCGGGCGCGAGAATGTAGTCTGCGATTACGTCTAGCTCGCCATCGGTAATTTCGGTGGGCCGAAACGGCGGCATTTCCAGCAGCCCTCCGCGGACGATAGTTTTGATGTAACCGGCAGTAAGGTCTGCGCGACCTTTGATCACGGCTTTGTCGGGTCCCAGTTTTTCTGCCAGTAACAGGGTCGCCGGGTGTCCCGGCCCCGGGGCATGGCAGGACTGGCAATGGCGTTGGTAGATCTGCTCGCCGCTGCGAGCAGCCGTTGTTTCGACGACTGCTACTGTAACTTCGTCCTGGGCGAGTGGTTCTGTGGTGACCGGCTGTTCTTCTTCGCTGGAACAGCCGACAAGGGTGATCAGCAGCGCGAGCGTTGTTATCGGCGTTAATTTTTTCATCATCCGCTCCGGTTAGTCGCCGTTGCCTTGCGGGTTGCCCTTCTGATCTTCTGGCCAGCCGCTGGGCCAGATGCCAGATTTACCCGGCGATAGAATGCCTGCCGGATCGAGAATGTCCTTGAGTTTCTGGTTGAGCTTTGCGAGGCCGTTATCCATGTTGTTGTAGGTGCCGGCCACCAGGTCCATGTATTCGAGATTGGCTTTGAGCTCGCCGAAGCCGAGTCGGGCGGCTTCCAGAATAATCTCCCGGGAGCAGGCGTCGGCGCGCTGGCGTTCGTCTTCATCCCTGGGGTCAAAGGCGAGAATCAGCATGTGAATCTGGGCGCGCCCCGCGGCGACGAATTCGGTGAGGTAATCGAACCCGTATTTCTCAAAAATTTTTGCCATGTTTTCGTAGCTAGTGGTGGCGTGGGCACCGGAGCTGGGGGTTAGCGGGGTGAAGTTGAGATGACCGCCGCCGCCCCAGTTGACCATGGCAAATTCGCTCATGTTGGGTTCGCCGCGCATTAATTTTTCGCGGTAATTCCAGCTCACGTCATTGTCGGGTCGGTCACCCTGTTCGAAGGCTCTGGCCCCGGGAATGCTGAGCAGCGCCTGTTTAACCATGGGCCAGGTGATGGCAATGGTCTCGTCGGTGCCATAAAGCGCGCCGTAAACATTCCAGGCGCCGACATCAAAGTCTTTATACATCTGTTGCCAGACAGGTTCCGGCACGGGTGTGCGTTCGGTCCAGTAGTCTTCCCGGTTGGCCTGCACGCAACAGGTGTAGCGCCCATGTTCCACCAGCGGAGAGTTGGGAATCACCTGATTGATTTTAAGGGGCCGCAGAATCTCCATGATCTGGTGGAGATCTTCATCGCGCTCGTAGGTGAATAGAAAAGGTTTATAGGCGGGTGGCTCGGGCATTAGCCAGAATCCGGCCTTGGTGATAATGCCAAAGTTGCCCTGGGTGAACATGCCATCCAGATAAGGCCCGTAACCATATTTGACGATGTGCGGGGTTTTACTGCCGTTCATTGCCCAGGGGCCGGTGCGCACCACTGAGCCGTCGGAGAGCACCACCTCGGTGCCATTTTGGAAGGTGAAATGATCACCATAAGGGGTGTAGCCGGCACCGTGTTCGTGGGCGTTGCCGATAAGCCCGCCCCAGCCGGGGGCGGCGCAGTCAATCCAGAGTTTGTAGCCTTTTTCCTGAATGTGCTGGTAGAGCTGGTAGTAGGAGACTCCTGGCTCGACCACCGCGTAGGCGAGATCTTCGTTGACCTCGATGATGCGGTTCATGCGCTTCAGGTCCAGGTGGACATAACCGCTTTGCATTACCGCAGGGCCGCCGTAGGCAAAATTGCGGCCATTCCCGGTACTCCACAGGGGCAGCGAGTAGGCCCGGGCGATTGTTAGCACCGCCTGTATCTCTTCCACGGAGGCTGCTGCCACCGCGATCGACGGTACCCGGTAGTCAATCGGTTTGGCGGACATTCGGTCCAGGTAGGGTTGCAGTTCGGTGTCAGCATCCATGAATACCCACTCCTCGCCGACCACCTGCTGCAGTTCCTTTACCGCCTGGTCAAATCTGGCAGGGTCCATCCCCTGTGGGTAATAACGTTTCATTTTTCCCCCTGCGCCTGAGTGGGTACCGGTAGACGAATGAATTTAATCAGAGCTTCGAGTTCATCGTCGCTAATCTCGGTTTTGCGAAAGCCAACCATCTCCAGATAGCCCATGCGCACTATCTGGCGCAAGTATTCCGGAGTGAGATCCTGGCGTCCGCGGATGGCTGCGAGTTCCGGGCTGCGGGTGTAGCTTAGTCTCAGGGTGCCGGGGTGTTCTTCAATGCCCGCGGCGTGGCAACCCTCGCAATAAAACGCCCAGGTGCGTTCGGCCCCCTCCAGTTTTCGGGCTTCGCCGGCGCCAGATCCGCTAGCAATTAATAGCATTGCACCGGTAAGCCATGCCCGGAAGATCAAACGCGGTCTAACCATCACCGTGGCTCCCGCAACTGTTCGGGCCAGATGCCCTGTTTGCCCGGGGAAAGAATGCCATTGGGATCGAGGCCATCCTTAAGCCTTTCCTGCAGAGAGAGTAGGGCGTGATCGTTCCAGTCATAGGTTTGTGCCACCTGGTCCATAAAATCGAGGTGAGTGCGGTATTCGCCGTACCCCTCTTTAGCAAAATCCTCGATTAGCGTGTTGAACAGGTTGTAAGCCGCATCGCGCTGGCTGGCATCGGTGCGATCGAACATCAGCATTAACACCTGAATCAGCTCCCGCCAGCCAATGGCAAATTCGCCGATGTAGTCAAAACCAAACTCATTGGCGCGATCGCGAATCATTGCCCAGGACTTCATTGCCTCCGCACCATAGGGCGTGCAGATCGGCGAGAAATTAATATGGCCGCCACCGCCGATCCAGTTCATCAGGCTGAACTCGGTCATGTTCGGGATCCCGCGCATCAAATCTCGACGGTAGTCCCAGGTGGGGTCGCCCTTGCGGTCGCCCTCGTAATAAATCTCGATACCGGGAAGGGTGCGCAGGGCGGCCTCCAGAGGTTCCCATTGCAGCTTATTGAGTGGTTCCGGCCCATAGAAAGCCGCGTATAGATTCCACTCACCGATCTGGTGATCCTCGGCAATTTTTCTTCGTGCGCTGGGCGGAATCGGCCCCTTACCGCTGTAGTACTGACGGCGGGTCGCCTTAGTCGAGGCCTCCCAGATTAAATCCGCCATGATGGCACCGTTATGGGGGATGAGGTTGAGCTTGAAGGGCCGCAGAATTTCCACCAGATCGTGCAGCTGATCCTGTTTGGGGAAGGTCACCATGAACGGCATAAACCCCGGGGGTTCTGGCATGAGCCAGAACCCCATTTTGGTCACAATGCCGTAGTTGGACTGGGTAAATAGCCCATCCACATAGGGACCAAAATTGTAGGGTACGGTCTGCCAGTTATCTGAATTGGGCAGTGCTCCCTGACCGGTGCGCACGACCGTGCCGTCGGCCAGTATGACTTCCATGCCGCACTGCATGAGCATGTGAGCACCATAAGGCGTGTAGCCGCCGCCATGATCCAGTGTGTTCCCCAGCGGGCCACCCCAGCCGGGGGCGGCCGGGTCAATCCAGAGTTTGCTGCCGGTCTTCTGCAGGTGTTCGTAGAGCTGAAAATAGCTGACGCCGGGTTCCACCAGCGCATACGCCAGCTCTTCGTTTACCTCGATAATTCGGTTCATGCGCTTCAGGTCAAGCACGACATAACCGGCCTTGCGCGGTGCCGGCCCGCCGTAGGCAAAGTTACGGCCGGTGGAGATGGTCCAGAGCGGTACCCGGTAGTCGTTGGCGATTTTCAAAATCGCCTGGATCTCTTCGACCCCATCCGGTGCCACGGCCGCCGATGGCAGGTGGGCCTCATCCGGGGTTGCGCCGTAGGCAGCGCGATAGCTGCGCAGGGCCGCCTGGTCCTCGGCGAATACCCATTGCTTGCCTACCACGGCACGCATTTCTGCCACCGCCTGATTAAAGACGTCGGCGGTCAATCCCTCCGGCACCAGATTAGCCATGCCCTCTCCCCGATAGCTTTTAGAGCGTCGCAGCGGGTTGCGATGAACCGATCAATATCCGTGCGCTGCTGACTGAATAGTAGCTAACCCGTGTCAGAAGAGAAAGGCCAGCGTGCCGCGGTTAGCCGGATGAGATTCAACCTTGCACTTTTCCGGGGAAAGGGCTTAATGTCTCCGCTAACGCCAGGGGCTGTTAAGCCCCAAAATTAACTCTACGAATGGAATAACAATTATGTATGACCTGGTGATCCGCAACGGATGTGTGATTGATGGTAGTGGTGACCCGTCTCGCGTGACCGATGTGGCGGTGCAGGATGGGCTGATTGCCGAGGTGGGCAGTGGGCTTGGCCCGGCCCGCCGCGAGATCGACGCCGCTGGTCGGCTGGTGATGCCGGGTTGGGTCGATATTCATACCCATTATGACGGTCAGGCGATTTGGGACACAGAGATGGCGCCCTCGTCGCAACACGGTGTGACGACGGCCGTGTTTGGTAACTGTGGCGTGGGTTTTGCGCCAGTACGGGGTGATAGCACGCCCTACCTGATCAATCTGATGGAGGGGGTTGAGGACATTCCGGGTACGGTGCTTGATGAGGGCCTGGATTTTAACTGGGAGAGTTTTCCAGACTACCTTGATCAGCTGGCGGCGGCGGATAGAACAATGGATATTGGGGCTCAGGTACCCCACGCAGCGCTGCGTTTTTATGTGATGGGTGAGCGGGGAGCCGATCACGCTGAGCAGCCCAACGCGGATGAGATTGAAACCATGGGTCGGTTGCTGGAAGAGGCCCTTGACGCTGGCGCACTGGGTTTTAGCACGTCGCGCACGGTTAAACACCGCGCGGCCGACGGCAGTGCCACCCCTTCGTTATCGGCCGCAGAACCGGAACTGCACAGCCTGGCCCATGCCATGCGCCGTGCCGGTCGAGGAGTATTGCAGGTCAATTCTGACTTCGGCCCAGGCGAATTTGAAATTCTGCGTGCCGCGGCTGAAGTGTCTGGCCGACCCCTGTCGGTGCTTTTACTGCAGAGCGACACGACACCGGAGCTGTGGCGCGAAACCCTGAGCCAGATACATGAGGCGCGGCACGCCGGTCTGGAGGTTACGGGTCAGGTCGGTAGTCGTTCCATCGGTATGCTCATGGGACTCGAAACCAGTATGCACCCCTTCGCAATACGGGCCGCGTGGCAGGAGGTCGCCGATCTTGATCCCGCCGAACGGCTGGTTCGACTGCGCAATGACCAGGCGTTACGCCAACGACTGATAAATGAACCGCCGGTCCGCGATGACATGATCGCGCAGATCATTGAAAGCGCCCTGTCAAAGACCTTTCGCCTGGCCGAGCCTCTCGATTACGAGCCGGAGCCGAATGCATCGCTGGTAGCCCAGGCGGCGCAACGTGGAATGCAGCCGCTGGCGCTGGCCCTGGAGTGGATGCTCGAACAGGACGGTAAAGGCATGATGCTTTATCCGTTTGAAAACTACAGCGAAGGCAACTTCGATGTGGTGCGCGAAATGCTGCTGGATAAGGCCACCGTCTGTGGTCTCTCGGATGGCGGTGCTCACGTTGGCCTGATTTGCGATGCGAGTTCTCCGACCACTCTGCTGACCCATTGGGGTAGAGACCGGCAGCGCGGTTCCGGTTTGCCACTGGAATTATTAGTTAATAAGCAGACTCGGGCCACTGCGCTGACCTATGGTCTAAGTGACCGAGGTTTGATCGCCCCCGGGTTGCGCGCGGACCTGAATATTGTCGATTTTGATCGCCTGCAAGTGCGCCTGCCTGAGGTGGTCTATGACCTGCCGGCAGGTGGCAGGCGGATACTGCAGCGCGCTGAAGGGTATGACCATACCTTCGTCGCCGGTGTGGAGACCTTCAGTAAGGGTGAGCCAACGGGTGAGCGTCCCGGACGGTTGATAAGAAGCGGGGCTCTGTAACTATTACTTGCCCCCAGGGCTAATGCTATGGGTATGGTCACGCGGCGTTCAATCAGTTTACGGACAGGAGGAGCAATGACGACGGAATCTAACCGCACAAGGATCACCGCCTTTTGCGATATCTGGCCAGGGGTGTGGCAGCAGCAGGACCTGCAGCCGATGCTCGACTATTTTACTGACGACATCATCTGGCAGGATATTCCTGGCGAATCCCGCCAGGGCAAGCAGGCCTGTGTTGATTTCATGATGCCGTTTCTGAAGAAAGCCAGATACTTTCGTATGGAACCCCGCAACATTCTGGTGGAGGGTGACACCGTGATGGTCGAACGTGTCGATTATCTGGAATTTAAAGGCGTCGATACAGTTCTGCCGGTAGTCGCGGTGTTTGAGATGGACGATGGCAAAATCAAACAGTGGCGGGACTATTTTGATCTCAATATGTTCGAGCGCCAGTTGCCCGTTAGTTAATCACTGGCGACGAGCTAGCCAACCGTGACCCAAACGGCTTCATCATGAAACCAGCCAGGATAGGTGTACTTCATCCCGGCAGCATGGGCGTCTCCATTGCCGCAACGCTTCAAGCTTCCGGTGCGGAAGTTTACTGGGCCTCTCAGGGTCGGAGCAGCGCGACCCGCCAACGGGCGGAGCAACATCAGTTGATTGATGTCGATGACCCGATAAATCTGCTGACCGGTAGTGATCTGCTAATTAGTATCTGTCCGCCCCATGCGGCGCTGGCAATGGCCAGCTGGGCGACCGATAACGGTTTTACAGGAATCTATGTCGATGCCAACGCCATCTCGCCGGCCAGTAGCCTCGCCATTGGCAAAGTGATTACCGGTGGTGGTGGCGATTATGTCGACGGTGGAGTGATTGGTGGACCCGCCTGGCAGCCCTGCACCACCTGGTTGCACCTTTCCGGATCGCGAGCAGCAGAGGTGGCCGCGCTGTTTGCAGCAGGACCCCTGCAGGCCAGTGTGCTGAGTGATCAGGTAGGGGATGCCTCAGCACTTAAAATGGTATTTGCGGCTCAAACTAAAGGGTCGAGCGCCTTAATCAGTGCGACCCTGGCGGCAGCACAATCGCTTGGGGTGCGGGAGGCTTTGCAACAACAGTGGCAGGACCTCGGCATGGGGCTGGCGCAGCAGGCAGAGCTGACATTAATGGCCGCAATGCCCAAAGCATGGCGTTTTGTCGGGGAGATGGAAGAGGTTGCGGCCACCTTTGAGGCGGCCGGCTTACCGCAGGAGTTTCATCAAGCAGCAGCCACATTGTTTAGACGAATGGCAGAGTGCGACAATGCGGGTGATTCGCGTGAAGTGACAGAGCTGCTGGAGAGGATCGTCCGTCACTCGGATTAAGCCTGGGTGGCCCCTGGCGGACCTTAGGCGCCTATACAGGATGTTACCTAGTCAGACTGGCTAAGTAACATCCCGCACTGTTCAACCCGGATTCATATGAGGCGCGAGCTCCACAGCTGATCTACCAGACCGGATGCGCTGCCCCGCCAAACACCGTGCCGCCGTACACCGACATGGCATCTTCATATAAGTGACTGGCGTGGGCGCCGATGGTCATCAGATCGCGGGTGAACATCTCCACGGGATCACCTTTGAATAGCGCCATGGCTCCAAGGGCCTGGCTCGCCTCTGTCGCGATGGCAACGCCGCCTCGGGCCATCTGCCCGCGCAGGGCGTACATCAGCGCTTTCTCTTCGTCGGTATTGGTGGTCTGGTTGTTCTCCAGCCAGCCTTCGAGGATGCTGTTGTAGCGGTCCGCCAGACCCTCCATTTCAATCAGTTGCATTTGTAATCGAGCCATCACCGCGGGCATCGGCCCGCTGGTGGCCGCACTGGTGCCGCCGGTAAATACCCGAGTACGAGTGGCGGTACGCTCCTTGAATTCGCTGACCATCCGCTCCGCACCACCCAGGGATACGGCCGTAAAGGCGCTGGCAAAAAAGGGTAGAAAGGGCATGCGATACATGGGTTCGCTGGCGTCAAATTCGCCGCCCATGGGTGCACCGCTGCCGAATACTCGGGAAGCCTGTAGTACCCGGTGTTGGGGCACGTAGGCACCGTTAGGTGATACGCCGTGGCTGCCGGTTCCGCGCAAACCCAGGGTATCCCAGTTATCAATGATTTCGCACTCAGCAACTGGCACCGCAAAGATGCAGTATTCCGGTGCATCACCATCGGGCATCTGGGCGACACCGCCGAGTCCAATCCAGCCGCAGTGGCGCACACCACTGGCAAAATTCCATTGGCCGTAGATCCGGTATCCCTCGCCATCTTTCTCGACCCGGCCAACCGGTGCCAGTACGTCACCAATCAGCTCACCGCCAGACAGTAGCTCGTCTCGCCCCTCCGGGGACATGTAGCTGACCCAGACTTCGTGAATTGAAAAGAAGTAGGTGAGCCAGCCGGCCACCATGTTGTGCCGTGCGACGGTGCGGATGATGTCGTAGTAGGTGCGAATATCGGTATCCAGTCCACCGTAACGTTTTGGTTTCCAAAGGTCAGGAATCTGGGCGTTTTTGATGGTCTGTACTAGCCGGTCGGAGACATCGCGCCGGGTATCCGCTTCCACTGCGCCTTCTTCGGCGACCTTGCCGATAATCTCTGCCCGTGCGAGGAACTCATCACGGTCAAACGAGCTGACCTGTTCGAAATTAATGGCTTCGCCAGCGGGGGTCGGACTCATCTAAAAACACTCCTGAATTAACGACAGCTTAAATAACTGGGCAGGCATTATGCCGCAAAAGAGAGGATTCGCGGTCCTCTCTGGGTCGATAGCGGGTGGGGTCGTCAGGTTTTCCAGAGTGAAGAGCTAAGCAGAAAATTGTGTTTCACATTCAGTGGTTATGATCAACCAAACCGAATCGGATTTCCCTCGCGGTCAAACGCGATAAATTTACTCAGATCACTGCCAACTTCGACGGCTTTGACCATGCTATTCAGGGGTTCTTCCGCCTGTTCGCTGGTGGGGGCAACGCCATTTCGGCCATCCAGCCCGGCGATGATCACGATCTGCCAGTCGACCCCCATCTGTTGCGATTCGGTTACCAGCTCATCAAAACTGCCGAGTTCATCCAGGGTCTTGTCGACCATTATTACCGGCTTTAGCTGGCCACCGCGGCCGGCGTGGAAACGTTCGATTTCATCCTCGGTGGCATCTTCCGGTAACACCGTTTTTAAGAAGACGAAGAGCATTCGTTGAGGCTCTGACTGCTGGCGGGCAGCGGCCAGTAACGAGTCGTAGTCGGTTATGTCGATTGGATTATTCCTTTGGAGGGTTAAAACAGAGCCGAACGCAGCCGGTACTATCGATGGTTATATTTTTGCGTAGCGCTCATCGCTGGAGAACCAGAACTCCGGGAGCGCTTTTCCACTGTGCACTAACCATTTGCGGAAATCATTTCTGGTTACAAATTCGGTGACGAGGGTTGTTAATTTCGGTTCGACGGATTCGTTCTCTATGGCGAATAGATGTTCAAGCGCTTCCGATCGGATCATTATTGGCGGTAAACCTTGTCGCGCTGAGTAGCCAATTAGTGGACGCCCCCGAAAGGGCGTGGTCGATTGAGTCCACCTGGGATCAGCGCTTTGAAATCGCAGACCTTCTCGCACTACTCCCCGCGCCAGCTCTCGGGTTATCACTATTTCATGTGTCAATCGCTCTCGGCTCCAGTGCATGACGATGTCGGCAAACTTGAAACTACTGATTTCGTAGTAGGTTTCAGGCACTGACAGTCTCCTGGCAATCCGGGGGAAAGAGGTTTTTGCGATCCGCTCTGAGCGTTGTAGCTGCCCTAAGCCGCGCTCGCATCTCCTCGTGCTTTTTTAATATCCATGGCGACGCTAATGATCCAGTCTTCCTGACCAGCAACTGTCTGGCGACGGCCCAGCTCCAGTAATAACTCCTTGCTGCTGACGCCGTACTCTTCGGCCACGTGTTTGGCGTGGCGTAAAAAGCTGGAATAAACCCCGGCATAGCCCATTACCAGTGCGGCTTCGTCGATGGCCACCTGGTAGAGGCCGGAGACATGCTGCTCGGCGGCTTCGGCACAGGCAAACATATCGATGCCGGTTTCCACGTTCATTTTGTTGAGAACGGCCAGCAGTACTTCGGTCGGGGTATTACCGGCCCCCGCACCCAGGCCGCGCAGGGAGGTATCAATCTGATCAACACCCAGCTCGATCGCAGCCAGGGAATTGGCGATGGAGACACCCAGGTTGTTGTGGGCGTGAAAGCCAACCTGAGCGGTAGTGAGCACGTTCTGCAGGGCTTTTACCTTGGTGGTGACTTCGCCGGGTAGCATGGCACCGCAGGAGTCCACCACGTAAACACAGTCGCAGCCATAGGATTCCATCTTCAGTGCTTCACTGGCGAGTACGTCGGCAGGTTGGGTGTGTGACATCATTAAAAAGCCGACTGTTTCTAGCCCGAGTTCTTTGGCGGCTTCCATGTGTTGCTGGGAGCAGTCGGCCTCGGTGCAGTGGGTAACAATACGAATAATATCCAGACCCGCATCGCGGGCAGCTTTCATGTGGCGAATGTTGCCAATACCGGGGGCCAGCAGGGCGGCGAGTTTGGCGTTTTTAGCGTTTTCGCGGGCAATGGCAAAGAGCTCCATTTCATCGACGGCCGAAAAACCATGCTGCATGCTGGAGCCACCGACTCCTGCGCCGTGGGAGGCTTCAATCACCGGTACGCCGGCGTTATCCAGGGCGGCAACCACGTTGGCAATGGTCTCTTTACTGAAGTTGTGGCCCACCGCGTGGGAGCCGTCGCGCAGGGTTGTGTCGGTTAAGCGGGGCATTATTAGCGTCATGGGAGTTCTCCGAAGTGCTTAAATAATTTATGCCTGCAGGCCGGTGGCGTAGGCGTTAGCGACCCGCCAGGCGGCGGCGGTGATGATGTCCAGATTGCCGGCGTAGGTAGGCAGGTAATCACCGGCCCCTTCGATCTGGTTAAGCAGTACCACAACCGGTTTTTTACCCCAGGGGGTGTCGCGGTGGTCGATCACCGGGTCGGCCGTCAGGCGGTAGCCAGGTACGTATTCCTGCACCGATTTGATCATTTGCTCGACGCTGGCAGTGATGGCGGCAAGGTCGACCTCGTCGGCGGTTGGAACCAGGTAGACACTGTTGGTCATGTTAATCGGTGGTTCGGCGGGATTAACTACCGGCAGGGCGCGGCCCACTTTGACATTGCCCACTTCTTTAATGGCCATGCTGGTGGTTTCGCTAAATTCATCCAGGTTAGCCCGGGTGCCGGGGCCGACGGATTTGGAAGCGGTGGCGGTAATTAACTCCGCATACTCCACTTCCATGACCCGGCTGGCGGCGTAGATTAGCGGAATGGAGGCCTGGGCGCCGCAGGAGATTAGATTCACGTTTTTCTGTTGCAGATGCTCCGCGCCATTCACCGGTGGCACCACATAGGGACCAATAGCGGCGGGAGTTAAATCAATGGCGAACTGATTTTTCTCGGCCATGCGCGGCGCATTAGCTTTGTGGGCGCGGGCGCTGGTGGCATCAAACACAATCTGGGCGCCGGATTCGAGTACTGCTTCAATACTGTCGGCGCTGGTGGCGATGCCAGCATCGCGGGCGCGAGCCAGGCCGTCCGAGTCGGCATCAATACCGGCCACCAGGCAGAGTTCCATCTGGTTAGGGCGTTTGAGTATTTTGTACATCAGATCGGTACCGATATTGCCGGAGCCGAGAATGGCGACTTTTACTTTGCTCATGTGGGGCCTATCAGTTGGTGAAAGACTGGTGGGCTATTCTACAGCTCCGCCGCCGCTGCGTATGTGCCTTGATGGTAATCCAAATTGACGAACACCCAATATCGGTATTATATTCAACCATATGGATGAATATAATACCGATATTGGGATTGACCGGGCTTTCAGAGCGCTGGCCGATCCGACTCGACGGGCGATACTGTCGCAGTTGGTGGCGGCCCCGTCGCGAGTTACCGAAATTGCTGCCCCCCACGCAATTTCATTGAATGCCGTTTCCAAGCATCTCCAAATGCTTGAGCGTGCGGGGCTAGTGGAACGACATCGCCGTGGTCGGGAACACTGGTTCAGTTTTAATCAGCAGCCTCTGCAACGTGCTCAGGGTTGGGTCACTGAGACCCTGGAGTTCTGGAATAGCCAGCTGGATAACCTGGAAGGTTATCTCGAAGCACAGGAGAAGGTTAGTGACTGAGACTGCCGGCAATCATCGGATAGAGATCACCCGGGTATTTTCGGCGCGCCCGGAACAGGTGTTCGCCGCGTGGACCGACCCACAGGCGTTGACCAGCTGGCTCTGCCCGTTTGGCAACCGTTTGCAGGTAGAAAAACTGGATCTGCGTCCGGGAGGATGTTATGCGATGCGCATGCAGGGGACCGATGGCCGGGATAACCTGATTACCGGTGAATACCTGGTGGTTGATCCGCCGACCTGTCTTGAATTTACCTGGTCGGTGGAGTTTCTGCGGGCCGGCGCAGACCGGTCACAGGAGCAGAAAAATAGCCGGGTGCGGATCGACCTTGTGAGCGAAGGAGCGGGCACGCGCCTGACCCTCACCCATGATCGGTTTTCCACTAAATCGGCCGCGGCGGACCACCGCCATGGCTGGGAGGACTGCCTTGAAAAATTATCGGCGGTAACGGCGACGAATTCTTAACTGCTTTGAGGAGAGTAAAAATGACCGATCATGCCGTAGTGTCAAAAGATGAATGGTTGCAGGCCCGTCGTTCTCACCTGGCAAAAGAGAAGGAGTTCACGCGATTACGCGATGAGCTTGCCCTGCAGAGACGCCAGCTTCCCTGGGTGAAAGTGGAAAAAAATTATCAGTTCGAAACGGTTGACGGGACCAGAACCCTTGCGGATCTGTTTGGTGACTCCAGCCAGCTTATCGTTCAGCACTTTATGTTTGGCCCGGACTGGGAGGAGGGTTGTCCGATGTGCTCATTCTGGGGCGATAACTTTAACGGCACTACCGCCCACCTTGCCCAACGAGATATTAGCTTCGTTTCGGTTTCACGGGCGCCATTGGCGGCGTTACAGGCTTATAAAAATCGTATGGGCTGGGAATTCAACTGGGTTTCTTCGCTTGGTAACGATTTTAACTTTGACTATCACGTCTCCTTTACGGAAGACGAGATGGCCAGTGGCCGGGTTCACTACAACTATCGGGAAACTACTTTCCCAAGTAGTGAAGGTCCGGGGGTCAGTGTTTTTTGCCGTAACGAAATAGATGAGGTTTTCCACACATACTCCTGTTACAGCCGGGGCCTGGACATGCTGAATGGGGCCTATCACTACATTGACTTAACCCCGAAGGGGCGGGATGAAGAGTCGCTGCCTTATCACATGGCCTGGGTGAAACGCCACGACCAGTATTAGAAAGGTAGGCGGTTGCATCCGCTGATCTGCAGCAGCGGCTTGCGCTGCGTTAGTAATGCAGCAGAGTCGGCCTGCCAGAAACCCGGAAACCTTAATCTGGGCGTCAGTGGGTGATCCGGCAGGCCAGCGGGGAGCCGTTGAACGAATCGATGAATGGCGCGTTTTGCCCGGGGTAAACAGGTGGTGCCTGCTAGCCTGATACCAGTGAAATTTTCAGTGACAGGTCTTTAATGTCGTAATCAACTTCGTTATCCAGCAGGGCTGCCACATGGCCAAAGCTGGTTATCAGGGAATACTTCTGGCCGTGAATAATCAGGGTGTCGACTGGGAACTCGGTGGTGCGAAATTCCGGGCGGTGCTCGGTTTCCAGGTGCAATATTGCACTGGAGGAGAGCGCCAGTGCGTCGGCCGTTTTCATGAGCCGAGTAGCCCGTTCTTCCTTTTGAAAACCGACGTACTTGCCCATTTTCGGCGGTCGTATCGAGCTTTCAGTTGCAGATTCGCAGCTCCAGGCAACAGCACCAAATACGCCTGGCAGAGTGCCGAAGGTTTCCAGTGAAATGGGTTCTGACATGAGTGGATTCCTTGATGGTTGCCAGCGTTGGCCGGCGGGTTAGTTCCTCTCATTAGTCGTTAAGCAAATTACAGGCCAGATGAAAACGGTGTATTTGAGGGACGATTCGTGGGTTTCCGGGCATTGCTGCGGAAGTAACCGAGGTGTCTTAGTGCCCCATTACGGTGAGCGCTCCCGATTGGTGCAATGAGGGCGGCGAGTGAGCTTGATTGAGTGGACAGCCCGAGTGTTTGGCAGCGCCCTGTCTGGGCGGTTTCTCATCGCATGAATTATCAGGTCAGCAGCGCCGCATTCGGCTGGCTCCTGGCAGGGGCCGTAACGAGGAAAGGCCGGTGCGTACCACTCAATTCAGTTTCAGGGGGGTAGAACCCGGGTTATCCGGCAGTTTCCCGTTGGAGCACCGAGTATTGTGGGGGAGGGAGGCAGGGAGACAAGCTCCTCGGGACGCCCCAGGTTTAGCAGAGCGTCCCGAGATTTAAGATGGGAATGATCCAGATTGGCGTTTGTCGCGTCAGCAGGCGTTCGCGCCTACTTGCGGGCGAATCCCATCTGCTTCCGGTAATACTCCCATCCCGGCAGGTTGCCGGATTCGTCGTTCTGCTTAAACTCGAAGCCAACGTCCTGCTCGTCGAATACGCCTTTCTGGAAGGTGACGTTCCCGGGAGTCTGGTTACCCGTCTGGATGCGCATAAAAATGGAGGCGTCTTCGGCCGATACCAGCCCGGAGGGGCCAAGCATATTGGAGCTTTGACGCACCCGGTGACGGATCATCTCTTCATCGTCATCGAGGTGGTAGAAATAGCCGTAGTGGACTTCAGTTTTGTGCAGCCCCCGGGGAAAGGCAAACCGAATATTGATCATATCCAGGTGTTTGGTGACCCCGGTGATCGGCTTAATGGCAGCGATGACCGAGCCACTGGTGTCCTTGCCCTTAAAATCGATCAGGCTGCCATCGATTAGCAATGTCTGTTTGTCGACATCCGGCAGCGCCAGTTCAGAGACGAAACCAATATGACCGCGGTCAGTCGCGAACTGCCGGCCAGCACCGCCCTGCCAGTTAAGTAGTTTGAAGGCCTTGTGCAACAGCGGCGCATGATAGCCATCGTTATCGATATAGATCTTCCAGTTGCAGTCGTAGAGCACTTTTTGGTAACCGAGTAATCGGATGCGACCGTCGCCGCCCAGGCCGGCCTTTAGCGGGGCCGCCACATCTCCCAGGAAGGTTTCAATATCGGGCGTTTCGTCGCTCAGTGTGGCAAAAATCATTCCCACATACTCGGTGCTACGAATCTCAGGAACGCCGAAATTCTCCTGCTTAAAACTGGGAGAGAAATCGTCCATGTTCGGCGCGCCACGCAATGCCCCGGTGGAGTCGAATAACCAGCGATGATAAGGGCATTCGAATTCGTGGGCATTACCGCAGGTGCGGGTTTCAAGCAGGTTGCCCCGGTGTGAACAGGCATTCTGGAATACGCGGATTTTACCGTCGTCGCCGTGGACCACCAGCACCGGCATTTCGCCAATAAAAATGGTTTTGAAGTCACCCGGTTCGGGAATCTCACCGACATGAGCCACCGGATGCCATTCGGGGCCATAGAAGATACGCTTCAGTTCCTGCTGATAGATGTCTTCGCGGTCAAATACTTCTTTTGGAACTTCGTTAACCTTGGCAGGCCAGCGTAGTAGTGGATTGACTCTGTCCGGTGCATTCATTGTGATCCCTCCTCCTGAAAACCGTGATGTGAACATTACACCCTGGCCTAAGCAGCTACAAGCACCAGCGCGACTTCCCTGAATCGACTATTCGGCGAGCAAAAGCCCCGGTTCTTCAATTATTTCGATCATGTGCTCCATAAACAGGGCGCCGTATACGCCGTCGATTAACCGATGGTCATACGAGGTGACCATGTCGAGCGTCTGCTGGGCAACGACTTCGCCATTGACCACCGCGGGCATTGGCTTAATGCGAGTCATGGCGATAATGGCGACTTCGGGATGGTTGACGATAGGGCGGCCGACCCGGTCATGTTTGCCATGGCTGCCAACATTGCTCAGGGTAATAGTGCCGCCCTTGAGGTCTGCCAGGTTAATTTTTCGGTTGCGGGCCTGCTCCGCTAATTGATCGATTTCAGTCGAGATCTGCGCCAGGGACTTCTGGTCGGCCTGTTTGATAACCGGCACCATCAGGCCCGCCTCGGTATGGGTGGCAAAGCCGATATTGATCTGGCCGTGTTCGATAATTTCATTCGTGGCGTCATCGATACTGGCATTAAAGAACGGGTAGCGCCGAATCGCCGGCACCATGGTTTTCATTACCATAGCGGTAAAGGAAATACGGCAATTGAGCTGCTGCTGGAGTAATTGGCGCAGTGCGACAAAGCGTTCTGCATTGCAGGAAAACGCTGAGGTCGCGTGCGGGATGGTGGTTACTGACCGCACCATGGTCTCGGCGATAGCCTTGCGCAGTCCTTTGATCGGCGTACGCTTCTCGCCCTGAATGGGCGTGTGAACCACGGGTGTTACATCGACACGCACCCCAGAGTCGGTGGACGAGCGCTGGTTCTGCTGGTCAATGTCGCTGCGCAGAATGCGGCCTTTGGGACCACTGCCCTGAATGTTATTCAGGTCGACATTCTGCTCGCGGGCGTATCGACGGGTGCTGGGCGCCGCACGAACCGCTCCATTAACCGTGCCGCTCGCGGTGCTGGTGGAGATAGTGGAGGGGGTAGCGGCAGCCACTGGCTGGGCGGGGTTGCTCGCCGGTTCGGCGTTTTTGATGGCCGGGGATTCCGTATCAAAGCTGGCGATTACCGTGCCAACATTAACAGTGGTGCCGTTGGCGGCATGCAGGCGAGTGAGCGTGCCGGTACAGGGGACCGGTATCTCCACCACTGCTTTATCAGTCTCAATTTCGCAGAGCAGGTCGTCTTCTTTGACGGCGTCGCCTTCCTTCACATGCCACTGCAGTAGCTCTGATTCGGTGATACCTTCACCGACGTCCGGTAGTCGGAATTCGTAACTCATGAGCGGGTTCCTTTCGTTGTTCAGTTTTCCGGGTCAGAACTGATAGTTCATGACCGCTTCGATACCGGCTTTCACTCTGTCAGGTCCCGGCAAATAGACATCCTCCACCTGATTGTCGGGAAAGAATACGTCAAAAGCGGTGACCCGCTTGATTGGCGCTTTGAGCCACTCCATGGCGTATTCACTGATCAGTGCGGATAGCTCGGCGCCGGGACCGGCGGTGCGTCGGGCTTCGTGGACAATCAGGCAACGACCGGTCTTTTTCACCGAATCGAGTAGTGGTTCGACATCGATGGGCGCAATCGCGCGCAGATCGATAATTTCCACGTCGTAATCCAGTTCATCCACCGCCTGCTGGCTAACGTGGACCATGTTGCCCCAGGCGATCAGGGTCAGCTCCTTACCCGGTTTAACCAACCGGCATTTATCCAGCGGCAGGGTGTAATCAGCCGTCGGCACCTGCTCACGAAAGGCCCGGTAGAGTTTGGTATGTTCCATGAAGATTACCGGGTCATCGCAGCGAATCGCGGCTGCCAGTAGCCCCTTGGCCTCGTAGGGCGTGCTCGGACAGACCACCCGAATACCGGGGGTGTGCATCAAATAGGCCTCGGTGGATTCGGAATGAAACGGCAGTGGTTTGATGCCGCCACCAAAGGTGGTGCGGATTGTGACCGGTACGTTTACCAGGCCGCCGGTTTTCTGATGCAGATTGGCCAGGCTGTAGATGAATTGCCCCCAAGCGTTATACATGAACCCCAGAAACTGCATCTCCACCACCGGCCGTTCGCCACGCATGGCCATGCCAACCGCTGCGCCAATCAGGCCGTTTTCGGTGAGCGGTGTGTCAATAACCTGCTGATCGCCAAAATCATCATAAAGCCCGTCGGTCGCGCGGAATACACCGCCAATAGGCCCGATGTCATAACCCATCACTCTTACCTGGGGATCGCGAGCAAGCTCCTGGCGAAGGGTCTGGTTAATGGCGGTGACCAGGTTGAGTTCTTCGGTCTGTCCCTTGTCGATGGCGGCGCTCATTGCAGGTCCTCCCCGGTGTAATCCACAAAGGGGTTCTGGCCGGCCAGTTCGGCGGCCAGTTCCGCCCGTTGATGGCGTTCACTCCAGCCCGGCTCGCCGTGCAAATGGCTCTCGAACATGGCAGATGGCTCGGTCGGTGGCACTGCTCGGCCCCGGTCGATGGCTTCGCGTAGCCAGATCTCGGCGTCGGCCGCCAGGGTTTCGCGGGTGCTGCTGTCGATAATTTTTTCTGCCAGTAGATATTTTTCAAAACGATCAAAGGGATCAAGCGTTTGCCAGTATTCGGCTTCATCTTCAGTGCGGTAGACCGCTGACGAATCGGCGGTGTTGTGGTCGAGCATGCGGTAGGTAACGGCTTCAATCACCGTCGCGCCGTGACCTTTGCGGGCTCGGTCCGCCGCTTTTTTAACGGTGTCGTAGACCGCGAAGACGTCATTGCCGTCGATACGTTCATGAGGAATACCGTGGGCCACGGCTTTCTGGGCAAAGGTTTCCGCGGCGGTCTGTTTGCTGGCGGGCATGGAGATACACCACTGGTTATTTTGAATGATCACCACCAACGGGGAGTCAAACACCCCGGCAAAACTGAGACCATCGTGGAAATCGCCTTCGCTGGTGCTGCCCTCGCCAATAAAGGCCAGGCTAATGGAGTCACGACCCGCCAGCTTATCGGCCATGGCCGAACCCACTGCCAGCGGGATATTGGCTCCGAGAAAAACCGCATAGGGCATAAAGGTGACTTTGGGTAGCTGGTCGGCGGTCATGGGTAGCTGTTCGCGGATATGTTCCGGCGAGTTACCCATCAGCCCGGCCATGGCCCGGTCGATGGGGGCATTCCAGTACAAAAGCGTGCTGTTCTGGCGGTAGGACGGAAAACACCAGTCGCCGGCTTTCAAGGCGGCGGCGGCCCCCAGCCCAACAGCCTCCTCGCCACGAGAAACCGCTGCCACGGAGAGAACTCCCCGGCGTTGCAGGCGCACGGCAATCTCTTCGAAGGTACGGGTTTCGACAAACACCTGATACCAGCGCAGCAGTTCTTTGCGTGAGACTTTCGGTGCTTTGTCCTGTAGCGTGCCATCGGGACGCAAAATGCGTCGATAGTCTTCGCTAGGCCGCACCTCGCTCCATTTTTTTTCGCCCATTTTTCCTCCTGCTTGAATCGGGTCTGTCATTGCCCAGCGATGGGGGCGCTGGCGACCTCTGGCTTTTATTCGTTGATGCTGGGAGAGTATAAGAAAAGCCAGACCGTTTCGCTTGTAGTGCGTCATGATGTCGGCTATTAAAGTAGTGGCAGATTAACGAATTGGAGAATTCCATTGATTGAACTTCACGATCACCCGGTTTCGCCCTGTGCGCAAAAGGTCAGACTGGTACTGGCAGAAAAGTCCCTCGATTTTCAGCTACACCCTATCGACCTGAGTGCTAAGCAGAACCTGACACCTGAGTATCTAAAACTGAACCCGGCGGGTCTGGTACCGACGCTGGTAATTGATGGCAAGCCCATCCCCGAGTCTACAGTGATTTGCGAGCTGCTGGATGACCTATACCCCGAGGTGGCGTTACGCCCTACGGATCCCTACGAGCTGGCACAGATGCGCCTCTGGACCAAACGCCTGGATGAATCCCTGCACGCTGCCTGTGGGGCGTTGCAGTGGCCGATGTTTATGCTACCGGTGCTGGCGCAGATGAGTGAAGAAGATGCCGAAGCGTTGCTAGGCCGAGTGCCCGATCCGGTTCGCAGGGGACGCCAGCAGGAGTTGTATCGTCAGGGTATGGCAGCACCGGTAGCCGCCGCTGGGGTGAATACCTACAACCAGTTTCTAGCCGATATGGAGGTGATGCTGGCAAACCAGCCGTGGCTTGCTGGGCAGAGTTTTTCCCTCGCCGATACCGGGGTGATGCCCTATTTTCAAACCCTCAAGCAGTTTGGCTGGACAGAGCTGTACAAGGATCGAGCAGCGGTAACCGACTGGGTAGCGCGCTGTTTCTCGCGTCCGAGTTATCAGGCGGCCATTGGAGAGGCTATGCCTGCTTCGATGCTGGAACAGATGGCGAAGTCCGGCGCTGAGGCATGGCCGGTGCTCAAGAGCGCGTTGATATAAGCTGACTTTTAATGCCGACTAAGAAGGAGACAGCGTTTTCTGACGAGTTAGCGTCGTGCGTTCATCGTAGGCCTGTACTGCCAGATCACGGAGTTTTTCTATTCGTGCCAGTTGTTCGGCGGGAAGGCGGTCGAAGTAGTGGGCCTCGGGGTGATCGAGATAGATCAGTCCGCCGTGCCGACCGGAAATGGGCAGGGCAAATAGCATAAACGAACCGGCGGGATCGAGCTGTTGGTACCAGTGAGGAATGGGTTCCTGAACAGTGTGGGCGGTTGTATCGCCAACAATAATATCCGCGCCGGTAGTCATCGCCCGATGAAACATGCTGCTGCTGGAATTTAGCGGGAAATGAAATTTTTTGAGCAGGGTTTTGACTTTTTTGCCAATGGCATAACGGGCCTGTACGGTCCTGTTCTGGTCACGGCTGCGGCATAGCAGCACGCGCTGACACCCTGCACCATAGTAGGCAGTAGCGAGAATTTTTCGAATAAGATCGTCGAATTCATACTCTCCGGTTTCCAGCTGGGACTGGATCTGCTGAATCCCTCGATTGAGCGTTACCATGGCCTTGTCAGTGGCCGTGGTTGATCCGACGGGGTCTGCCGCGGTTTCGTCTGGTCCAATACCGGGCCCCTCTGGCGCAGGAAAATATTGTTCCCAGTGATCAAGGCAGTGGACTATCCCGCTGTCAGCCGTGTCAATTTTGAGAAGGGCGCAGTATTTACGGAATTCGGCGTGGCTACCGTCCAGAATCTCTTCTATTTCGTCGCTGCTGATATTCATCAGTTGTGCATAACGGGCCCGGATTTTTTTTAACTGGGGCTGCAGCTGGCCAGGAGCAGTAATCGTTGCCAGCAGGTCGGTAATGTCGTTACTAAACGAACCGTAAATGGTGCCAGCGGATACGGAATCAGCGGCGTCGGTATCGAGAGCCACTATTGAGTCCACCACATAACGGGGTAGCGCCCAGTCGGCAGCAATTTCGTGGCCGATCTCGGTATAGCTGTATCCGAGCACATTGATGACAGCCGTTTCAGCAGGAACCTGTTTGACGATAAGGTCGTTGATTGCCTCGTACAGTTCCGGCAGATGGAAGCAGGTCAGTAGTTTCCCGAGGCGGTAAAACATGCCTGCCAGGTAGCAGTCATCGACTTCCTGTTCGCCCTGACGAATGGCAATTTTACGAGCCAGGGTGGCGCTGAACAGCGAACAGATAAGTTGCTCCTTAACCGCGCTGGATTCGCCGCTGCCGGTGCTCAAGCCGATGAGCATCAGCGACGAAGCGATTTCGCGCACCGTGCTGAAACCGAGCATCATCACCGCGTGGCTGAGGGTGGAAATCTCCCCACCCGCACGAGGGACGTAGGCGTTATTAGCGATGCGCATGATTTTACTGGTCAGGGCCATGTCTTTGGCGATAACGGCGGCGATCGCTGGCGCGTTTTGGTGGTTACCGGCAAAAAGGCTGCTCATGTTGGAGATGCTGGCGGATAGCGCCGGAAAATCTTTCTGTTCGCGGAGGCGCTGTCTGAGTGTACGCAGCGTATCGGGTCGGGAGGGGGGCTTGCTGAGGGTCAGGTTAGTCATCTGCTCGGCCTGGTACTCCTCCAGCGCCAGCTTGAAATCGTTAATGTGGCTAAAACGGTGTGCAGGGTCGGCTGATAAAGCCCGTGCCACGATGGCGTCGATTGCCGGGTCAATTTTGCTGATAATCGATGAGGGTAGTGGAAACTCGGCGGCTGTGATCTGCGCATAAATCTGTTCGAGGGTTCTAGCCGTCACCGGATGTTTTCCAGTTAACAGCTGAAACAGAATGATAGCGGCCGCAAACTGGTCGGCTGCGGGGGTCATCAGTTGTCGAGAGACATATTCCGGTGCCATATACCGGGGTGAACCCGCAAGTCCCTCACCGAACTGTTCACCAATCCCACGGGCGATGCCAAAATCGGTGACTTTAGCGACACCGGTGGGGGTCAGGAGTACATTCGCAGGTTTCAGGTCGCCATGAATAATGCCCTGGTCGTGGGCGTAGGCCAGCCCACCCAGTATCTGTGTGGTCAGGGAAATCGCCTCGCCACAAGGGAGGCCCTGACGATTGCTTTTGATGTTTTTCGACAGCAGTGGACCGGAGACGTATTCAAGCACCAGGTAGGGGGCTGCGCCGATAAAGCCGATTTCATAGATGCTGACAATATTCGGGTGCTGAAACTTGCTGACCGTTCGCGCTTCGCGCAGCAACATTTGCATGTCGACAGTCGGTGCGCTGCTGGACTGCAGGTTATTGACAGGCCTGGCGGTGGTTGATGAATGGTCCAGGCTCGAACCAATTGCCTTGATGGCGACCTGGCGCTCAAGGTGAGGGTCGAAAGCAAGGTAAACGACACCCTGAGCGCCCTCACCGAGAATCTTCAGAAGCCGAAACCGATCGAGTTGACCAAATTCAGTGGGCGGAGTAGCAATCTCGGGTTGGCGGGCTGGAATCATTTTTGTTTGACGCTTTTTGCTGGTGGGTGATGCCCCCGGGCGGTCTATTCCAACCGGCCGAGCTACACCTGCTGAGGGTTCCAAACGCTTTATTTAGCGGCTAATGAGGCCAGGAGTTGAGGCCGGAGTGGAATTTTTTCAGTTTAGAAGGGGACGCAGCGGGCGTCCGGGTGGGCAGGTGACGACAGGATGATGCTCAGATAGGCTGCAGGCTGCTCACGGCCTGGGCGCGGAAGAGTAGTGCCATTGGCCAAGTTCATCCTGCCACTGGAAAACTGGGGTCGTTGGGGGGGTAGTGGCGTCGGGCACCTGGTTTTTCTGGTGCAGTTGTCGGAATTCAATGGCTGCGTCGAGTACTCCCCGGGGCGCCGTCGTTGCAGGGCTCGAGTTGTCGTCGGCCGGCTGTTCAATAGCGGTGGACCCCGGACGGTGGTTAGGGGGCTGTTTGCAGCCCGCATTGCCAATCCCTCGTTCCGTGGTTTCAATCCGTTGCAGGTAAGGGCCTACAAACGTCAGGACGCGGGAAAAACGGTTGGCGCCGCAGTTGTAGTGCCAGCTTTCTACGGGCTGGCTAAAGCGGCTCTGGTGTCGACCAATCAATAACAACTGGTCGTTCAATCGATCGGCTGCCGCGATTTCGTCTTCCTGCTCGATGATGCCGCTACCCTCGATGAAGGTCGGCTCTCCGCATTTATTCACCACTTCCAGCTTGGTGTCGCCTTTCTGGACCAGTCGGTTACCGCAGCGCATCGCCTGCCCGGGCAGGGCGATTAACGCAAGTAGGAGCGCCAACCCTAGTTGGTTAGCCATGGTTATCCTCCTGTGATTTTTACCGTTAGTGACTGTCTCCTTCCTGTATAGGCTTCAGCCGTTACCTTCTGGTCCAAAGGGTCTGGTCATTACGATTAACCGCGGCAGTAGAGTCAGTGCGCCCAGGATAGCGACAAGCATAGCCAAACTTGTCAGCAAGCCAAAATAAATGGTCGGGATGAAATTTGATAGCACTAAAATCGAAAAGCCGACGATAATCGTCAGGGAGGTGTAAAACATCGATTTACCGATGCTGGCATGGCACCGTTTCATTGTGGCGATATAGTTGCGGTCTCGGTGAAACTCATGTCCAAACCGCTCGATATAGTGAATAGTGTCGTCCACGGCGATGCCGATGGAGATAGCGGCGATGGTGATGGTCATCATATCAAGGGGAATGCCTGCCCAACCCATAATGCCTAGCACGCAGCAGGCGGAAAGCAAATTGGGAGCCATGGCGATAGTCGCCAGTTTGAAGGAGCGAAACAGTACCAGAAACATGGCCATAATTCCGACAAACACCGTTCCCAGGGTCAGCACCTGCGACCGAAACAGACTCTGCAGCATGTTGTTGTAAAGCACCATCATATTTGTCAGCGCGAACTGGTCGGGCTGCAGGCCAACTTTTTCTACCAGGTCGGTGCGTATTTGGTCGAGCAGTTGGTCGCGGTTCAGACTGGGGTCAGAATCCACGATACGCATGGTGATACGTGCCTGATTCTCCTCTACTGACACATAGGGGTCGATCACCATGCGTCTGAACTCATCAGGGATGCGGCTGTAAAGCAGGGCGAGTTCGAGATCACCCAGCGGAACACCCTCAGTGAACTGTTCTGCAAGCTCCATCATGGTGCGCATTGATAACACCTTACCGGTCTGCGGCAGACTATCGAGATAATCGTGGACAGCGCGAATTTGCTCCATACGATCACGAGTGAACCAGGCCCGGTCGTCGGTAGCCGCAGAGGTTGTCTCTTCATCCCCCCACAGGTCGTCCTCTTCATTTTCTTCCCAGAAGTCGTCGATGTCGTCGGTTTCTTGAGGTGGATCCTGTAGCGTAAAGACAATGTCCAGCGGCGTGGTGCCGCCGAGTTTTTGGTCGATCAGCAGCATGCCCTGGTGGATTTCGGTGCTGTCGGAGAAGTAATTGATGAAACTGTTTTCTACCACCAGACGGTTCATTCCGGTGGCGGTGAAGAGCGTCAGCAGGAGGCTGGCGATAATGATTAGAGTGCCGTTTTTTTCGGTGAACAGGGCCATGCTGGCGCTAAAGCTACCGCGGTTCAGTTTGTCCTGATCCGCAGCGTTTATTGGCAACAGAATCAAAATCGCCGGAAACAGCAGAAAGGTACTGCAATAGGCTGTAACCAAACCGAGGGTCATCATCCAGCCGAAATCAATTACCGGACGAATACCGCTTACCAGCAGGGAGATAAACGCAACGGCGGTGGTCAGTGCAGCGAACAGGCAGGGCTGTGCCAGGCTGGAAGTAGCATCTCTCACCAGAGCTTTCTGATCCAGGTGAGGGTGCTGCGCCAGGTACTGCCGATAGCGGACAATCAGATGCAGTGTCATCGACATGGTCAGGATCAGCAGCAGTGAAACAAAATTTGATGAGATCACGGTGACTGGCCAGTGCAGAAATCCCAGTAGGCCTGTCATCACCAGGACCGTATAGCCGCAGGTGATCAGTGGCAGTAGTACAAAACGCAGGCGGCGAAATAGTACCGCGAGTGAGCCAATCAGAAACATCACTACCCCGCTACCGAAATTAACAATGTCATTGCCGACGTAGGTGATCATGTCATCGGCAATCATCGGCACCCCGCCGAGAAAGAGCTCAGCAGAGCCACGCTGTTGATCCATCACCGCACGGATCTGGGTGATCATTTGATGTCGGCGCTGGTTGAAATCGCGGTTGTATTCGCGAAAAGCCGCAGAAACCCGGGTCAGCTCAGCCTGCTCTTCAGCTGAGAGACCCTGCCGGTCACGAGTTTTGCGTAGCTCATTACGAGTGTCCAGCAGGCGTCGATATTGTTGGTCAGCCTGTAAATCTACCTGCAACGCGGTAACGCTCATGTCCGGGCTAACCAGCAGGTTGCGATAGAGGGGGCTTTCACTTATTTCAAACCGGGCGGCTTCCCGGTCAACATCGGCAGACTCCAGGGTGCGCAGATTGCTTTCAAGCTGGGTTAACGGTACCGGCGGGCTGCGTAGCAGCGGTACGTCGAGCAGGCTGGTGACACGGGAGACCCCTTCGACTGCGGCGAGGGCATCGCGTAGGTCAGCGATGAGACGCAGCGAAGTATCACTCAGTAAATCGCCGCGGGGCTGCACGGCCACAAACAGAAACTCCTCGGTGGCGTAGCGCTGGTTGATCTGGCGGAAATACTCCAGGTCCTGGTCCTGTTCCAGGGTTAGCGAGTCGGCTGAGGCATCGAGTTCAAAATCGTCGCTGTACCAGGCGGCGAACCCTGCGAGTAGCAGGAGCAGTGCCAGAATAATGCGGGGGTGGTCGAGGACGGTTGAGTCGTAGGCAGTTTTTAGTTGGTCGAGCATTGTTTGCCCTTGTGGTCGGTTTGTTGTCAGGGATAATGAAAGGGGATTCGGCAATAGAGCGTCTTATTGTGGGACCGCGGAAGTGTCCGAATGTGACCTCTGAATGTGAGCTGGTTTTTGGCCTCAGACCCAGCGTAAATAGTAACAAAAAAGTAACCTACAGACTGACGCCGCGCCACTGTCCACGGCGCCAGAGCCGGCGAAATAGTAGTGCCTGCAGCAGGCGATGAATTTCCTGAACGATCCAGATACCGAGCAGGCCCAGCCCGAACGGTAGCCCTGCCAGCCAGGCGCTGGGAATAAACAGCAACCACTGGGTGGTTAACTGTATCTGCATGGGCCGTCGGGGGTCTCCTGCGCCCAGCAGCGCGTGCTGATAAACCCGTTTGATCCCTTCAAGTATCACCGTAACGCCAATAATCCGCATCGGGGTCGATGCCAGTGCAACGGTCTCCGGGTTTTGCAGGAACAGGCCCAGCAACAGTTCGGGCATTATCCACATGGGACTACCAAGCAGACCAAGGGTGAGGGCGCCAATCACCAGGCTTTCATTGACCCAGCGCTGAGCATCGGCGCTGTCGCCTCTGCCCAGGGCCTGACCGACCAGCGTTGCACAGCCAATGGCGAGTCCAAAACCTGGCAGGATGGCAACGGTGGTGATGTTCAGCAGCACGCTTGCAGCGGCCAGTTCTGCAGTACCAACTTTACCGATAATCCAGTAGAGGGCCACGTTGCCGGCCATCACCGAGGTTTGACTGACGCCCGTGGGGAGTGATTGACGGATCAGAGTTGTCAGCTGGTGACGCGGGGGAAGCTTTTTCAGAAACCCGGCAGGGCGGGCGTGACGTCGGGCGAGGATGAAATAGCAGAGCGTGCCAATTACCATCGCGATACTGGAAGCGATACCGGCACCGGTTGCACCCATTGCCGGTGCACCGAAATGGCCAAAGATCAGCACATAATTGAGAAATATGTTGGTGCCGTGGATCAGCAGTAGTGTCCACATGTAGAGTCTTGAAAGGTCGACCGCGTTCCAGTAACCACGGAAACAGTAGTTACAGCAGAGAAACAGGACGGCCGCGGCGCGCACCTGGAAGTAGGGGATAGCAACATTAACGACGGCCGGGTCAGCGCTAAGTAACGGCATGAGGAACGGCGCGATGACAATAAGCAGGAGTGATAGCGGCGGGGCGCAAATTAGTGCTAACAGGAGCCCACCGTTAAGCACGACGGCCGTTTCATCGTGTTTGCCCTCACCCTTACGACGGGCGGCCATGGCCTGAACCCCCGTCGATAACCCGAGAATCAGCGACTGAAACGTGAACAGGGCAAAACTGCTTAAACCAACCGCCGCCAGGGGGGCATCGCCGAGCTGCCCCACCATGCCTATGTCCACCAGATTGAGCAGACTTTGGGAGAGCATGGCAGCGATGATCGGTAGCGCAATGCTGAAAATCCGCCGGATTCGGGACGGAGTGATTACGAGCCTACTCATTGGGCGGGAACCGCGGATGGGGATAGGGCAGGCCTGGCAATGCTAGTTTCCTGAACGAAGTTGGCGGGGCGCTTATTCTGGGGGGTGTCCCCTGGGATAAGGGCTGAGGCAGCTTTTCAGGATAACAGGTTGGGGCAATGAAAATGGGTGGAATCAAGTCGTCCTGACCTGGCCATCTACCCAGATAATCGGGCGCTGCCCCGGCGGTGCAGGGGGGGTTACCCGAGCTGCTCCCGGATGCGTTGAGCAATCGGCTCAAGCTGTTCAACACCGGCGGGCTGCAGACCATGGACTTCAACCCGCAGGTTGTCATTGTCATGACGTGGAAGCAGGTGATTGTGCAGGTGAAAAACAGTCTGCCCAGCGACCACGCCGTTAGCCTGGAAGATGTTCATTCCCCCAGGTTGCAGGGCTGACTGGATGGCCTGAGCAACTTTCAGCGTAGTTACCGCGACCGCTTCGTAGGTGGCCGAATCCAGCGTAAAAAGCGTGACATGGTGGGTTTTTGGGATAACCAGGCAGTGACCTGGGTTGATGGGGTTGAGATCAAGAAATGCCAGCGTTTGCGGATCTTCATAAATCCGAGTGGCGGGGGCCTTACCCGCCACTATCTGGCAAAAAATACAGTCCTGATCCAGTGGTTGTCCGGCACCGGTCATGTTGAGTCATCGTCCAGTAGTTGCCGTATCTGTCGCAGCAGGTCGGAAGGTTTGTGGGGTTTCTGGATCAGTGTCAGTCCTTCGCTGAGCACGAATCCGGTATGGACACCGTTGTTTGAGTAACCACTGGTGAACAGGCAGCGAATACTCGGGTCGAGGGCGCGAATTTGTTCGAACGCCTGCTTGCCGCCCAGTCTTGGCATGATTACGTCGAGCAGCACCAGGTCTATGGCGTCGCCGTGGTATCGATACTGGGCGACAGCCTCGTGCCCGTCTTTCGCTTCCAGCACCGTGTAGCCGACATTTTCAAGGATGGTTCGTACCAGTTCCATAATAGCCGGGTCATCTTCTGCGACGAGGATGGTTTCTCCGCCGCCAGTGGTTGACTCAGTTATTTTCGGGCCCACCAGATTGGCCTGGCGTTCGGACTGGGGCAGGTAGATCTTAAAAGTGGTGCCCAGGCCAGGCTCGCTATAGGCCTGAATCATGCCGTCGTGTTGCTGAACAATTCCGTAAGCCATCGCCAGTCCCAGGCCACTGCCACCGACGGCCTTGGTGGTAAAGAAAGGCTCAAAAATTTTCCCCAAAGTGTCGCTATCCATGCCTTCGCCGTTATCTGAAACACTAATCATCACGTAGCGACCTGGCTTCGCCCAGGGGTGAGTGCGGCAATACTCGCCGGTAATGAGTACGGCCTCGGTTTCCGTGGTCAGCAGCCCCCCGTTGGGCATGGCATCGCGGGCGTTGAGATAGAGATTAAGCAGTATCTGTTCAAGCTGGACGGCGTCACTATAGACGGTGCCGAGATTGCGACCGGGGATAAAGTCATACTCGATATGGCTACCAAGCATGCGCTGGATGACTTCCTGTTCGTCAGCGATCAGGGCATTGAGATCGATGTTTTTCTTATCCAGCACCTGGCGCCGACCAAAAGCGAGTAGCTGGCGGGTGAGGGTGGCGGCACGGGTCGCCGCGTCGTGGATGTGGTTCAGCTGGCGGCGCTGTATATCGCTGCTCTCGGGGTTGGCGATGAGCAGATCGGAGAATCCAAGTATGCCCTGCAGCAGATTATTAAAGTCATGGGCAATACCCCCTGCGAGTTGGCCGATGCTCTCCATTTTTTGTGCCTGGAGAAGTTGGGCTTCCAGCTGTCGTCGCTCGGTAATGTCGATGGCGGTGACTCTCAAAAGATTGTCACTGCCGGCGAGTTTTTTTAGCACCACCTCCGCTAGTACCGGTGTCCCATCGGATTTTTCATAGTGCCATTCGACACGAGTGGAATGCCCGGATACCGCCTGTGCGGTGAGCTCTTCTACTCGTTGCTGAGTGTTGACGCCACCGGACTGCAGTGGCGAGCTAAATTCAAGGACCGATTTTCCTACCAGTTCATTGGCTGAATAGCCCAACATAGTCGACGCTGCCGGGTTACTGCTGAGCACGGAGCCGGTGTCGGTATCAAAAATAACGATTGCTTCGGGTGCGGATTCAAATAAATCGCGATACCGCTGCTCGCTCTGCTCAAGATCATTCCGCAACAGCAGGCTGTTGAGCCGATCAGTAATCCTTAGCGCGATGTTTTTTAGCAGGCGTTTATCAGCTTCGTGCCAGTTGCGGTCGTGGCTGCACTGATGCAGGCCAAGTAGCCAGGGGTCGCCAGTGGCCGGGCGCAGGGTGACCACCAGGCGACTACGAATTTGCCAGCCGCCGTTAGTGAATTGTGGTAACCCAATATCCTGTTGGGGACCATAGCTAACCGGTTCATCCGTATCCAGGTGACGGGCCAGAATGGTCTGAAATTCGTCCCTGACTGGAATGGGCTGGTTATCCCAGATACCCGCATAATCAGGTAGTTGTGATAGATAGGTAATGCGGACGGTTGAAGCCGTGGGGTCGCAGGGCGTGAGTAGCCAGGCTCTATCGGCATTGAGCCGTTCCCGTAGAAAAGTAATAGAAGTCGTTAAGACTTTGTCGGGATCAGTCTGTTGAAAAAGAAGGGTTTCAAGGTCTGCTAACGTTTGCAGATGACGCTCACTAGCTTCCACCTCAAGCTGGCGTTCGCGTTCATCGGTGATATCTAGATAGGTAGTAACCAGCGTCTCTTTTTTATTAATCCTAAACAGCCTGGCCGATGCCTTACAAAACCGCTTTCCTCTGGAGCCCAGATTGATGACCAGTTCCTTGTCGCCCGTACCGTTCCTGGAGAGAAATTCCTCGATCAGCTTCTTTCGCTCAGTTGGCGAGAACCAGTGGTGGTCGGTCGTTGAAGTTTTGCCAATGATCTGGTCGCGCTCAACCCCCGTCCATCGCTCAAATGCTGGGTTAATATCCAGAATCAGTCCGTCTACCAGCTGGCTCACCAGTATCGGTAGCGCACTTTGTTCGAACGCGTATCGATAAATTTCGTTGTCCTGATTATTGAGGGCGTCTTCGACCGGTTCGTCACTAAAGGGCATATCGTTAGTTTTATTATTTTCAGAAATAGTCAGTTGTAATTGGCAAACAATCCCTGTGATCTTACGTTGAAATTCTATGTGGGCCAATAGTGCTGGAATTAATTGATAAATTCGATTGACAGAAGAATTATCATTAAAACGTCATGTCGGCCCAACGACTGTTCAGCCATTGACGTAGATAGATGGTTAATTGCAGCGCGCGATAGAGTTCCTGGACCGCCCATATCCCCAGTAAGCCGAATCCCAGGTAGGGACCGATAAGATAAGACAGGGGGATTGCAAATAACCATTGTGTGGTGAGCGCTACACGGGTTACCCGATGCGCATCGCCGGCCCCGATTAACGCGTGCATCAACACCATTTTTAACCCCTCCAGTGTTACCGTGAAGCCGACAATTTGCAGGGGCAAGCGGGCAAGGCTAAGGGTCTGTTGATCAATGATGAAGGGAAATAATACGTAATTGGGTAACGCCCACATGGGCAGCCCGATTAACACCATGGTCAACACACAGAGGTGGCTAACATCCCTGACCCAGATACGTGCAAGACTCGTGTTGCCGCTGCCAAGAGCCTGCCCGACCAGCGAGGTAGCAGCCAGCGCAAATCCCTGGCCCGGTAGTATGGCGATTAGTGTGATATTCATGATCACGCTAGCGGCGGCCAGTTCTGGAGTACCAACCTGGCCGATGACCCAGTAGAGAGCGGTGAAACCGGCCAGGAACGAAAAATCATTGATTCCATTGGGAATCGACTGACTGATCAGGTTCCGAATATCCGCTCGTGGGGGCAGTTTTTGTAAAAACCCAAAGGGCCGAGCGTGGCGTAGGGCAAGGAAAAAGTAGGTGGCGGTGCCCAGCGCCACCGCAATGGCGGAGGCGAGTCCAGCGCCGGTAACGCCCATTGCTGGTGCGCCGAAGTGGCCGAAAATAAGGATGTAATTGAGCAGAATATTGCTGGTATGGATTACCAGCAGGGTACTGAGGTAGAGCCGGGAGCGGTCGATGGCGTTCCAGTAACCTCGAAAAGCGTAGTTCATGCCGACAAATAATGTCGCCATGATGCGTACCTCAAAGTAGGGTATGCCCGCCGCAACAACTTCCGGGTCTGGGTTGAGCAGAGGATAAAACCAGGGAGCGGCGGCCACCAGCACGATGCTTAACAGAGGTGACACCAGCAGAATAATCAGTAGTGCAGCATTTAATATTTGCGCGGATTCATGCAGACGGCTCTGCCCCTTGCGATGGGCGGCGATGGTTTGAACGGCGCGGGAAAACCCGAGCACCATCGCCTGACCCGCAAACACCACCAGTCCGCCGAGTCCCACGGCTGCCAGGGCAACATCCCCAAGCTGGCCAACCATGGCGGTGTCGACCAGATTAAGGACGCTTTGTGACACCATGGCGCCAATAATCGGTAGCGCCAGTGCAAATATGTGTCGGCGTCGCTCGGTCGATGTTTTCGCCGGCGTTTCAGCCACGGTTAGTCAAGGGCGGTAAAAGCCTGCTCCATATCTGCGATCAAGTCATGGCTTGCCTCAATGCCGGCAGAGACGCGAATCGTACCGGGGCCTATGCCCGCGGCTGCCTGGCCCTCTGGAGTCATCGCCGCATGGCTCATGCTGGCCGGGTGTTCGATCAGGCTCTCTACCCCGCCGAGTGATTCCGCAAAGGAGTAAAGGCGGAGTCCGGCGATGAACGCCTGTGCCTTCTCTTCACCACCGTGCATATCGAAACTGAGCATGCCGCCAAAACCTGATTGCTGGCGGCAGGCAAGGGCGTGATCCGGATGGCTTTCAAGGCCGGGATAATAAACCCGTTCCACTTCGGGACGCTGATCGAGAAACCGAGCAAGAGCCATGCCATTCTGTTCGTGGGCAGCCATCCTCAGGCTCAGGGTTTTTACGCCGCGGAGCACCAGCCAGGCGTCGTAAGGTGAACAGGTAGTCCCCAGGGCATTGCAGATTGCCGCTACCTGTTCGGCGAGCTCATCCGTCGCTGCAATGACGGCCCCACCGACTACGTCGCTGTGACCGTTAAGGTATTTAGTCGTTGAATGGACGACAAGATCAGCGCCAAGCTCTAGCGGTCGTTGTAGAAAAGGGGTGAGAAAAGTATTGTCGGCAATGCTGAGTAAACCATGCTCCTGTGCCAGCCGGCAGACGGCTTCGACGTCGGTGAGATTCAGTAACGGGTTACTGGGTGTTTCTATCCAGATCGCTTTGGTTTCGGGGCGGATGGCGTTGCGCACCGCATCGATATCGCGCATGTCCACCTGAGATACCTTAAGGGCCCGTTTTGGCATGATGTCGTTAAAAAGGCGAAAAGTCCCGCCGTAGATTTCGTGGCCAGCGATGATATGGGCGTTTTCGGGCAGCAGATGCAGCACGGAGCTGATCGCACTCATGCCGGTAGAGGTCGCGGTGCAGCCAGCTCCGCCTTCGAGGCTAGCCAGGTTCTCTTCCAGCGCGACCCGGGTTGGATTACGGGTACGGGTGTAGTCGTAACCACTGGTCTGCCCAGGACCTTCGAAGTAGAAGGTTGATGACGGATAGATCGGTGTCACTACCGAGTTGTAGACCTCGTCTTTGTAGACGCCGCTGTGGACACAACGGGTAGGGAAATCAAGGCCACGGGTATCGAGTTCTTTTTTCACTTTCAGCGCTCTTTGGGTAATGCAAAATTGCCAGGTCCGGCACGGCAAAACCTAGAAGATAATCGAGCCGGGAAGGGGGCGCGCCAGTGTAACAACTTGATTTGCTGAGTAAAGGGGCCTCCAGGAAGTTCAGTGATCTTTAGGCAGACTCGCGCCGTTCGCCGCAAGCGAACACCTGACGTAACGTAAATTGTCTCCGCTAAATTGCCGGGCCTGATGGTGGGATAACACCCTAGGGCGATGCAGTTTCAATCGCCGGATCGTTGTCGGGAATCGTGCTGGTGATAAGTTCGCGTAGCGTTCGGTTTTCTAGCGCCGTTGTTGCACCGGTTAACCAGTCGCTCTGCAATTGCCTGACTGCCGGTATTTCCGGCAGGGCGGGGGGTCTGGTTTTGGGTTCGTGAGCACTGCGTAGTTCGCTGATTAGTGTGGCCAGTCGCAGTTGGTCCGGATCACGCCCCAGTATCCATTGCGAGTCTGTGCTCTGGCGCACAAGCCCAAGCTGTTGCAGGGTCTGCAGGGTTGTGACAATAGTTTCTCCCGGCATGGCGGTCCGGGCGCTTAGTTCGGCGGTCGACCAGCCCCCTGAACCAGCAACGAACTGCCTCCCGATGAGGGTGATCAGCGCCAGGGCCAGATACTCCTGTTGCTCAACGTTAAGTCGTTGTAACTTGTGGCCGCTGCGTTGGTACTGAGGGTTTTGCACATAAAAGGCAACCTGGGCGCCAATGAGCAGAATTAACCAGCTCCAGTAAAGCCAGATTAGAAACAGAATCAGCACCGCGAAACTGGAATAGATGGCCAGGGTTGGCGATGCGCCAAACACCATGCCAAACGTCCTGCCGAGGGTTTCCCACAAAATGCCGGCAACCATGGCGCCCGTAAAGGCGGCACCCAGTTTGACGCGGGTGTTGGCGATAAACATATAGACAAAAGTAAACGCCGCCGCGATCAGCAAGTAGGGAACAAGCTGGGTGATGAGCAGTAGCAAACTGCCGAAAGGTTCAATGCTGGCAATTCGTAGCACCAGTCCATTGTGGAGCACGGCACCCGTCGCCCCTAACGCGGCGGTGATCAGGAGGGGGCCGATTAACAGCACGCTAAAAAAGTCGCTAAAGCGCCGGGCCAGGTTCCGGGACTCGTTAACATGCCAGATGAAGTTAAAGGCGCTTTCGATTTTTTGTAACAGGCTAACAACTGTCCAGATCAGCACTAACAATCCTGCTGTACCCAGCGCACCTGCATTAACGTTCTTAACAAAACCGAGGAGTTTGGTAACGATTTCTTCTCCCTGGACTCCCATGGGGGCGACCAGATTGAGCAGCATGGGTTCGAGCTTGTTATCGACGATGCCGAGACCTTTCATCAGCGAAAAACTAATGGCCAGTAGTGGCACCAGTGATAACAGCGTGGAATAGACCATGCCCATGGAGCGGAGGGTGATCTGGCCTTCCAGCAGGTCGCGCATAACAGCCACGGTGACCCGCATGGTTTTAATGGCAAGCACGGCCGGTGCCGGGAGCTGCTCTGGCCTGGTTTGCCATAACCGCTTTTCGAATCGGGGCAGGAGGGACGATTGACTGGAGGGCATAACGGATCCGCGACGGGTGAGTTTGAGGTTTACCGAGCGTCTGCTGTCGGCGCTTTGGCAGATTGTACTCCCCGGGAAGCATCCGGTTGACTGTCGGTCGTTGGCGGGGTCAGCTCCACCGGGACGAAACTGATTAAAATGTCGCCTTCCCGCCCGCTCAATCCGGTCTGGCTACTGGCCACGGAGATGGCTCCAGTGGGTCTGATACAGAGCAGATCGATCGCCCCGGATGGCAGGTTTTCGCTACGTCGTTGATGATCAAAATTTCCGGTGAGCTGGGTTTTTTGAAACCGCCAGCCGAGGTAGTAGCGACGCAGTAGCTCTTCATAACCGAGTTCATCGCTGAACGCATTGGTACCATGTAGACCGGATTGCAGCTTTGTCGCTCCATTTTCGTTGCTCCGGGGTAGCTGAAAAACTTTTTGCCAGCCCATTTCACCAGCCAGTGCCGTGCATACCAGGGCGTTGTAGGCTTCGTTGTCACTAAGCGCCAGCAGTGTATCGAGCTGGGCGAGTTCGACCGAGTTTTCTGTTCCCGGGGAGAGAATCTGGCCGTAATAAGCCGGTATCCCCGCCAGTCGGGCTTTACGCAGCCGCTGCCAGGAGCTATCCACCAGTAACACCGGCACTCCCAGCTTGTGGAGTTGATTACACAGCTCCGTGCTCCACGTTGAGGCACCAACGACCAGCAGGCCGTGGTGATTGTCGTTGCCCAGACCCAATAACCGAGCCCAGGGGGCGATGGTCAGCCCGTGCAGGACGACCGTTACCACGATTAAACTGAAAATCAGCGGTACCAGTTGCTCGGCATCGTCAATACCGAGTGCAATCAGGTCCGGCGCAAAAACCCCGGCAACTGCAGCGGCGACAATGCCACGGGGTGCAATCCAGGCAGGTAACAACCGCTCTTTCCAGGTAAGTTCAGTGCCCAGCGTTGCCACCAGAACGCTGATCGGGCGCACCGCAAATAGCATGGCTGCGATAAGCGCGAGACTGCGCAGGTCAAGACGCTGAAAACTTTCCGGATTGATATTGGCAGACAGCACCACAAACAGTACCGAAACCAGAATTAGCGTTACGTATTCTTTAAACCGTCGCAGCTCGGTCATGCTGGGTAGCTGCATATTGCCAATCACTAGTCCCATCACGGTCACTGCCAGCAGGCCTGAATCTTCGAGCCAGTGGTTGGTAATGACGAACAGTACCGCCACTATTGCAATCAGTACGGGTCCCTTCAGGTGTTCGTGTACCTGGCCGCTACGGAAGGCCCGCCCAGTCAGATAACCAGTGCAGGCGCCGGTGGCCCCGGCCAGGCTTAACCAGACCAGGTCGCGTGCGATATAAACGGCGTCGGTATTGCCGTGAACAATCCATTGAAATACCAGGACCGCGAGTACCGCACCCAGTGGATCATTCACAATGCCTTCCCATTTGAGAAGCGCCGCCGGTTTCTGCCGTAAGCGGGCGTGGCGTAGTAACGGCAAAATTACGGTTGGACCAGTCACCACGGTGATGGCACCAAACAGGCTGGCAATTTGCCAGCCCAGTCCGCCAATATAGTGGGCGGCGGCGCTAGCGAGTAACCAGGCGACCGGGATGCTAAGGGTAGCCAGGCGTCGGATCGCCTGGGCCGTCCCTTTAAGCTCATGGAAGTGGAGGTTCAGACCGCCTTCAAAAAGAATGATGGCAACGCCCAGTTTTATTGCCGGCATGAGTATCAGCCCAAATTGCTGGGTTGGCACTAGCAGATGGGTAACCGGACCGAGTATCAGGCCACAAGCCAGCAGCAGAATCAGGGCAGGAATGTGTAGACGGCTAGCTAACCACTGGCAACCAATACCAGCGGCCAGCACGAGCGCGAGGCTGTCGAGGGGTTGCATGAGTGGAACCGTCAGCAGGTGGAGGGGGAGTTCAGTGTTTGGTGGTATTACTTCTTGACGTGCAGAGCCAGTACCGGCTGATGGGCGTGGCGAACCACCCGTTCGGTGATCGAGCCGATGAGAAATTTACGCAGTTCCGAGTGTTCATCGGTGGCCATCACAATCACGTCTGCCTGCTCGCGGTCAGCCGTGGCCACAATCTGATCACTAATACTGCCCTGGGCAACCAGATGCCGATGGCGGACTTTTTTACCAATCGCTTCGCTGACCAGCGATGCCAGCCGTTCACCGGCATGTTCTGCCACTTCTTCCATACGCAGATCGATATCCATCATCTCGACCGGAAACACCGGGTTCTCTACTACATAGAGCAGTATTAACTCACCGTCGTGTTGCTTGGCTAACTCTACCGCGTAATCGAGCACTTCCTGGCGGGGTTCAATGCAGTCCACCGGAACTAATATTTTCTTAAAGCTAGGCGTTGCATCTGTCATTGAATTGCTCCAAATTCAGTCATGATAATGGTTGGATCCCGAGTGATGCTGATAGAGCCAGCTGCGATCGCAAGACTGCCCTGAATTCATCAGGGATTCAAGTCCTGGCGCTCGCTGCAATTGTGCAGATTGATGACTGGTGAGGAAATGAAGCGGACATTTAGCGCAAAAACAGTTGAGGCAGAAGAGCTGGCGATTCTGTTTGCGCCTCAGTTATCTGACCATCTGCCAATTATTGTTGATTGTCGTTACCAGTTGGCTGACGGTAACGCCGGTGGTTGCCTGGGAATATGTAGGTGGACAGATGGCCGCCGGTTTCTGGTGGCTCTGCCGCTGGCTTGGATTTGATCAGGTAAGGTCGCTTGATAGTGGCTGGCAGGCCTAACAAAGGTGTAGCGGACCCCTGACGCGGAAAATTCCGTTGTCTGTGAGCCGCCGCCGTGGGGGTGAACCGCTTCCTGACCTGTTGGTGGCGGTTGAGCAACTGAAGAGGGGGCTCGACGAAGGTGTAATGTTGCTCATTGATGCTCGTGCCAGCGCCCGGTATCGGGGTGAAAAGGCACCTTTTGACCCGGTGGCCGGTCACGTTCCTGGTGCGGTGAACCATCCCGGCCGACTGAATCTTGCCGACGATGAATGTTTTTTGCCATCGGCTCTTCTGCCGGAAAACTTTACTTCGCTGTTAGTGCGGTTTTCGCCCCGGCGGCTTGCGCATAGCTGGGTTCCGGGCTGACTGCCTGCCATAATCTGTTTGCGATGGAACGGGCGGGCTCGTCTGGTAGCCGTTTTTACGCCCCATCCTGTCGCGGCCGGGCCGCCCAGTTGGGGCAGGGAAACGCCGGCGTGAGCAGACCCTGGCGGTGGCGAAAAAAATAGCTTTTGGCGCCGACCTGTTCGGGGTTTCCACCCAGCGGTAGTCGGTGATCTCTAAAGCCCGCGAATGGCTTCAAACCTAAAACCGTCCCCATTGATGACCTTGATAGAAGCATCAACGATTTCCGGCCGAAAGGCCTTGCCCCGCAATCTTTTTATCTCTTCTATGCCGGTTTCGATTCCCAGCGCAGGTCGGTAGGGGCGGTGTGAACTCATCGCCTCAAGCACATCGACCACCGATAAAATCTGTGCCTCGCCGCAGATTTCGTCACCTTTTAACCCCAGCGGGTAACCGGTGCCGTCCAGGCGTTCATGGTGTTGATGAACGATGTCCGCGATCGGCCAGGGAAAGTCGATGCCCTTGACAATGTCATAGCCGACCTGGGAATGGGTTTTTATCATCGTAAACTCGGCATCACTCAGTTTCCCGGGGCGATTCAATATCTCTGCCGGGACATGAATTTTGCCGATGTCATGGATGGTAGCAGCGAGCTCTAAACCTTTAATTTGTTCGTCGGACAAGCCCAGTTCTTTTGCAATTACCACACTCAGTTGTGCGGTGCGCTGCATATGACCAGAGGTGTAGGGGTCGCGCATCTCAACGGTCAGTGACATTGACCGAATGGCGCCACCGAGTGAGGTGAGCCAGCGGTTCGAGTAGTCGGTTTTTTCAGCGCTGGTGCGCAGGGCGTTAATTCCATACGACAGGTTATTAGCAAGGCCTACCAGCAGGGCTTCGTCTTCCGGCTCAAAGGCATCCGCCTGGTTGGAGTGGATATTCAGGGATCCTAAACAGTGATCATGGTTTGTCAGGGGGATGGCAATTGATGATGTGAAGCGCTGGGCGGCAGTGCCGGCTGACCAGCGTGAGCATTCAGGCCCATGCAGGACGTTTTTGCAAACCACCGGTTTGCCGCTATCAATTGCTGCCTCTACCCATGCCAGTTTCTGAGCCGAATCGCCCCTGCCTGTCTTAATGTTTGCCAGATACGCTCTGTTCATGCCGTACTCGGCAACCCAGCGGACTGTTTTCAGGTCATCGTCACCCGCATACCCCACCCAGGCGCATTCATAGTCGCCGATTGATGTGATGATTTTGCAGATATCTGTGCAGAGTTCAATCTCGGTCTCTCCTCTTAACAGTGCGGCGTCACACTGGATGAGGGCGTTCATCGACTGGACCGTTTTTTCCAGGCGGTTTTCGACGGATTTTCGCGCTGAAATATCGATGACCGTGCTCTTGGCCAGAGTTTGGCCGTCTTCGCTATTCCGTACAATGGCGGTGTGCTGGTTGACCCAGTAAATAACTTCCTGCGGCGAAACAATTCGATACTCCTGTTGAAAACTGTCATTGCCATTGGTGATATATTCCGAGGTCTGGTCAATTATTCGCTGCCGGTCGGCAGGGTGAATCAGCGAAGAAAACGGCACCGCCTCGGCAACCATCTCCTCTGTTTTGTAGCCGAATCGTTGCACATTGCTGGAGGCATACTCTATGGGCCAGTCAGCCGCACCGATGTCGTAGCGAAATAGCACCACCGGGCTCTGTTCAATGATTTGACTCGCTTCAATCAGGGCCAGTTCGCGCTGCCGGGTTTCAGTGATGTCCGTTATCAGCAGGGTAACGCCGTCCGGCGAGGGGTAAGCCCGAAATTTAAACCATCCGGGTTGATTGTCTACGGTCAGCGGGCCCGAGGCGCTGCTGCGTTCGCCGCTTTTTAGCGCTTCCTGAATGGTATCCAGAAAAGGGGGGCTTTCGTAGTCAGACCATAACTCCTTATAGGGTCTGTTGATTACTTCCGTCAGTCCAATATGCAACCTGCGCAGGAAAGCCTCATTAGCAATGAGGATGGTTAAATTATTATCCAGCACCACAATGCCATCGCGGATCGAGTGCAACAGATGTTCGTAGCGCTGATGAGAAATTTTGGTACTGCTGTCTGACTGGGTTGAATGGGTAAGGTTTTTATTCATGATTATTATCTCCCTGAACCGTGTACTGCCTGGAAAAGCGGCTCTCGCTGCGGCCGGGGAGTTGAAATCCCCACTCCCGCTGCGGCGGCCCCAGTAGCCAGTAGCCTTCGCGGTTTAGCAACTGGAGTTCGCTCCCTGCCTGTTTGTCGCCGACCATGGCGCGCAAATCGTTGAGCAGCAGCCGTCCCGCGTAATTGATCAGCACGAAACCACGCAGACCCTCGGCGTCGACTACCGGGGCGCCGAAGCGAATCACCGGTTTCAGCGGCTGATCGATGGCGCCCTTCTCGACATTGAGATCGAACCTGGAGACGTAGATTTCCCCGGCGCGGAGGGCTTGCAGATCCCGCACATAGCCCCTGCTGGATTTGTCCTGCAATTCTTCCGGCGGCAGGCTCACCGGCTGGCCGTGACTCCAGTTGACGCGCAGGCGTTCCTGTCCGCCGGGGTCGAGGAACCGGAGCTGGTCGTAGACGCCGCGATGCTGGGCAAAGGCGATGAAATCCGCGGCGAGACGTTTCCGGGCCGCCTCGTTGCCGGTATCGATCCATTCGCGCAGGGCGGACTGCTCGGCCAGGTAGAGCGCATCCCCCTCCGCTCGGTCCAATACGGCGGTAAGTGTCTGTTGGGCACGGTCGATAAGGTTGCTTTCCCGCGCCCGCGTTACGGTCAGCTCGGCGTCGCGCTGGGCGGCATAGATTGCCCAGAGGACGGCGCCCACCGGCACGACAAACATCAACCAGAGGAGGAAAGCCCGCCCCGGCAGCCAGCGGCTCTGTCGGGTCCGGGGTCTGCTGGCGGTTGAAGAATTCATGGAGAATGTCGCGATTGGGATTAGAATCGGTCCCGTGGCCGATGTATCAGTCCCGTTTCCAATCTATAAGGACAATAGCCCGAGCCGATCAGCAAATGATTCTGAAACACCGTCATAACCTCCTAACACCAGATGGACAGTTTCGTTAGGCTAGCACGGGACTCTGTTTTGTCAAACAAAATGACGTGCCTCAAAAATGGTTGTGTTTCTGCTATGAAACCGGCGCGAAAAGTGCGGTTTAGAGGGCTTTATATCAGGCCCTTCGACAGGCTCAGGGCGAACGGGAATTCACCGCCTTTGCGTCGATGGTGGGCGCTTCGCCCCCGCCCCGGAGGGCCGCATCGAACCCCAGGCTCAGGGTGAAGGGTTGGTGGGTTACTTTTCGATCCCGTTCATCCCGATCCCCCGACCCCCCCGATCCCGCTCATCCTGAGCTTGTCGAAGGATTGTCAATGAGTATCAGGCCCTTCGACGGGCTCAGCGCGAACGGGAATACACCGCCTTTGCATCGATGGTGAGCGCTTCGCCCCCGCCCCGGAGGGCCGCATCGAACCCCAGGCTCAGGGTGAAGGGTTGGTGGGTTACTTTTCGACCCCGTTCATCCCGATCCCCCCGACTCCGCTCATCCTGAATCCCCCAGACCCCGTTCATCCTGAGCCTGTCGAAGGATTGTC
>Ga0209273_10000500_pt1 | contig 49713 bp, 43 predicted proteins | sample tdAd471_FD_187126 | JGI IMG/M metagenome (GOLD analysis project Ga0209273, IMG submission 187126) | Marine sediment microbial communities from the Atlantic coast under amendment with organic carbon and nitrate - tdAd47.1 (SPAdes)... | ecosystem: Environmental > Aquatic > Marine > Coastal >...
AGACACGCAGACCGAAAACCAAGACTTTGAAGCAGCATTCACAGAGGCATCAGGCGATGGCACTGGCACAATTACTTTGCCTGCTGATCCTGAGCCAACAGCCCCTGATAGTGATGAGCTAGATCAAGGTGAACCCGCCGCAGATGATGCCGCGGGCGACGGTGAAGGTGGGCAGGAAGAAGCCGCGCCAGAGGGCGAGGGCGATAACGACAATGCGGATCCATGGGCTGAGGCCCCGGAGCCGCTGCGGGCCGAGTATGAGGCCCTGCAAGCCAAATATCGGGACATTGACCACCGATACCGCTCAGACACGGGCCGTATCAGTGCATTGAACCGGAAATATGCAGAAACCCAGCGCGAAAACGATGAGTTGAAGCGCCAACTGGCCGCACAGAGCAACAGTGCCGCCGACACCAAGAACGGCAATGCCCAGGGTGACGACACCGAGGACACTCTCAAAACCCTCCGTGAAGAATACCCAGAAGTGGCGGAACCGATCGAAAAGATCCTGAAAGCCTCGCAGATGAAGGCCGATGCCCTTGATCAGCGCTTGGCGCAGATGGACGAGGAAAGGCAAAAAAGCCACATCATCACCCAGCAGGAATACCTGTCCGAACAACATTCCGATTGGCAGCAGATTGGAGCTTCCGACGAATTCCACGCATGGGTTGGTGGTCAACCGCGCATGATCCAAGACGCGCTCGCTCGAAACAGCCAGCAAATTGTCGATGGTGAAGAAGCGGCGGCTGTTATTGCCCTCTTCAAGCAGTCCCTCAACGCCGACCAAGGCAACGGCGGGGAACCAACCCCGCAACCAGAACCCGAACAAAAACCGACGATTAGCAAGCGCGACCTGCAACGCAAGTCTGCCGCGGCGCCTATCTCCCGCACCACAACGGGCGGCGGCGATGGGCCAGCGGACGACTTCGGAGCGTCGTTCAACTTCTACTCTCGTCAAGATCAGAAGTGAGATAGGTAATGCCTAACACGACTACTTACGGCGACATCAACCAGCGTACAGCTGGCTGGGCCGCTAACGAAATGCTCAAGCATGCAGAGCCTGAGCTGGTGCTGGCCAAATTCGGCCAAACCAAGCCAATGCCAAAGAACAAGGCGGAAAAGGTCAAGTTCCGTCGCCCGGTGCCGTTTGGTGCCGCTACCACGCCTCTCGTTGAGGGTGTGACCCCTAACGCCCAAAAGATGGCGTATGAGGACGTGGAAGTGACCCTTGATCAGTATGGTGTTCCGATCGAGATTTCCGATAAGGTCGCTGACCTTGCGGAAGATCCTGTTCTCAAGGACGCATCCATGCTGGCAGGTGAACAGGCCGCCCTTACGGTTGAAATGATCACATACGGCGCCATTAAGGCTGGCACCAACGTCTATTACGCCAACGGCACCCAGCGCGCAGACGTGAATACTGCGATTAGCCTTGACAAGCAGCGTCTGGTGACTCGTGGCCTTCGGGCTCAGAAGGCCGCGTTCATTACGAACGTCCTGAGTGGTTCCACGAATTATTCCACCAAGCCTATCGAACAGGCTTATGTGGCCGTGGCCCACACCAACCTTGAAAGCGACATTCGCAACATGCCTGGCTTTATCTCCACGGCAAACTATGGCAGCCGCCAAACCCTGTGCGCTCAGGAAATCGGCTCCGTGGAAAACGTGCGGTATGTACTTTCTTCTGAGCTCGACGCTTGGCCGAACGCAGGTGGCCTTGTGAACGGCATGCTGTCTACTGGCGGCGCAAATGCAGACGTTTACCCGGTCCTGTATATCGGTCGCGATGCCTACGGCCTTGTGCCGCTCAAGGGCATGAACGCCATTACTCCGATGGTGATCAACCCTGGCACGCCTTCCAAGTCTGACCCTCTGGGCCAGCGTGGCTACGTGTCTTGGAAGACTTACTTCGCGGCTGTCATCCTCAACCAAAACTGGATGGCACGCCTCGAAGTGGCCGCTACCAGCCTCTAAGGCCGGTAAATCGTTCTGAGTACCCGTGAAAGGGGGGCATTGCGCCCCCCTTTCTTGTTTTCACGTTCGCTGAAAGCTTATTCATGAAAAACGAAAAAGCTATTGAGGCAGAAATCACGGCTAAGGGTCTGACCGCACCGCGGCTTACTCCGGCAATGATAGACGCCTGCATTGTGTCGGAACAGTATCATGTGTTCCCCGGCACCACCCTGACCGTTTGCGCGCTGACGCTCACGAATGGTTACCAAGTCGTGGGCGAAAGTGCCTGCGCATCACCCGAAAATTTTGACGCCGAAATCGGACGCAAGATTGCCCGTGAAAATGCACGCCAGAAAATCTGGGCGCTTGAGGGCTATCACCTGCGTTCTGAACTTTCAAAACAAGCAAAGTGAGACTGATATGCAGACTGTGAAAGTTGCACTGAACGAAGCTTCCCGCGACCAGCTTTTCTACTACGCCTCCACTATTATGGGCCTTGATGTGAAGCACAACACCGGGGAAACCAAGCTGCTGGCCAAAATCTCCGAGGCCAACCCAGACTTGAAGGAAATTGAAGTTCCCGAAGTGACCCAGGCGGCGGATTCGGCAACAGCTGACAATACAGCCAGTGAAGGCCAAACGGCAGCACCGCAAACGGCAGGAAAGCCTGCACCAAAAGTTGACCCGATGGAACGGAAGGTCATGGTCTTGATCGACCGGACAGAAGGCCGTGATGGTGAACGTCCTGTTCAGGTAAGCGTGAACGGCTCCATGATTTTGGTGCCGCGTGGTGAGCCTGTTCCGCTGAAAATGAAATACGTCAAGGTGTTGGAAAACGCTGTAGCCACTCGCTACCACCAAACCGAAGACGGTGAAATGAAAAGCTACGAAGCGCAACTCTATCCGTTCCGCATCACAAGCGAAACGGTCACTGAGTAACAATTTTCCCAAGAGGTAGCATAAATGGCAAATTTCCTTGAGCTGTGCCAAAGCGTGGCGCGCGAAAGCGGCACTGTGACTGGTGGCCAGCCAACGGCGGTAGTCGGCCAGACCGGGCGTCTTTTGAAGATCGTCAAGTTTACGGCTCTGGCATGGCGTAAGATCCAACTGATGCGAACAGACTGGCACTGGATGAACCGAGAGTTTGCATACGATACGATCATCAACACCGAAGCCTATACTTCTGCCTCTTGGGGAATGAAGGATCTGGGGAGCTGGCTTGATACCAGCCCCCTTTTCTGCACGAAACAGGGCGAGACAGCACAGTTTCAGCGTGCGCTAACATACGTGCCCTGGAAGGAATTTCGCGCTTCTCATCGTCGGGCATATAATGAGCCAGGCACGCCAGCCTTTTGGAGTGTGCGCCCCGGCGACAACGCCCTGATGCTGGCCCCTAAACCCGATGGCGTATATAAGCTTGAAGGTGAGTATCGCAAGGCTGTCCAAACACTCAGCAATGATACAGACACACCCGAATTTCACACCGACCATCACGACATTATAGTTTGGCGCGCCCTGCTGCTTTTGAATGAGCATGACGAGGCAGGAGACGCTGCCGCCACAGCGGCTAAAGAGTATAGCGAAATGCTGTCTTCGCTGATGGATCGCGAGCTTGACAACCCCAGCTTTGGCGGGCCACTAGCATGAGCCAATATGATAAGACTTACGGTCTTCGCGGAGGCATGGACCTTGTTACACCGCCAATCGAACGAAAAGGTGGCAATGCCATTGGCGGCTACAATTATGAGCCCCGCCCAGAAGGATACCGCCTGATCGCAGGTTTTGAACGCTGGGATGGCAGCGGCCTGCCAAGCGAAGCGGTTTACCACGTTATGCAGTTTGAAAACGGCACTGTTGCATTTGCCGCTGGTGACGTTGTGACTGGCGCCGCTTCTGGCGCTTCCTGTGAGCTGCTGCAGGATCCTGTCGTTCTATCTGGTGACTACACCACTGCCAATGCCGCAGGCTACATCGTCGTTGGTGCCCTTTCTGGCGCTTTTGAAGATGGCGAGTTTATGCAGGTTGGCGGTTTTTCGCGAGCCACACTGAACGGCCTTCCTGTGCTGGATGGAGGGACAAACGACGCTGATCATAGGGCCTTCGAGGCCGCTGCGATTGAATTGAAGAGATCGAAAGTAGGCAAGGTTCCGGGCACCGGACCTATCCGCGGTGTATGGGATTATAGCGGCGCCACTTATGCTTTCCGCGATAATGCCTCTGCGACGGCGTGCATCATGTATCGAAGTACGCCCAACGGGTGGGAAAGCGTACCACTGGGCTACGAGGTAGCCTTTAGCGCAGGTACAGGCGCAATAGCCGAAGGTGACACAGTAACGGGCGCCACAAGCGCCGCAACAGCCACTGTAAAGCGCGTGATTGTTCAGTCTGGTGACTGGACGACAAACGACGCAGCCGGGCGGCTGATCTTTGCCAGTGTCAGCGGCGCGTTTACCGATGGAGAAAACCTGCAGGTAGATGCAGTCACTAAAGCAATTGCATCTGGTGCAAGCGCAGCCATCACGCTGCAGCCGGGTGGGCGTTATGAGTTCATCAACGAAAACTTCTATGCGGGCTCCCAGATGCGCCGCATGTATGGTTGTGACGGCGTGAATCGTGCCTTTGAGTTTGACGGCGAGGTCTTTGCACAGATCCATACGGGAACACCGGTTGACGCGCCAATCCATATTGCTGAGCATAGCAACTATCTGATCCTTGGTTTCCGGGGCGGTTCTGTTCAGTTTTCATCCCTTGGTCGGCCACTTGAATGGCAATTTATCACTGGCGCTGGCGAGCTAGGTATGGGCGATGATGTGACGGGCTTTGTGTCTGGCTATGCAAGCGCCTTGATCATTTTTGCGCGCAACAAAATCGGCGCCCTGTATGGGAAGGTGCTTGGTGGGGATAATAGCGATGCCGATCTGCAGATTGTTCGTAAAAAGGTGGGGGCTTTTGAATGGTCCGTTCAGGATGTGGGTCAGCCTGTATTTTACGATAATGCAGGTGTGCGCGACCTTACTAGTACGCAGACATACGGCAACTTTAGCCCCTCTGTGATCAGCAAGTACATCAAGCCATACCTTGATAAAAAACGGCAGTCCGGCACCAAGGTCACAGCGTCTTTTGTGGTAACAGAACAAAGCCAATACTGGCTTTTCTTTGATGATATGACCGGTCTGATTTTTAGCTTTGCGTCCAGCAAGGTAGCGACTATGCCGGTGCGTTATGACCGTGTTGTCCGCTGCGCGTGCTCCGTTGAAAACGATGAGGGCGACGAAGTGATCTATATGGGCTCCGATGACGGCTATGTATATCGCGTCAACAGTGGCAGCAGTTATGATGGCCAGCCACTGGACTTCCTGTTGCGCCTTGCCTTCAACAACCTTGGCTACCCCACAATGAACAAGCGCTTTATTCAGGTGGCGCTGGAAATGAATACAGGGGCCAATGCCCAGATTGGAGTGTCTGCAGACTTCTCCTATGGCAGCCCAACACTCCCGTCAGTGACGCGCGAAGAGTTTGACGTGTATGGCGGCGGCGGTTTCTGGGATGAGGTCTATTGGGACAATTTCTACTGGTCCCAAGTCGAAGGCACTGCGGAAGCATATATTGACGGCTTTGGCAGCAATATTTCTGTTGCGATCGGCGGCAGTGTCACAACCGAGCCCCAGCACACGCTGCACGGCATTACCTACTATTTCAGCCCAAGGAAAAAGAAGCGATGACGAACCAGTATTTCACCCTTGCTGCAGCACAAGAACCAAACACGCTGGCGCGGGCTGCTTCCATTAACCAAAACCTGCAGGCGGTCCAAGCTGGCTTTGACAAGCTGCCTGCACCTGACCTTTTGCAAAAAGATACAGTCACCCTAGGCATTGCAACCATGGGCGCTGCAAACGAGTATCTTTTGACCCTACCAATCGTGCCAACAGCCTATGAGGCTGGTATGGGCGCAATGTTTGAGGTGCCTGCTGGTGGGGGGAATACCGGGCCGGCCACCCTGGACGTGATGGGCCCGAACGAAGTCTATCTGGGCAAAGTGGCAATCAAGCGCGCAGACGGTTCTAGTCTGGTTGAGGGCGACATGCCTGCAGGTAGCATGGCGACCATGCGTCACACTGGAACCTATTGGCAGATTTTCAGTGCGCACGGTGATCTCGCAGCAACGCGGCTTGCAGCTCAAGGCGCTAACACAAGTGAGACGAACGCTGCCGACAGCGCCACAGCTGCGGGCGCAAGCGCCACGACGGCGACGAATGCCGCGACAGCGGCGCAAGGCTTTAGGGATGAGGCACAAGCGGCAAAAATGCAGTCAGAAACCGCTGCAGGAAATGCTGCAAACAGCTCCACAGCGGCGGGCACTAGCGCCACGACAGCTAGTGATGCTGCTACTGCCGCCCTAGGATACCGGGACGAGGCAGCAGGATTTGCCGCGATAGCGCAAGCTGCGTCGAACCATGAAGGAAATGCGGCGATTTATGCTGCCGCCGCATCAGACAGCGCCGACGCTGCCGCCGCCAGTGAAGTGGCCGCTGCAGGTAGCGCTACAGCACTGGCAAACAGTCTTATCGCAAGGCCGATTGTCACGGCGGACTATGCCGCCAGCCGCGGGGATGAAATCACAGTCAAGGCGCCAGCTGTGACCATCACGGCGCCGACGACCCCCGCCGCGGAAGACTTCTTTTCAGTCTTTGATGGCACCCTTAACGCCCAGAACCAGCCGTTTTTTATCGACTTCGGTGCTGCAGGGTTCGATGGCCAAGGCCAGACCCTCGAATTTGATAGAAGCGGCATGACTATGGGCTTCAAATTTGATGGCGCCGCCTGGCGCCTAGTGAAGTTGGGGTAAACATGCACAACCAAAGTGAAAGTAACTTGATCGCAAAATTAGAGCAGCAGGGCTATGCGGTCATTCCCGTTGAAAACCTCAAAGACTTGGGGAAGCAGTGGGCGCAAGAAGGCGCAGAGGCTGCACTGACCAGTGTAGGTCTTGGTGGGCCAAATGCTCAGAAAGACGTACACGATTTGTTGTCTTTGCTGAGCGACGTTCGCCTGATCAGGGCGGGCATGATGAAGGCGTTGGGCCGCATAATGCTGGTGGGCATTCTTGCATTGCTGGCAACATTCACCTTCAAGGACGGCTTGCCGTTCAAGTTCTAAACCTGTGTTTGGAATAGCCTTCCGAAGGGCGCTGATGGCGATAGTCGTTGGCGCCTTTCTTCATTTGTTGTACCGGGCCAGCGGATCTGCAGCTGATGCCGATGTTGAGCTGGCCGATACACTCCCTTGGGTAATTGTTGTTGTGCTGATGCTTCCGACAAACCGGCTTACCACAGCCGGGCTGCAGAAGATCATCGGCCTTTGGAAAGGTAGAAATGAAACCAATAACAACAGCCAATGACTTTCTGCGCGACGTGATCAACCCCGTCCTGCAGGAAATGGATATGTGGTCGCGATCAGCAGCCAAGTTGCTGCTTATGACCGCATGCCACGAAAGCGGTGGATTCCTGACCCGCGAACAGAGAGGTGGGCCAGCCCTGTCTTTCTATCAGATCGAGCCGAAGACCCTCACGGATCTCTATGCGAACCATCTGCGCTTTCATGAACACAAGCTGCGCACCCTAGAACGATTTGAACCAGAAGGCATTGACGATCCCGTTGAAGCGTTGCGGAGCTGCGACCGATACGCAACTGCGGTCGCGCGCCTGCAATTTTCCCGCTTTGCGGAGCCGCTGCCGGATGCTGACGACCTGCAGAACCTTGGTCGCTATTGCAAGACATACTGGAACACCGGCCTTGGGGCAGCTACCGCAGAAAAGTACGTGAAGGATTATCTTCACTGGACCGGGGCAAGCGCATGAATCCGATCGGAATAGCAGCAGGGGCGGCGGCGATCTTGGCCGCCATTTTTTATGGCCTCTGGCAAAGCGAGATTGGCGAACACCAAGGAACCCGCGATTTACTACAGGCTGCCAACCTGAAGGCGGAGACAGCGACTAAGACCGCAAACGCAAACGCCGAGAAGGTAACGGAGCTGCGCATCGAGCTTGCGGAGCGAAAGCTGACAGACAAGCACCACGAAGAAGAACGCGCCCGGCTAATGGCCGAGCGAGACAGGGAAAACTTTGAACTTAGGCAACGATTAGGGGCTTTCAATGATGCTATTTTTCAACGGCCTAAAGTGGCTGAGCGTGCTTTTCGCATTGACCTTAACCACAGCCTGCGGGAACTCTCGAACCTTACCTGCCGCGCCGATTGTGGAAGCGAGGGTGGAAAGGCTCAGCCTGGACGAGCCAAGGCGTCCGGATCAGATCGAGCTGCGCCAGATTAACGATATGCCGCTGGCGCTCAGTACCGAGCGTTTGGCGGAGTTGCTGGCCGAAATCAAGGCAGGATCACGCGCCCCATTGCAGCACGTTTGCTTGCCAACCTCAGAGTGGGCCGAGGTGAAAAGAGGCTACAATGACATTGCCTATTACATAAAGCAGGCCGAGGCGTATTTTGCCGACATTGAGCGCCAGCTGGAAGATCAGCGCAAGTCACAAAAACCCCCTTAGAGCTGTTTTCGCGAACGTAGGGCGAACAAAGGGGGGCTTATATCGCCCCCCACATTTTCATATACTGAGGCAGTCAGAACAGGCATTAGCCGCCATTGGCCGCTTTGATTTCTTCCCCCCCTATTTTTGAGAGTGGACGGCATGGCAAGCCCAAATAAGCAACAACCAAAAGTTTTGATTCCGCCAGCCAAACGGCAAACTATGGCTGGTGGCTTGGGCGGCAAACCCAACGGCTCAACGGCGCCTGACAGGACTTCGCCGCCGAACTGGATGAGCGCGACCGGAATGCCGCAAGGCGGACTTGGCGGGAACCTCTCTCCGACACCAAAAATCCCGAAAGCCCCCAAGATTGGCAGCACTGTTCCGACTGATACCGGCAGCACCACGTTTCGCAACGCGAACGTAGACTTTCAAGTGGACCGTATCACTCAGAAAGACAGCCCGCTCATGAAGCGTGCCAGGGCGAATGGTGAAGCCTTCGCTAACTCGCGCGGCTTGCTGAATTCAACCCTTGCCGCGCAAGCTGGGGAAGATGCTGTTTACAAGCACGCCATGGAAATGGGGAAACAGAACGCGGCACAGATCCATGCCCGCAACATTTCCCTACAGTCATTTGAGCAAGACAGCCGCCTATCTGATCAGCGCTTTGTGCAGGACAGCAAACTTGCCGACAGAACATATGCGCAGAATAGTTCGCTGTCGCGGCAGGGGTATGAACAGCAGGCCGATCTGAACGAACAGTCGTTCGGCCATCAACAGACCCTGCAGCAGCAGGAACTGGCTAACAGGACTGAGATTGCCCAACTTGACAACGAGACGCGCCGCGAAATCGCGGTCGTGGATGCCAATACGCGGCTGGAAATCAACGAGTCCACATTGAATGCCCAAGAACGGGCCGAGACTTCCCGTTTGCTACAACAGGCTGACTCCACGTACCAGCAGACCGTGGCCAGCATCACTAGCAACCCAGACCTGCCAGCGAGCGTGCGCAGTCAGCAGCTGAACAACGCGCGGCAAGTATGGTCCACGTCCAGGCAGATGGTCGCCAAGATGTATAAGGTGAAGCTTAAATGGCCAAACAGCAACAGCAGCATCAATGCTGGCACAAACACCAGCTCTCCCCCAGACACGGGCAGCAGCACGGCGCCCAGCGCCCAAGATACTGCGAGCGCGGTAGCCAGCACCCCGTTCGGCGGCGGTGGTGGTAGCGCCGGTCGTTGGGCGAGGAATAGCTGATGGCGGTTCGGCAGGCGACATTTACAGACATTCCGAGGCTTTGGGAGCTGGCGCAGGAAATGCACGAAGCAAGCGTGTACGCCAAACGGGTCACGCCTGAGAAGAAGGCGTTTCGTGATCTGTGTTTTCAGACCATCACGAACCACGGCCACGCAACCTGCATCTATGTGTACGAGGACGAGGGGCAGGTCGTGGGCTTCATCATGGGCACGATTGACCGCGTTTACCATATCGCCAAGGAATTTCTGGCGACCGACATTTTCTTTTTCGTAGGTGAGGGTGCCACACCTAAGGCCGCACCAAAGCTGCTTGACGCCTTTGTGGCGTGGGGTGAGAGCCGTCGAAATGTGGTTGAGGTTTATGTGGGTATTTCTGGCGCAATTGGCGACCCGGAACGAACAGCAAAGATGTATGAGCGCAGGGGCTTTCGTCGTGACGGCCTCATGCTCGTAAAGGAGGTTGGCCTTGAGCAAGATCATTAAAGGTATCGGCAAAGTCTTTAAGAAGGTCGTGAAGGTCGTCAAGAAGGTTGCGCCCATTATTATTGCGGTTGCAGCGGTATATTTTACTGCAGGCGCGGCACTAGGCATTGCTGGTGCTGCTGGTGGATGGGGGGCGGCGGCAGGAGGCATTGCCAGCTCGTTGGGGGCGACAGGGACGCTAGGGTCCATTGTGACAGGCGCTATAACCTATGCGGGTTATGGCGCGGCGATCGGCGGTGTTACTTCTGCTGCCACTGGCGGTAGCATAATGAAGGGCATGCAAATGGGTGCCGCGACTGGCGCCCTTACTGGTGGCCTCATGGGTGGCCTCGCCGCTCCTGCTGGTGCTGGTGCGAACGGTGCAACAGCTGGCGCTACTTCTGCGGCGAATGCAGGCACAGGGCTATCCTCTGCGTCTTCTGGGATGACAGGCGCCGTGAACTCACATCTTGCGACAACGGGTACTGCGGCTGCAGCGGGAACGACAGCGGCAACCACGACGGCTGCTACTGCAGCGGCTACTGTGGCTCCGGAAGTTCTTGCGGCGCAGACCTCCGGCAAGTTCATGTTGGGCGGTCAGGTTATCGCTGGGCTGGGCCAAGGGCTGTCGGCGTCTGGCGCAGCGAAAGAACGTCGTCAGCTCTACGAGGATCGCCGGGCAAATTACGAAACAGGCAACGCAGGTATGGTGGCCTTCGGGACAGAGGCGGATCCGAACAACCCATTGCCGCAGGTTTCAGGTGGTGCAGCGCAGACGAACCAGTCTGGCCGCTGGATCGTGGACGAACAAACCGGCAAGCCAAAATATGTGGCGCCTGGCACGCCTGAACACCGCGCATTGACGCAAGGGGGCTAAGTATGGAGCAACAACCAAACGTATCACCGGAAGAACAAGCTGCTTACGACAGCTTCATGGACGTGGCGATGCAGGTCATTTACGGCGAAGCCTTCAACGAAATCTTCGAACGATTGAGAGCAGATGCTGACCCCATCGAGGGATTGGCGCAAACGGCTGTCGAGATTGTCAGGCGGGTAGTATCGTCTGGATCTGAAAATGGTGAGCAGCTGAATGGCGATGTGGTGTTTCATGCAGGCATCGCCGTGGTTGAAGAACTGGCTGATCGTATGGGGGATCTTGGTATTCATGACTTCACAGAGGCAGAGCTTGAAAAAGTCACTTACCGGGCGCTGGATCTCTACCGAGACGTGGAGGTTCAAAATGGAGAGCTTGACCAAGAGGGCGCCCAAACGGATTGGGCAACGCTGCAGCAAGCCAACGAGTCCGGCAAGCTGGATGCATTGATGCAGGATCTATCGGCGGCATCTGGCGGCAAGGCGCCTGCAGCGATGCAACAGCAAACAGAACCCGCGCCGCAGCCAGAGGGCAACACAGCAGGGGGGCTAGTGCGGTGAGTACAAGTATGATTTTAGGTGGCCTAGCTCAAGGGCTTGGCAACGGCCTGACGCAATACGGCATGCAGCTGCGTGATGCAAAGCTGCAGGCAATTGCACGCGAAACCCGCACCGCTGAACGCGCCGAAGATCGGACTTTCCGATCGGAAGAGGCAAGCATTGATCGCGCATTTCGCGCCGAACAATCGGGATTGGACAGGCGGGCCCGCGCGGATCTGCAAGATGATGCGCAAGCATTCTCGTCTGAAACTCTCTCCACTAAGCTTGATGCGGATAAGCCGCTTAGCGAGGCAAGGACGCGTCTCACAAACGCTGAGGCAGACAACCTTGAAAAAGGCATTGGCCGGGGTGGCAGCGGTGCCGCAGTAGCCAACAGGGAAAACCTACAGGCCATTTATATGAACTCAAACGAGGGCCAGCGGCAGGAAGGTGAAAGCGAAGAGGCCTACCGTCGCCGGATCAATGACTGGATCCTCAAGATTGAAACACAGCGCGATAGCAAGTCTGATCAGGATCTATGGCTTGAAGCTGTGAAGATGGCTCAGAACGATCCTACCGTGTCGCTGAAAGGTGAAGAAGCGGTCGAAGCCAAAGCGGAACAGCTGTTCAAGGTGATGAAGGGGCGCAAGAGTGAAGCAACGCAGCCTGCACCGGTGTCTGGTAGCAACAGGGGGCAAGCTGACGGCGCTAATGATGCTGGCGGCAAGCCATCTGGCGCAGGCACAGAGGAAGATCCGTTCATGGCCACAAGTCAAAGCCAGATCGATTGGTTCAAGCAGAACGCGCCCGAGGGCGCTGTCATTAACGTGAACGGCAAGCTTTACCGCAAATAACAAGGGGCCTGCATGGCGTCGAAATCTTCTTTTGATATTACTGGACTGCAGCCTCTTGATGTATCGGGCCTGCAGCCTCAAGGCAGCCTTGATGTAAATGGCCTTGAGCCCCTGGACGCAACCGGCCTGCAGCCGATCGACAAAGAGTTTAGTCTGGACAATACTGCCCGTCTCACAGGTGAGCGGGCTGGTGACGTGGCAGGGAACTTCATTGATTTTGGCCACACGCTGGGCAGGGAAGTCGATAGCAAAGAGGCTGGTTTGCCTGCGCTCATCCTTGGCCGCAGCCGTGAGACGCTTGAGAAGGCCGGAGTTGAGCCTGCTTTCTATCTGGGTGATCATGGTTTCGGCGTTGCCTCCTATGACGAGAAGCAGCGGATTCGGAATGTCTCAGACCATTTCCTGAAAAAATCGGCTGATGCGCTGAAAAACCTTGATCTCGGCGGGGATGAAACCCAACAGCGTTCGTGGGATGAAGTGAAGGATTCCCCTATCAGCAACGTCCTACCTTTTATCATTGAGCAGGGGCTTGTCTCCACGCCTGACATGCTGGCAGCCATTTACGCCACGCCAGCCTATGTCACATCACGTTCGCAGGAAATCGGCGGCGAGCGCGCCGTGAATGATGGCAGAGAAGAACCTACAGTTGAAGACGTGGTGAAAGCTGCGCCCGCTGCTGTTGCCTCAGCCATTCTTGAGCGGTTTGGTGGCAGGGGTATGCTGGGATTGGACGAGGCCGCGGTTCAGTCGGCTAAGCAGATCCTGCCAGAAGTCGGAAAGGCTGCCCTGAAAGAAGGCGCAACCGAATTTGGTCAAAGCATCATTGAGAACGCGGGCGCCACGGTTGGCACAGAGCGCGGTTTTGATATGGCAGAAGCCTTGGACGAAGGCTTTGCTGGCTCAGTAGCGGGCACTGGCTTTGGCGGTATAGTAAGGGGTAGCACGGCCACAGGGGAACTTGTGCTTGGAAGCAGGCCGGCCCCTTCTGGCGAGACTGATGTGGACGGTCAGCCACTGGCGACAGTGCCCGACAATGTAAGCGATGCAGACATTGCTAGTCCAATCCCTACTGACGTGATTAGCGAAGGCCGGGCAGAGCTTGACGCAGCATTGAACCATGCCGCTGAACCTGTGGCAGATGCAGCATCACAGGCACCAGTAGCGCCTCAACAGCCCGAACTGGAAACGCTTTTCGATATGGAAAGTGGCGAGGCGATCGGGCAATACAACACAGGCACAGGCGAGACGATCCTTGGCCTGAGCCAGCCCGCGACAGCTGTTGAGCCTGAACAGGCCCCGCAACCTGTTCCTGCCCCTCAGAAACTCCCCCATGTATCTATCGGCAACGACATTGAGTTTGATGGCCGCCCAATGAATATAACGGCAGTTGAAGGCCGTTTCATAATCGCGACAGATGCGCAAGGCGTACCAACTGTATTTCGCGGAAAGAAAGACTTCGAGGCAAAGACGGGCCATACTTTTGAAGGCTTTACAGCTGCCCGCGGCGCCATCCCCAAGCGCCCGCCGTCCCTTGTTGAGCTGCTGCGCAAGCAGGGGATCCGTAAGGACGACGCAAAGGCCCAGGGTGTGGATCTGGATGGCAAGCTGCCAAAGCACTTGGCGCAAGTGTTCAGCAACAACCCAAAGACCCTCACACTTGATCAGGTTGGTGAACGCCTTTCGGAAATGGGTCTGCTGCCACAAGGCAATTACGACCTCTCTGATGTGGTCGAGCTTGTCAATCAGGATCTGCTGGCGCACCGCAACAAGGACATGTCGCAAGCCGTGGTGCCTGCTGCTGATGTGGTTGATAAGGTGGCCCGGCAGGAATATGAGGCCCGACAATTCGAGCTTGGCGAGCTGGCCGACCTTTCCTATAGTGAGCGCGCGAAGCAACTGCGCCAGCAATATGAATCGGCGCCCGCAGTTGGCGATGAGCTGACGCAGGCAGAGATTGAAGCCGCATTTGATCTGGACAACTATAGGGCCAGTTACTTCGATGAAAACGACGCGGCAGAGCGTGCCGCAATGGAGGCTTATTACCGTGGACAAGACAATGACGGTGCAGGACGGCCTGGACATGGTGAACAAGCAGATACACGAAACCGAAGTGTTTCTGGAAACCCAGCCGGATCACAAGATGGCCGACGAGGCAGCCAAGAAGCTGGGCGAAATGCGAGCCTTGAGGGATCACCTGCTGCAGAGGCAGCAAGCGCTGCAGAACTAGATCCCTTCGATCTATCGCAGCCGATCCAGCAGACTGGCAATCTTTCCGAGGTCGGCCAGAAAGAGCTGAGCAAGATCCAAGCAAATGCCGTAATTGAGGCGGGCTTGGCCGTTGAGGGCTCTCCCCTGCAGGCCATTACCAAGAAAGCGCGCGCAGGCAAGATGCTGAGCAAAACCGAGCGCAGCACGCTTGAAGAAGCTTTCGTGCGCAAGGATAAGCAGAACATCCAGCCTGAACTGAATGAGCTGGAACAGCGTGCCGCCGCCGTCTATGAGAAGGTGCTGCAGCAGGGCTATAACGGCGACCTGCCGCTTGACGACTACCGCCGCCCCCTTTGGCGGGAACAGATGGCGGAACAGGCGAGGAACCCGCGGCGCTATAGTGGTGAAATCACCGAACATGACAACGCCAAGGGCTTGAAGATTGGCGATGAAGTCATTGTAAAAAGCAACGACCCAAGCAAGTGGCCCGATACGTCAGGCGTCGTGACTACGGTAAGGAATCGTGAGTATGACGGTAAGACAATTACCGAGGTCCACACGGCTATAAGATCAGGCTTTGGTGGCTGGGCCGACCTTTCGCGCGTGGACAAGGCCACAGCAGCAGACAGCGATGGTCAGACCCGCGTACCAGGCAGTGAGCGCACGGACGAGAAAGAGCAAGCCGCGAACCGGGCAGAGGCTGAAATGCGCGCCCGCCAACAACAAAGCAAGATCCGCAGGGGTGGGCAGGAATCGCTAGCCGATCAAGACGGGGGCTTGTTCAGTGCAGAGCGGGATCAGGGCAACTTGTTTGACACGTCTGGCCTGCAGGAATTAAAGTCTGACGAGAGCAAGAAGGAAGACGCAAATGTATCAGGTGGCCGCACCGATCTGGAACGCGATAGCCGAGACACAGGATCTAAAAACGGATTGGGCGAAGCAGATCTTTCCGCTTCCCGCCGAGGATCTGAGCAAAGCACTGCAGATGGAAGAACAGCGGCTGACAGCGGAAGCCGGGACAGCGATGCTGGCCGCGCAGTATCTGACGCTGATGCCGCTCCTTTGGGAGAACGAGGCGATCGCGGCGCACGTCGCCAGCAATCCCTCTTTGATGACGGCACTACCGAACGTGACGAGCGCGGACGAGGCGATACTGATGGCGGCAGCGGACAGGCCGAGAATGACGCAGGCGGAAAAGACCCGTTTGCACCAAATGCTGACGAAGCAGCCGAGCTAAAAGCCCGCGCTGATCGGCAGGCCAAAGCAGATACAATCAAGGTAAAACCGGCTGACGCGGCCAATATCCGCGAAACGCTGCCGCTGCTTCTTGAAGACCAGCAAACCGACGTATTGAAGGCGGAGACGCGCTTCAATAATCCGGACGCGCTGCCGGGCTACCTGTTCACCAACGGCACCGGCACCGGCAAAACCTACGTGGGTGCAGGCGTTGTCAAACGCTATGCCCGCCAGGGTAAAGATAACATCCTGATTGTTGCACCCTCTCAGGGCATCCTGCAGGGCTGGGTGGAAGCAGGCCAAGACCTTGGCTTGAATATCACCGTGCTTGATGACACCAAAAGCAAGGGCAAGGGCATCGTTGCCACCACCTACGCCAACCTTGGCGAGAACCCCCGCCTTGCAGAGCGCAACTGGGATCTGGTGGTCAATGACGAGTCTCAGGAGCTTTCAAAGAACGAGCGCGGGGATCCGACGCTGGCGCTCAATAACATGCGCGCTATCACCAACCGGGGCCGTTCTGGCGACCGTTACCAGAAAGCACGCATGCTGCTGGCCGATAAGTGGGCGCCATACTTCGAGCTGCGTGATCGCGCGCGCGCCCTGAAAGGCAGCAAGAAAAAGGCCGATAAAGATCTGGCCGAGAAGCTGATGTTCAAAGCCCAAGAGCTGGCGACGAAGCTTCACCCGGAAACCAAAGCCAAGGCAGACAGCCTTGCGGATGTGCCGCGTACCGATGTGCTGTTCCTTTCTGCAACACCTTTTGCCTACGACAAGAACATTGATTACGCCGAAGGCTATCTCTTTGAGTATGGCAGCGAGAAAGAAGGTGGCCGCAGCTACAATGAAGGCGGCGCCCGTGACCAGTTCTTCATGCAGCATTTCGGTTACCGCATGCGCTACAACAAGCTGACGCGCCCGGAAAACGGCGTAGACAGCGAAGTGATGGAACGCGAGTTTCACGAATGGCTCAAGAAGGAAGGCGCGCTCTCTGGCCGCAGACTTGAAGTTGATGCCGACTATGACCGCAAATTTGTGTTGGTGGATGACGCCGTAGGCGCAAAAATCGACCAAGCACTGGAATTCTTGCGGGAAGCCGACAAGGGCAAATTCCGTGACCTGGCTGACTTGGTGAATAAGCGCTTTGATTACCTTACACGCATGAAACTGCTGGAAGCGATCAAAGCCCGCCATGCTGTGCCGATCATCAAAAAGCACCTTGCCCTTGGGCGTAAGGTCGTGGTTTTCCACGACTACAATGTTGGAGGCGGCATTAATCCGTTTGTGATGCCCGCTGATGAGCAAGTGCTGGTGCGCGTGGGTGTTGACGGCACAGAAAAAGAGATCAGCCTACAGAAGCTTTATGCTGAGTTTATCGCACGCAATCCGTATGCGGAGAAGCTGAACTTTGCAAGCTTCCGTTCGCCTATCAACGAGATCCGCACAAACTTCGAGCAAGCGCTGATCTACAACGGCAAAGAAAGCACCAAGGCCCGGAACGAGGCCAAGAGGCTGTTTAACGACGACCAGAGCGGCCATGACGTTATTCTGGTGCAGTCTGCAGCAGGTGAGGCTGGTATCAGCTTGCATGACGCCAAGAAGGGTAAGCAGCGCGCATTGATCAATTTGGGCATGCCTACGCGCCCGACGACGGCCATTCAGGAAGAAGGCCGGATCTATCGCACCGGCCAAACGTCCGACGCTATTTTCCGCTACATGAATACCGGCACCAGCTGGGAACGCTGGACCTTTGCCCAGAAGATCGCAGAGCGCGCCAGCACCGCAGAAAACCTTGCCTTAGGCAATGAGGCACGGGCACTCAAGCAGTCGTTCATTGATGCCTTCATTGACAGCGATGTGTATGAGCCTACAGAGGGTGAGGGCAAAGGCGGCAAAGAGTTGGACTATGCGGCCCGTGACGAACTGAGCGGCTTTGAGCGCGCCAAAACCTTCTATTGGGCCCAGCAGAAGAAAAGCGGGCGCCGTGACCAGCGCGAAGGGCAGGACTATTATGCCACGCCTGAGCCGATCGGCTTCAAAATGGTCGAGCTTGCCGACATTAAACGCGGCGAGCGGATCCTTGAACCTTCCGCAGGGCATGGCGCGATTGCGCGATTCTTCCCAGAAGACACAGACCGCACGATCGTAGAGCCGTCAAGCGAGCTTGCAAGTAAGGCTGCTATTGTATCAGCTGGCGCAAACGCAAAGAACCACACTTTTGAGGAACTGAATGTCCGGCTGAAATATGATGCGGTGGTGATGAACCCGCCATACGGCATGGGTGGCAAAGTGGCGATGGACCACCTTGCAAAAGCCATGAAGCACACCAAGAACGGTGGGCGTGTGGTTGCGCTGATCCCGACCGGCCCAGCTGCAGACAAGCGCTTTGATGCCCTGTATGAGAGCAAAGAGGCCAAGGCATTCCATTTGGTGGCTGACATTAAGCTGCCGTCAGCGACCTTTACGCGCGCGGGCACCAGCGTCATGACGCGCATTGTTGTGCTTGAGAAGCAAAGCGACAGCACTGTTGCTCAGTCCCTGCAGTCGATCCAGCGCGACTATACTGACGCCGCGACCGTTGAGGATCTGTTCGACCGGATTGAAAGCCTTGAGCTGAGCGAGCGCAAAGATCCGATCACGCAAGACGCTGACGAGATTGTGCCAGGCGAGCCTTTCCAGATTGGCGACCATACCTACAGCATGCGGCTTACGTCCCATGATCTGGACGGAAGCAACTATGTGGAGTGGGCCAAGTATCCGGGGCGCACTGAGCATGCGCGTCTTGCAGCTATGGCTGAGCGCATGAACGGCCACTATTACAAGTCGCTAAAAGCCTTCTCATTTGACAGCGTTGAAGATGCGCAGGCTTGGATTACAGAGGCGCGGAAGCCGGTCAGCAAGGGTGAAGTCACCAGCGAAGGTGTGGAAGGCGTGACCTTCGATACCGGCGAAACCACGCACAGCAAAACAGGGCAAGACCTTTATGTGGCATCCTTCCAGACACGCCACGATATGGATGTGTTTGTAACAGTCAGAGAGATTGCCAAGAAGCATGACGGTTACTATTCAAAGTTTCGTGGCCGCGGCGCAATTCCGGGTTTCCAATTCAAAACGGAAGAACAGCGCCAAGCGTTCATGGACGAAGTTACCCAGGGCGCGAAGGCGGAAGAAAAGTTCAAGCTGCAGGATGATACCCAGACTGAGGACACGCCGCGCGAGCTGAGCGGGCTGAGCAAAGAAGCCAAGAAGCAGCTGGAAAACAGATTCCGCCAGCTGGGGCTTGACGCGCATGCCGGTCTATTCTTTGTGAAAGAGATTGCCACAGCCGTTGAGGGCCAGAAGCTGTCTGCAAATGGTCGGTTTATCCGGCTCGATAAGGACGGCGCGGTGTATCGCTTCATTGAGATTGCCGAAGATGCGCCAGACGCCCAGCACACACTGGACCACGAAACCATCCACGTACTGCGCAGCATTGGCGCTTTCCGCAAGTCAGAGTGGACGGCGCTGACCAAGGCCGCAAAGAAAGACCGCGAGCTGATGGCGCGTATTGATCGCCTCTATGGCGGTCAGGGCCTGAGCCAAGATGCAGTGATGGAAGAAGCTGCAGCTGAAATGTTTGCAGACTGGTCCCGCGACAGGTCCAAGTACACAGGCTTTATTCGCAAGGCATTCGAGAGGGTGCGGGCAATCCTTGATGCCATTCGAGAGGCCATTACGGGCAGTATCAGCGCGCAGACCGTTATGGAGCGCGTAGAAAGAGGCGAGACTGCAAAACGGAAGACCAAAGGCAGAGAAGCAACCACAGAAAACAAACTGCAGGCGTTTGACCCTTCCCGCGACCGCGGCGACTATAGGATCTCTGAGCAGGAGCTGGAAGAGCTGGGCGAAGTCTCCACCAATGATGTAACCGCACAGCCTATCGAGGCTGACAGCCCGCGTGCGCTGCGCCTGAAATTGAAAGGCTATCTGCGCGACTTCCGCGGCGAATACCTGAACAAGTCGAGCGGTATCAGTGTCCGTGTATCTGGCAATGCGATTGACAAGGCAACAAGCGGGCACATTTCCCCGGCCAAGTCTGCTGCGCTGTCAAAGCTGGGGTATTTCCTTGAAAACGCCGTGATTTATCAGAGCCGACCAACCAATAAGGGCGGCGATAATGTGGTAAACATTCACCGCCTAGCCTATCCGGTTGTGGTGAACGGTGATCTGCATTCTGTGAAGCTGACGCTGAAAGAGCATAAGCAGCACGGCGACCGTTTCTATACCCTAGACCTGTTGCGCACGGACCAAATGCAAAACCCCACACCAGAAGGCATGGGGTTTGCAGCTGTCCAGTTGTGGTCGAGCCCTGACGGGATCTCAGACCGGCCTCCAGCCACAATTAATATGGGCCAGTTTATCCGAAATATCAAGTTCGATGATGTGGCCAGCTCATCTGGCGCGCAAATCATAGAGAAGCTGCAGCCGCGTGCATCTGATAGTCTGCTCAATACTGACTTCGGGCAGCCAATCCGTTCGATGGTGGAAGAAATGCACCGCACGCACCTGCCTGTATGGCAGCGGATCCGCAATGCATCCAGCCGCCTTGCTGTTCGCGAACAGTTTGACCGGTTGCGCCACGTCATGCAGGACGCGATGCTGCCTGTGTTCCGCCTACAGGGCGAGATTGAACGCGCAACAGGCAAGCCAATTGGTGAAGCGCTTGATGTTTACCAGAAGGAAACGCTGTATTCTGGTCGGGTCGGTGCCCGCTTTGAACAGCTGGTGGATAATCATCTTGAGCCCCTTATGGAAACCCTGAAAGCCAAAGGCGTTACCATGGAGGAACTGGAAGCCTACCTCTATGCCAGGCACGCCAAGGAGCGGAACGCATATATCGCAGAGATCAACCCCGAGTTTGAGGATGGCGCCGGGTCCGGCATGTCGGACGCGGAGGCCGAGGACATTATGAAGGCGGTGAAGGCCGCAGGCAAAGAACGAGCGATGAAGGATCTTGCTGCGCGTGTGGACAAGGTGCTGGCCGAAAGTCTGCAGGCGCGGGTAGATGATGGTTTGCTGTCTCAGGACGAGGCCCTTGCCCTCAAGAAGCGCTGGAAGCACTATGTCCCGCTTCGGGGTGAAGCTGAAATAGATCCTGATCAGTCTTTGCAGGTTGAGCGCCCGCGCACGTCGGCGGGGCAAAGCGTCAAAGGCAAGGAATACCAACAGGCATTTGGCCGGAAAACCAAGGCGGCTGAAATTATCCCGTATATCTTCATGCAGGCGCAGGAAGGTATCATTCGCGGTGAGAAGAACCGAGTGGCCAAGACCTTCCATAATCTGGCCGTGAACAATCCAAACTCTGATTTCTGGACCGTGAAGAAGATTACGCGCAAGCCGTATCTGGACAAGAAAACGGGGCAGGTGGTCTATCGTGTGCAGCCGATCGCTGCAGAGGATGCAGACTTTACCGTATCTGCGAAGCTGGGCGGCAAGGTGGTTCGCGTGATCCTTAACCGCCATAACCCTGCAGCCGTCCGCCTAGCCGCAGCAATGCGCAACCTTGATGGCGAAAAGATGGGCCATATGGTGCAGTGGCTTTCAACTGCCACGCGCTTCCTATCTGCGATCAACACCAGCTTCAACCCTGAGTTCGTTGTATCGAATGCGCTACGCGACCTTGAGACAGGCTTGGCTTTGTCGGGTCAATTCGATGTTAAAGGCATGAGCAAGAAGATCCTGAAAAGCTGGATCCCGGCCATCATCGGAGCTGAGCAAGGCGCCTTCAAGCGAGGCAACAGCGAGTGGAAGCGCTGGTTTGATGAATATACCGCGGCAGGTGGTCGCGTTTACTTCAACACCATGGAAGATGTGCAGGACACCAGGAAGAAGCTGCAGCGCATGTTCAAAGAGGCTGGGCCGGGTATGCACCCGCTCAAGCCGCTGCGGGCGCTTGGGGATACAATCCAGAAGGTGAACCTTGGTGTTGAAAGCGCCATCCGGCTTTCACTCTACCGGCATCTGCGCGAGAACGGCTTTAGCAAAGACCGTGCCGCGGTTGCCGCCAAAGAACTGACAGTCAACTTCAACCGCAAAGGCACCATGGGGCCGACCCTTAACGCCTTCTACATGTTCTACAATGCTGGTATTCAGGGAACATTCACGCTGCTGACTGCAGCAAAGCGCAGTCGCAAGGTTCGCCAGGCGCTTGGCGGCTTGGTGCTTGCCGGTGCTTTCCTCGAAATCTGGAATCAGCTATTCAGCCCAGAAGATGAAGACGGTGAAAAGGCTTATGACAAGCTGTCTGAGTTTGAGAAATCGCGCAACTTCATCTTCTATATCCCCGGCAGTGATCGCCCGATTGAGTTTCCGGCAGGCTATGGCCTCAACTTCTTCCTGCATGCTGGGCGGGCGAGCGTGGAAATGGCTAGCGGCAAAGACAAGACAGAAGCGCTTTCCAACCTTGGCGTAACCGCGCTGGAAGCATTCAACCCTATCGGCGGTGCTGGGTCTGCTATCAAGCAGCTGTCGCCTACGGTAATCGATCCTCTGGTGGAGCTTGAGCTGAATGAAGACTTCGCTGGACGCCAGATTTACCCAAACTCGCCTTATGACGACTTCACCCCAGATAGTCAGCGGGCATTCTCTAGCGTAAGCCCGTTTGCGGAAGCTTTGGCTGAGGGCATGAACGAGCTGACGGGCGGAAGTAATATTGAGCCCGGTTTGGTTGATGTAAGCCCGGAATCTATCGAGCACCTGTTTACGTTCGTGACGGGTTCCTCTGGTCGCTTCTACCAGCGGTTGGCGGATCTACCGATGAAGCTTGTGGATCCATCCAAAGATGTGACGGAAAACGACATACCCTTCCTGCGAAAAGTCGTGGGCCCGAGCGACTTCACTTGGAAGAATCGCGAACGCTTCTATGAGCGCACCGAGGCGATTGAGCGTGCCTGGACATATTTCAATGACTACAGAAAGTCTGGCGACAACGAGAGTGCTGCGGAGTTTTTGGAAGAAAACCGCGATATTCTGGCTATGCGGGATCTAGCGCGCAAGGTTAAGCGGGATCTATCCAAGTTGCGCCGTGTGCGCCTTGCCCTGCAGGAATCGAAAGAAAAGGGTTCAGTTTCGATTGACGAGTATGCAGAGCAGATCCAACCTGTAAGGGATGCGGAAAAGAGCTTGATCAACAGCTTCAATAAAGCATACGTTGACCTCATCTTGAACAAGGACGGTGACTGATATGGCCTTCATTGGCGCCATTTTGTTTTACGGCATGCCGCTACTGGTGTGGGTTATCGGCTTCGGATACCTGATACACAAACGCGAGTTGGCGCCCGACACCGCCCTGCAGGTTGCGATTGCTGGGGCGATATGGGTTATATCTGTACCTTGGTGGCTTTGGTCTTATTGGAAACACCGCGGAGCGAGAGCGAGAACAAACGAGGCGTCTTAGACGCCTTTTTTTGTGCGCGCCAGCCTGCTAAAATCTCATTTCCAAGAGGTTGATCGCAGCCGCCTCGCTCGTCTCCCCCGTAGAGCCAAGAGCCGCGCAGCATTTTTTAGAAAGGTAGAGCCTTAGCCACGCGAGAAGGGCGCCCGAGAGGGTGCCCTTTACTGTGCTTTCTTTGGCCGTGTCTGCAGGATGATCTGGAACCTGTGGTAGCCGCAGCTGCATTTGAACGGCAGGGCATAGGGATCTGCAGCGGGCCCATATCGCTCAATCAAAGGCCAGACGTTGAACTCTTTGCGCCGGTCGCACCCTGGGCGACTGCAGTAGACAGTGAAGTCCGGCAGCATCATTTCAGAGATATTTTTAAGTGTTGTTGGCATGGTGAAAGCCTACCAAGGCACAGGCGGAGTCGCTAGATTTTCTAATGTTGTATTCGCCATTTTCGGACAAATTCACAGAAAGAACATAGCGTGAAACTGTGAACGGGGCTGTGAAAAAACTGTGAATGAAAAAGGCGTCACAGCCATTTTTGAGCCGTAACGCCTTGCTATTTCTAGCTAAATTCTTGGAGGCGCGAACCGGAATCGAACCGGTGTACACGGATTTGCAATCCGCTGCGTCACCACTCCGCCATCGCGCCTCTCGTGGTGGTCCGGAACGTATAGTCAGACGTATAAGAAGGGTCAATAGCTTTTTGGTGTGTTTGTGCGCATCCGGAGGCCACGGGCGAACAATCTTTTGCAGGCAATCATTTTTTAAGGCATTGTCGCTAAAGCTGATTGGGGAACAGGTGGCAAGAAACAGGACTGAGGCGTGGACCATAAAATCCTTATCATTGATGACCTTGAAATCATGCGGACGATGCTGTCCGGCATTGCAGGCGAGTTTGGCGAGGTTGTGACGGCGGCAACGGGCAAGGAAGGCCTGATCGCGGCGCTTGAGCATAAGCCGACCTTGATTCTTTTGGATGTAAACCTGCCGGATATCGACGGCTTCAGGGTGTGCGAGGCGCTGAAGAAAGACTACCGCACGCAGGATACGCCCGTTGTGCTGATTACCGGCATGGAAAAGGACGAAGACGCCGAATCCAAAGGCCTGACGATCGGGGCGTCGGATTACATCCTGAAGCCCATCAAAGAGCCAGTGGTGCGGGCGCGCATCAATACCCAGCTGACGCTGGTTGAAAGGTCCCGTGCGCTTGAAAAGGCCAACGCGGAACTCACGCGCCAGGCCATGACCGATTCGCTCACCAATTGTTTCAACCGGCGCTATTTCATGAATGCCGCCGACATGGAGCTGAGCCGCATGAAGCGCCACGGCTACCCTGTTGTGGTGGCCATGATCGACATCGATCATTTCAAGCGCATTAACGATACATACGGCCACGAAGTGGGCGATGAAGTGCTGGCCGTTGTGGCCCAGTGCTGTGATGAAACTGTGCGCTATGAGGATACGCTCGGACGCTTGGGCGGTGAGGAGTTTGCGGTGCTTCTGCCTGTTGCGGACAGCGACGGCGCCTACGGCGTTCTGGAGCGCCTGCGCCAGACCGTGGAAGGGCTTGCGTTCCCGAACGCGCCAGACCTTACGGTAACCGTCAGCATCGGGATTGCGGAACTTGAGGGCTCAGACATGGCCATCGATGGCGCACTCAAACGCGCGGATGACGCCATGTACAAGGCGAAGAAAGCCGGTCGCAACCGCGTGGAGATCGCCTGATATAACCTTGCCGCCATGGCCGCTCACAGCATCCTTCCGTCGCAAAATCCGGTCGGATTGCCGCAGGGGATGGTGTGCTGAAGCCGTATTATGATAAATCGCAGGCAGACTTTGGCAGATTTTATGGGGTTTTTCCGTGAAAACGCGTTGCTTCAAAGCGTCTTGCTATTTATAAAGCGGCGAGATTGTCACTGTAGTTATTAATATAGAGGTTCAAACCGTGACCCAAGCAGCAGTCGCCCGCAGCCACATGATCGATTGTCAGCTTCGCCCGAACGAGGTGAACGACGAGCGCATTATTTCCGCCATCGAAGGTGTTGCGCGCGAGCTTTTCGTGCCGAAAGCCAAGCGTGCCATCGCCTATGTGGATGAAGACCTGGATATCGGCGAAGGCCGTTTCCTGATGGAGCCGATGATTTTCGCGCGTCTCGTGACCGCCGCAGAAATTGGCCCCAAGGACCTGGTGCTGGATATCGGGTGCGGCACGGGCTATTCCGCTGCAGTGATCGCGGGCCTCGCCGACGCAGTCGTAGCACTTGAGGAAAATGAGAAATTCGCTGCAGCGGCTGAAAAGAAGCTGTCCGACCAGGACGTGATGAACGTGGCTGTGATGAACGGCAAGCACCGCGACGGTGTAGCCAAGCAAGGCCCGTTTGACGTGATCATCATCGAAGGCATGATCGAAGAAGTGCCGGCTGGTCTTGTGAAACAGCTGAAGGACGGCGGCCGTCTTGTGTGCGTAAAGCTTGAAGGCGGCGTGGGCCGCGCCCATATCGTAAAAATGGAAGACGGTGTGGCGTCTGCGCGCAATCTCTTTGATGCGAACGTGCCGATGCTGCCGGGCTTCGAGGTTGAAAAAGGTTTTGTATTCTAAGGCTTGATAGGATTTAGGTTTTTCCCCATCAAGGTGGAGTTGATACAGAAAAAGTGATAAAAACCGAATACCCCTAGGGTCAGATAGGAAAATATACAGGGATAAGAACCTGGAATTCTGCGGCCCACATAATATACAGCGAGGAAACAAGGAGAATAAAATGAAAAAGGGGATTGTATCACTGCTTGCAGTGACAACTGTGCTCATGGGTTCTGTGGCAGCGTCAGCTGAATCGCTTGAAGAAGCGCTCGCAGCAGCCTACGAGAGCAACCCACAACTGATGGCCCAGCGTGCCGCGCTCCGTGCAATCGACGAGGGTGTATCCCAGGCACAGGCAGGTTATCTGCCAAGCCTTTCAGGGCAATATTCTTACGGTGAAAGCAAGACCAGAGCGCCGAACCGAGATGGTGTCCTGACAACGACGCCCGGTAGTCGTGAGCAATACAGCCTTACTGCGACCCAAAATTTGTTCAATGGCTTCCGCGACAGTAACGCCATGAAACGTGCCAAAAGCTCAGTTATGGCGGGGCGTGCCCAGCTGCAGTCTGTGGAGCAGCAGGTGCTTCTGGAAGCTGTGACAGCCTATATGAACGTGCTGCGCGACGAAGCGGTTGTGGACCTGAACAAGAACAACGTACAGGTGCTGGAGCGTCAGCTTCAGGCCAGCCAGGACCGCTTTCGTGTCGGGGAAGTAACCCGCACTGACGTGGCCCAGTCTGAAGCTCGCCTTGAAGGCGCCAAATCCAGCCTGCTGACAGCTGAAGCCACATTGGCGGCAAGCCGCGCGCAATATCGCCGCGTGGTTGGTAATACGCCTGCTTCGCTTGAAACACCATCCAGCGATCCGGTTCTGCCGGCTTCACTTGATGAAGCAATCGAGGCGGCAATGCAGCTTAGCCCTGGTGTGATTGCTGCGCGCTACAATGAAGAGTCCGCCGCCTATCGGGTTAAAGAAGCCAGTGGTGCTCTTTTGCCGTCATTGGACGTACAGGCAGGCTGGAGCGATACAACCCAGTCCGGCTTTGACGAGCGTGTTGGGAGCACGTTTGATATTCCGTCCACGACAAAGTCCATCGGTGTGCAGCTGAGCGTGCCCCTCTATCAGGGTGGTGCGCGCTATTCAGCCGTGCGTCAGGCCAAGCAGCAGCGCAGCCAGCGTCTGATGGAAATCCACCAGGCTGAGCGCGTGGCACAGGAAAATGTGTTCGTGGCGTGGGACCAGTACCGCGCCGCTGTCGGCCAGATCAAGTCAACAGAAGCGCAGGTTCGCGCCAGCGAGATCGCCCTTGAGGGCGTGCGCCAGGAAGCCTATGTGGGCTCCCGCACCACGCTTGACGTACTGAACGCCGAGCAGGAGCTCCTGAATGCCCGCGTAGCGCTTGTTCGTGCCCAGCGCGACGAAGCGGTAACGGCTTACAGCCTTGTTTCTGCGGTAGGCAAGCTGACAGCCAAGGACCTGCGCCTGGGCGTGGCCGCCTATAACCCTGAGCGCTACTACGACAAGGTCGATACCAAATTCATCGGTACCGACGTCGAATAAAGCGCTCGCGCATAAAAAATATTCAAGGGGTCTTCAGGCCCCTTTTTTATTGCCCACTGGTTCTTTTCAAGCCAATGCAGCATATGGGTGGATGCACTTAACCGCCTTTGTGCGCTTAAGAATTATTGACACGGGACTCTCTTAACGGTACCTGTGGTTCAGGGAGTGTTAACAGTGGCTGGTCAATGAGCGATAACGCATCTGAAGACGAACCGACTATGGAAGAGATCTTGGCGTCTATTCGCCGGATCATTTCTGACGAGTCGGAGGAAGAGGCAGCGGAACCTGAAGTCGAAGAGGACTTCGAGGAAGCGCCTGCTGCTGAGCCCGAGCCGGAACCCGAGCCAGAGCCCGAACCTGTGTTCGAACCGGAGCCTGAGCCCGAACCAGAGCCAGAGCCAGAGCCCATTCCCGAACCCGAGCCAATGCCTGAGCCGGAACCCGTTCCGGAACCGGAACCAATGCCCGAGCCGGAAGAAGAAGATGTCTTCGAACTGACCGAGCTTGCGAGCGAAGGTGAGGTGGAAGCAATTGTTTCGCCTCCGGTAGAAACCAGGACAGCCGAAAGCTTCGCGCACCTGACCCAGATGATGGTGGCAGGCTACGAAGGGGCGGACAACACGCTTGAATCGCTGGTGCGCGCCATGCTCAAGCCTATGCTGCAGGGCTGGCTGGACGAAAACCTGCCTGGTATCGTGCAGGACGCGGTAGAGCGTGAAGTCGCGCGGATCGCCCGCCGGAAGTAGGGCTGGCACCATCAAGCAAGCATTCGGGGGCGCTTTCAGGCGCCCTTTTTCTTGGCCGATGCCTTTTGCCTGAGCCTCAGTCGGGTACTACTTCTGTGTCGCGCTTGAGGACAATCGTCGGTGTGATGCCGATGCGCGGTGAGAAGTCCTTGACCACAAACCCCTCGTTGCCGGGGGTGTAGATAATGTCATTGCTGATCTGGAAACCTTCGCCAAAAGACCGCACGCGCGGGTCCAGCCACAGGCTGTTGCGGTTCAGGTCTATGGCATAGCGGAAGGGCAGGAACATGCTGGCCCCGATAATGCCCTCCCGTTCATCGATTTTAGTTGGCGCATTCGGGCCAATGAAAATGGGGATGTTCTTGAAGATCAGGCGTCCGAACTTGATCATGCCGTAATAGATTACGCCCTTGTTTTCGGCCTTGAATTGCTCGCGCTCTGCCGGGGTAGTTGCCTGGGTGAAGTGCCTTTCATCCCACAAGACAATCCCGCCCGGGTAACCTGTGTCCATCAGGAGTTTCTTAACCGTGGGGCGCTGTTCCCATGGCAGGCGGGACCGGTGCAGCAGGTAGGGCGTTCGGCCGTCCATATAAAGTTGGTGGCGGTATTTGAACCGGTCGCCCAACTTGGAGCCGTGCCGGATCAGGGGCATTGTCTTTTGCGACGGGATGATTTCAACAATATAAGCGTCGAAGAAGTCGCGCCCAAGGATGCCTTCAATCCGGAAACTCAGGTCACTGGAGATCTCTTCGCGCTTCTCGATAAAGAGCGTGTTATGGCTGGTGAAGCGGAAATCCCCGGCCGTGAAGGCAACTTCTGAAAGCCTGTATCCCTTGGTGGCAGTGCGGAAGGCCGGGAAACTGATATCGGTGGCTTCACCCGCCTTGATGGTTTCATCCGAAAAGCCGGGGTTTTTGAACAGCACGCTGGTGGAGGCGCCGGTGTCCAGCAGCATCTGTACTGGCGTGCCTTTAACCTCAAGCGTGACATGAACCCGGTTGTTGATGATTTCAATGGGCAGGCGGGCAAGCACATCGGGGTCAGCCGTTTCTTGCGAAGCGTCTTCCGCCGCGGGCTGCTCTGTAGTGGGCGGGGCGGCATGCAAGGATGTGACTGGCATTAGCGCAAGGGCCAGGAAAGCGATCACACAACCTGTCAGGTACCCTCTGTATCTTGCCTGATAAAACCCAATCATTTCAGAAGCCTACCGGATTCCACGCGGGAATTAAAGATGAACCAAAGCTATAGCGGTACTGAACGCGACAAATTGCCGTCGCAAATTTGGAACATATCGGGCGCAAAAGAGCAAAAAACATATGATTTCGGCGGATTGAGGGTTTCGTTTTCGCCCATTTTTGTGCATTGTGCGGCGCTGTTTTTAGGAAAGAAAACGGATGCAGCGCGAATGATGCGCAACCATCCCGGATAATAACGGATTTTTTGAAATGTTGGATAAGACCTATTCCCCGGCGGATATTGAAGGCAAATGGTATGAACATTGGGAAACGTCTGGCGCATTCAAATGCGGCCAGCGCGCTGATGCAGAACCTTATGTCATCGTCATGCCCCCGCCGAATGTGACAGGCAGCCTCCACATGGGTCATGCGCTGGATAACAGCCTGCAGGACACCCTGATCCGTTTCGAACGCCTGCGCGGCAAGGACGTGCTGTGGCAGCCTGGAACCGACCATGCCGGCATCGCAACCCAGATGGTTGTTGAGCGCCAGATGGACGCCGAAGGCGGCCCCACCCGCCAGGAAATCGGCCGTGAGGCTTTCCTGGAGCGCGTGTGGAAATGGAAAGCGGAATCCGGCGGCACCATTACGGGTCAGCTGCGCCGCTTGGGCGCTTCTTGCGACTGGTCTCGCGAAGCTTTCACCATGGACGAACCGCGCTCAAAGGCCGTGATCGCAAAGTTTGTTCAGCTCTATAAGGAAGGGCTCTTGTACAAGTCCCAGCGTCTTGTGAACTGGGACCCGAAGCTGAAGACCGCGATTTCCGATCTTGAGGTGGAGCAGAAGGAAGTTGATGGCAACTTCTGGCATTTCCATTACCCGATCGACGGTGAAGAAGGCCGCTTCATTGAAATCGCGACCACGCGGCCCGAAACCATGCTGGGCGATACGGCTGTGGCTGTTCATCCAGAGGACGAGCGCTACAAGGACCTGATCGGCAAGTTCGTGAAGCTGCCGCTTGTTGGCCGCCTGATCCGCATCGTGGGTGATGAGCACGCAGACCCGGAGCAGGGCACAGGTGCCCTCAAGGTGACGCCCGCGCACGACTTCAACGACTTTGAAATCGGCAAGCGCCACGACCTGGAGATGATCAACATCTTCGATGAGAACGCCTGCATCAATGAGAACGCGCCAGAGAAATACCGCGGCATGGACCGCTTCGAGGCCCGCAAGGCTATCGTGGCTGACATGGACGCAGCAGGCTTCCTGGTGAAGGTTGAGCCGCACCGCCATATGGTGCCCTATGGCGACCGCGGCGGCGTGGTGATCGAGCCGTGGCTGACCGAACAGTGGTATGTGGACGCCGAGACGCTGGCGAAACCGGCCATTGAAGCGGTTGAAACTGGCAAAACCAAATTCATCCCGAAGAACTGGGAAAAGACCTATTTTGAATGGATGCGCAACATCCAGCCATGGTGCGTGTCTCGCCAGCTGTGGTGGGGGCATCGCATCCCGGCATGGTACGCGCCTGACGGCACGGTGTTCGTTGAAGAAACCGAAGAAGCAGCCTATGAGGCCGCCAAGGCCAAGCTGGGCGACGATGTCACGCTGACGCAGGACACGGACGTTCTCGACACCTGGTTCTCTTCCGCCATGTGGCCATACAGCACGCTCGGCTGGACCGGGCATGAGGACGCCGACCTGGAAACCGTGAAGAAATACTATCCGAACACCACGCTGATCACGGGCTTTGACATCATTTTCTTCTGGGTTGCCCGGATGATGATGTCCGGCATTCACTTCATGGGCGAGGTGCCGTTCAAAGATGTTTACATCCACGCGCTGGTGCGCGACGAGAAGGGCGCCAAGATGTCCAAATCCAAGGGCAATGTGATTGACCCCCTGGAGTTTGTGGAAAAATACGGCGCAGACGCGCTTCGCTTCACGCTGATCGCCATGGAAGCCCAGGGCCGCGACATCAAGATGTCTGAGAAACGGGTGGAAGGCTACCGGAACTTCGGCACCAAGCTTTGGAACGCCGCGCGCTTCTGCGAAATGAACGGCATTGCGGGCTCAGACACCGTTGAAGCGCCGGAAGCAACGCTTGCTGTGAACAAATGGATCATTGCGGAAGTCGCGAAAGCGGCAGAGGGTGTCACCAAGGCACTTGAGGCCTTCCGCTTCAACGACAGCGCCGATGCCATCTATCACTTCACCTGGGGCACCTTCTGTGACTGGTATGTGGAGTTGATCAAGCCTGTTTTCTGGGGCGAAGATGAGGCCGCCAAGGAAGAGACCCGCCGCGTTGCCGGCTGGGTGCTGGACCAGATTCTGGTGCTTTTGCACCCCTTCATGCCGTTCATCACAGAGGAACTTTGGCACGCCACGCGCGACGATCGCCCCTATGACCTGATCCTGGCCCAGTGGCCCACCATTGCCGTGGCCGCAGACGGCGCAGACGAAGAAGTCAACTGGGCGATCAAATTCATTTCCGAAATCCGCTCCACGCGGTCAGAAATGAATGTGCCAGCGGGTGCGAAGGCAACAGCGCTGGTGGTTGGCGCATCCGACGCCACGAAGGCGCGGCTTGAAAGCTTCCAGGACATGATCTGCCGCCTTGCGCGCCTTGAAAAGGCCGAAGCGGTTGACGCGGCTGAAAGCAAGGGATCGGCCCAGCTGGTGGTGGACGAGGCGACGGTGTACCTGCCGCTGGCGGACCTGATGGACCTGGACGCAGAAAAAGCCCGGCTTGAGAAGAACCTTGAGAAGCTTTCGAAAGAGGCGGGTTCCTTGAAGGGCCGCCTGAACAACCAGGGCTTTGTGGCCAAGGCGCCAGAGCATGTTGTGGCAGAGGCCAAAGAACAGCTTTTGGATCTGGAAGGCCAGATCGAGAAGGTCAAAGCTGCGCTCACGCGTCTGGGCTAACGCCACACCGCATAAAGATCAGGGAAGGGGCTTGATGGCCCCTTTTTTGTTGTTCAGGGCACTCCAAAAACCCACGGCATTGTGTTTTCATCAGTTTTGTGTATAAGGGCTGCGGGATTAAGGGAAATTGGGGACTGTATGCGGCCTTTTCTGGCATCATTCATGTTGTCGTGCGCGCTTTTTTGCGCGCCTGCTTCCGTGCAGGCGGAAGATGTGAAGCTCGTGATGGCGGGCGCGGCAATCCCCAAGGTGTTCGAGCCCGGTAAGGGTGGCCCCTATAACGATTTCTATGCTGATGTTGTCGCCAAGGCGCCGGTCAAGACCGATCTGGTGATGCTGCCGGTCAAGCGGCTGGCGCGGTCCTTCTTCGAGAAGCAGGTGGACTGCATGTATATGGCGACCAGCGACAAGACCTTCTACATCCAGAATGGCGTGCCGCTTGATACGCTGACAGCCTCCAGGCCCTTCAACCGTTTGTTCATGCGCGCCTATAGCCGACCTGGAATGGCAGCCCCTTCAGACTGGAGCGCCCTTGAGGGCAAGCTGATCGCCGGCGACGAAGGCATTCATGTCAGCACCATCGCGCAGCGCACGCTGCCGTTCGCCAAAGACATGCTATACACCAAGACGGTGGATGAAGCGTTTGAGCTTTTGGCCGCTGGCCGCGTGGATGTCACTGTCGCCTATTCCATTGATGCACGGCAGTATTTCACCCGTGCAGGTCAGGAAGGCTTCCCCGCTGACAAGCGCTTTTCGCTGCTGACATTGGGAGAAAGCATAGCCTGCTGGCCGTCTGTTGAGGCCAACAAGCTGGTTGCTTATCTGGACAGAGAGATTGACCGGCTTCACGCAGATGGTGCGCTCATGTTCCGATATGGGTTTGAGTTGCACGATTGACGTGCAGCCCAAGCCTTTTTGCTTCAAGTATCTTTGTGATCACAATTCCCGCGCTAAGCCCAGCAGATACAGCTGATCCGCCGCGATTGTGGCGCCTGCAACCGCCGTTATCTGGCCTGGTCCTTCATAGTGCGGGGCCACCTCAACCTGATCCGCGCCTTTGATATTCATGCCTGCAAGTCCCTGCAGTACATGCCGCGCATAGGCTGTGTTCGGGCCGCCCGATACCGGGGTGCCTGTGGCCGGGGCATAGGCGGGGTCTAGGAAGTCGATATCGAACGTCAGGTAAGCCGCATGATCGCCAACCCGCTCGCGGATAGCTTTGGCAACATCCGCTGCTGGCGTGCGCAGGCAATGATCCGCGTCCAAAATCAGGATGCCGTGGGTTTCAGGGTTGGGCGTCCTTAGCCCTACCTGCACGCTGCGCGCCGGGTCGATGATACCTTCCTTGATGGCGTGATAGAACATGGTGCCGTGGTTCAGGTCCTCGTCAACCCATGTGTCTGAGTGCGCATCGAAGTGGATAAGCGCCATCGGGCCATGCTTTTCTGCGTGCGCGCGTAGAAGCGGCAGGCTGACGAAATGATCGCCGCCGATTGAAAGCAGGCTCGCGCCGGTGTCCAGGACTTCCTTCGCGCGCGCTTCCACGGCGGGGCAAAGCCTGTCCGGGTAGGCTGTAAAGCCCGTCACGTCGCCCAGGTCCCTGACAACATGGCGGTCGCGCACGTCATGATCCCATGGGAAAACGCCCCATTCGAATTCACCAACAGCCAGCGACAGTTCTCGCACGGCACGGGGGCCAAATCGGGCGCCTGGTCGGCCTGTGGTGCCCAGGTCATAGGGGATGCCGATAACGGCAATGTCCACACCTTGCGGGCCGTCGGCAGTACCGACACGCATAAAGCTCTGTTCGCCTGAATAGGCGTCGTTCCAGGACGTCAATTTGGTCTCCTACCATAAAATATTACTGCAGCTTAAAATGTGATCACATTTTTGTCCAGATAGAAAGCAGCTGCTTCGGAAAGCATGATCAGACATTTGTGCGCACAGCAATGGAAATTGATCACAGTGCAATAAAGTTTCAAAAAATGATCAAAAAACTATTCATTAATTGTCGACACAGGAGAGGTGCACGGCTAAAGTCGCGCACAGATTCTAGGTAGAGATCGGGCCATGCCCGACAGTGAGTGGAGAGCCTGATGGCCCAGTATCGTTCCCGCACATCAACCCATGGCCGCAACATGGCGGGCGCCCGTGCATTGTGGCGCGCAACCGGCATGAAGGATGACGACTTCAAGAAGCCGATCATCGCCGTAGTCAACAGCTTCACGCAGTTCGTGCCGGGCCATGTGCATCTGAAGGACCTGGGGCAGATGGTGGCGCGCGAGATCGAAGCTGCAGGCGGGGTGGCCAAGGAATTCAACACCATAGCGGTGGATGACGGCATCGCCATGGGCCATGACGGCATGCTCTATAGCCTGCCAAGCCGCGAGATCATCGCCGATAGCGTAGAATATATGGCCAATGCCCACTGCGCTGACGCGCTGGTGTGCATCTCCAACTGTGACAAGATCACGCCGGGCATGCTGATGGCGGCTCTCCGGCTCAATATCCCGGCAGTATTCGTATCCGGCGGCCCGATGGAAGCGGGCGAGGCGGACTATGGTGGGGAAACCCACAAGCTGGACCTGGTGGATGCCATGGTTCAGGCAGCTGACCCCAATGTGTCGGATGAGCAGGTGGCCGCGGTCGAACGTTCCGCCTGTCCGACATGCGGCTCCTGCTCGGGCATGTTCACTGCAAACAGCATGAACTGCCTGACAGAAGCCCTGGGGCTCAGCCTGCCGGGGAACGGCACGACGCTTGCGACCCACGCAGACCGAAAGGAACTGTTCCTGACGGCTGCTAGGCTGATTGTGGATATCTCGAAGCGCTATTATGGTGGCGGGGACGAAAGCTTGCTGCCGCGTAATGTGGCCAACTTCGGGGCGTTTGAAAACGCCATGGCGCTTGATATCGCCATGGGTGGGTCCACCAACACAGTGCTGCATATCCTGGCGGCCGCACAGGAAGCCGAGCTTGATTTCACCATGGAAGATATTGACCGGCTGTCCAGGAAAGTGCCGAACCTCTGCAAGGTCGCACCGGCCACCAACAAATATCACATTCAGGACGTGCACCGCGCAGGCGGGATTTTCAGCATCCTCGGGGAACTCGGGCGCGCCGGGCTGATTAACACTGACTGCACTACGGTGCACACGGCCACGATGGGCGAGGCGCTGGCACGCTATGACGTGCGTGTTTCAAACGACGGCGACCTGCACCATTTCTTCAAGGCCGCCCCCGGCGGTGTGCCGACGCAGGTGGCCTTCAGCCAGTCCAACCGCTATGACGAGCTGGACCTGGACCGCGCGAATGGCTGTATCCGCGAGAAAGAGCATGCCTACAGCCAGGATGGAGGGCTTGCGGTGCTTTACGGCAACATCGCCGAAGACGGCTGCATTGTTAAAACGGCGGGCGTGGATGAAAGCATCCTCAAATTCACCGGCCGCGCGCGTATTTTCGAAAGCCAGGATGCGTCTGTGGAAGCCATCCTCGCGGGCGAGGTGGTCAAGGGGGATGTGGTGATCATTCGCTATGAAGGCCCGCGTGGTGGCCCGGGGATGCAGGAAATGCTCTATCCCACCAGCTACCTCAAGTCCATGGGGCTTGGCAAAGACTGCGCGCTCTTGACCGACGGGCGCTTCTCGGGCGGTACGTCGGGCCTCTCTATCGGGCACGCAAGCCCTGAGGCTGCGGAAGGTGGCGCCATTGGCCTTGTGGAAGAGGGCGATACGATCGAGATCGATATCCCAAACAGGTCGATTAATATGATGGTGTCGGACGAGGAGCTCGCCACCCGCCGCAAAGCCATGGACGCCAAAGGTGCGAATGCCTGGAAGCCGGCCAAGCCGCGCGCGCGGAAGGTTTCAAAAGCCCTGAAGGCCTATGCAGCGATGGCGACATCTGCTAGCAAGGGCGCCGTTCGGGATGTGTCTGCTTTTGAATAGGACTTTTTATGACATTTCGTCAGGCGCGGGCCCATGATCACGCCCGCCTTTTCAATATCTGGCATGCGGCCGTCGTCGCCACGCACCATTTCCTGAGCGAGGCCGACCTGGCCGAGATCGCCGATGTGGTGAAGACCCAATATCTGCCAAACGCCGACTTTACCGTGTTTGTGGATGCATCAGACCAGCCGCAGGGCTTCATGGGCTGCACCGATAATAACATCGACGCGCTTTTTGTTGCCCCCGCAGCACACGGGCAGGGCATTGGCAAGCAATTCGTTGCAAGGGTCAAAGAGCAGTTCGACACAGTCACCGTTCAGGTGAACGAACAGCAGCCTCAGGCCCATGCATTCTACAGGGCGTGCGGCTTCAAGGATGTCCGCCGTGATCCTGTGGACGATGCAGGACGCCCGTTCCCCATTGTTCATCTGGAATGGCGGCGGGACGCCTGATTTTTTCAGCGGGCTTTTTGGCCGGCGTAAAAAGACGTTTGCGGTTTTGACGCCACAGGCTAATGTTCCCGCTGATTATTTCTAATGATGGGGGGACACCATGACCAAATTACCGATTATCCAGATCGTCAGCCACGCGCTCAAGATGCCGCTTTCTGCTCCTGCGCCCTACTTGAAAGCAATCGGATTGCTTGTTGGTGTAGTAGTGCTTTTCGTGATTGCTGCCTTCTTTGTGGTAGACGCATCCTTGCTGCAGGCCTTCCAGGAAATCGCACAGCAGGGAACGGCCGATCCGGATGCGATGGCTGAGCATATCGGAAAGATGGGTTCTCTCTTCTTGCTTGCCCTGATTTTTGGCATCCTTATGCTTTTGGCGACATCGCATCTTTTCAATGTCGGCGTTCGCGTTGGTGCTTACGGCAAGGAAGGGGCCCGTTTCGGCTCATTCGGTGAAGCTATGGGCGCTGCTGGGGTGAACAGCCTCAAGTTTTTCTTTATCGGCATTCTCCTGGTGATCGTCAGCATCGTTATCATCATGGTCTTCGCGGCACTGGGCCTTGGCCCAAGCTTTGCGGAGCAGGCCGCGGCAGGCGCCGATTTGGCGGAATCGACGCGGGCGACATTGATGAACAATATCATCGTGGTGATTGTCAGCTGTGTTGTTTATTCGCTGTTCTCTGCGAATCTTACACAAACGGCGCTGCGCTCTGAAAAGGAAGGCATGTCCCATCCGCATACGGTGGATTTCGCCATTGTCCTGGTTCTCTTGTACGCTATTGTGCTGGTGCCGGTCACTCTGGCGGGCCTCGCAGGCAGCATGGTGCTGATGCAGACGCTGAACTTCGTGCTGGGGCTTGTGGTGGCGATTGCCATCGGCACTGCGCACGGTATTCGCTACCGTATCTGCATGGCCGAAAACGAACAGAAAGTGTTCGAATAGGCTTGAGGGTTTGACCGTAAAGTTAGTGAAAGCCGGGGTTTCCCCCGGCTTTTTTGTGCCTGGAGGCTTGACCCGCGGGCGTCTGTGCGCCATATCCGCATCCTTACTGTATTTCAGAGGGTCGAGACAGTGACACAACCAAGCCTTGATGGCGCGCTGCGCCAGTTCATGTACGGCAAGCTGCACCGCGTAACAGTGACCGGCGCAGACCTTGACTATGTCGGTTCCATCACCGTGGACCCTGTGTTGTTGCGCGCTTCCGGCATTCTGCCGCACACCCAGGTGGATGTGGTGAATATCACGAACGGCGAACGCATCCAGACCTATGTGATTGAAGGCACGGAAGGTTCCGGCGTCATTTGCCTGAACGGCGCTGCGGCACACCAGTTTTCAAAGGGTGATCTGGCGATCATCATGGGGTATGAGGCTGTGCCCGCGAACCAGCTGCCGGGCCGTATTTCGCGCGCGGTGCATGTGGACGCCAAAAACCGCATTGTGGCTACCGACGAATACGTCACGCCAAGCCTTGAAAGCCTTGGGAACCCGGCTGCCAATCGCGAATTCGAAAAATACGAAACAGTAGACGCCTAACGCGCCACCGCTGTTAGTCGATCGCCACGTCCAGCTGCACCCAGATGGGGGTGTGGTCGCTCGGCTGTTCCTTGCCGCGGGGCTGGCGGTCCACCTGGCAGTCACGCAGGATGTCGGCAGCTTGCGGTGACAGCAGCAGGTGGTCGATGCGGATGCCGTGGTCTTTTTGCCATGCGCCGCGCTGGTAATCCCAGAAAGTATAGGCCTCACCCTTGGGCTTGATCTGCCTCAGGGCATCCAGATAGCCAAGGTTCCAAAGCGTGCGAAGCTTGGCGCGGCTTTCAGGCTGGGTAAGGGCGTCATCAACCCAGGCTGCGGGATTGTGGCAATCCTCGTCTGTCGGGATGACGTTATAGTCGCCAGCCAGCACAATCGGCATTTCACGCTCCAGCAGGTGTTCTGCGTGGGCGATCAGCCGGTCCATCCATTTGAGCTTATAGTCGAACTTGGGGCCAGGTTGCGGGTTGCCGTTCGGCAGGTAAATGGAGGCCACACGCACGCCCTTGATCGTGGCTTCAATATAGCGGGCCTGCTCGTCTTCCTTTTCCTCACCACCGTCAAGGGCAGGGAGGCCGCGCCGGATGTCCTCAATCGGGTGCTTTGAGATCAGCGCCACGCCGTTGAAGCTTTTCTGACCGTGCGTTTCGACATGCCAGCCCTTTTCTTCAATTTCAAGGCGCGGGAAATTTTCGTCCACGCTCTTGATCTCCTGCAGGCAGGCCACATCGGGGCTGAATTCATCGAGCCATTCAAGCAGCCGGGGCAGGCGCGCCTTGACGCCATTGATGTTGAAGCTGGCAATTTTCATGTGGGTAAGCCCTAGATCGAGAAGGAGGAACCACAGCCGCAGGAGGCCGTGGCGTTCGGGTTTTTCACCTGGAATGAAGCGCCGACAAGGTCTTCGACAAAGTCAACTTCCGCGCCCGAGATATAAAGCAGCGACATGGAGTCAACGAGCATGGTAACGCCGTCGCGTTCCACCACGATATCATCGTCTTTCTGCTGTTCATCGAAATCAAAGCCGTACTGAAAGCCGCTACAGCCGCCGCCCGAAATCGTCAGCCTGAGCTTCAGGTTCGGGTTGCCTTGCTGTTCAATCAGCGCTTTTACGCGCGCTGCGGCTTTTTCACTGAGCCCTACAGGGGGCTGACTATCGGTCATGCTGTTTCGCCATCAGGTTATGGGTCTATCTTGCCCCCATATGTAGGGACCATAGGCCCAATGGTCAATTCACGTCCGCGATATTATTGGCATCGCGGGATCGGAACGGCTTCAGGCTGGAGATTCCTGTGGCTGTTTGGTAGCAGGTTCGCTTGGCGGAAAAGTCAGCTCAAGCTTTTGTTTCTTGCTGAAATCGAAGGCCAGCATCAGCGTATCCAGAACATCTTCGTCGCCGTTGTGGGAGAAGGGCAGCACAAGGGCGGTAAAGGGAATGGTCGGGCTGTCCGCCGGCTGGAAGTTGCCACGAAAATAGACCGGTCCCTTTGCTTTTGATGCCTGTGACAGCATGTTGTGGATGATGCTTTTCACGGCGCCGTCAGGGGGCGAAACAAGCCGGTCATGATTACCCTTGAGCCGCAGGACCTCAGACACCGTCGCACCGGTCAGTCTGTCATCGAATTTTTCCGTTCCATTGATGGAGACAATCGCAAGCTGTGGCAGGAATTTGGGAAATTTCTGCGGCCGGAACTCGCGCTTGTCAGGATATTTTCGGTTGTGCTGGATTTCGCGCCAATGGTCCAGAAGGTCCTGTTGGAACCTGGCATCAAACGCTGTCTGGCTTTCGCCAATATTGTCGGCGTTTTCAATCATCAGGATATAATAATTAAAAAAACCTTAACCATCAAGGAATCAGTTAACTATTCGTTAACCATTGTGCAAATGCAACATTCCAAACGGGCGAAGTCGGCAATCCAGGCAAAGCGTCAGCAATTGGATAGTAAAGAGTTGCCCTTCGCGGGGGGCGGAGATAATGTGCCCAAAACCAGCTACGCATTCAGCCCACCTGACCCTAGGTAGGCTGAGCCCAAGGAGAGAGACATGTACGATAGTTTGCCGCGCTATGAAGATACCCTGGCCCCTTATGCCTGCCGTCCTTCAGAAAGCCGTGGCCGTGTCTTCAAGGAGCCTGAAACGCCGAATCGGAGCTGCTACCAGCGTGATCGCGACCGGGTGATCCATTCTTCAAGTTTCCGCCGGTTGAAGCACAAGACTCAGGTATTCGTGTATCATGAAGGTGACCATTTCCGGACGCGCCTGACACACTCGCTTGAGGTGGCGCAGATTGCGCGGTCCGTCTGCCGGTCCATGCATCTGAATGAAGATCTGGGCGAGGCGCTTGCGCTGGCGCATGACCTTGGGCACCCGCCGTTCGGGCATGTTGGCGAAACCGTGCTGGACGACTGCATGAAGAATTACGACGGGTTTGACCATAACGCACAGGCGCTCAGGCTGCTGACGCGGCTTGAGCACCGCTATGCGTCCTTTGAAGGTCTGAACCTGACATGGGAAACCCTTGAAGGGCTTGCGAAACATAACGGCCCGCTTGTTGATGCGCCGATTGATCACAAGAATCCGCCCGCTGACCTGTCGTTCGGCTTCCGTGATTATCTGCCGGAAAATGACCTTGAACTGCACACCTATGCGTCTGCAGAAGCCCAGATCGCCGCGCTTGCGGACGATATCGCCTACTCCTCCCACGACCTGGACGACGGTCTGCGCGCTGGCCTGTTCGAATTCGACGAACTGAAGAAGATTCCTGTGGTCGCGCAGGTTCTGGACGAAGTCAAATGGACCTATCCGAACGCGCCGAAGGATGTGATGATTCACGAGCTTGTCCGACGAATGATCAACCGGATGGTGGCGGATATGATGGTGGAAAGCGGGCGTCGCATTGAAAAGCTGGCGCCTACAACCCCGGACGATATCCGGAATGCGGGCCAGCCCACGATTGCCTTTGGCAAGGATATGGGCGAGGCGGTGAAGGAACTGAAAGCCTTCCTGTTTGAACGCATGTATCGCCACTATCTGGTTAACCGTATGGCCAGTAAGGCAAAAAGGGTGGTGACAGACCTCTTTGATCTGTATATCTCCGAACCCGAATGTTTGCCTACTGAATGGAACGAGCGTGCGCAGGGCGCAGGGACGCCGGAAACGGCACGGGTCGTTGCCGACTTTATCGCTGGCATGACCGACCGCTTCGCCTTCCGCGAGCACGCCAAACTATTTGATTTGAACCGAGTATCACTATGAATGTTTTTACTGAGTTTCGGACCGCGATTGATGCGGTCCTGGCTGACCTTTCCACCAAGGGCGACCTTCCGGCTGACATGGACACATCCAATGTTGCCGTAGAGCCGCCGCGCGATGCAAGCCACGGCGATATCGCCACCAACGCGGCCCTCGTGCTGTCGAAGCAGGCGGGCAAGAACCCACGCGAGATCGCAGGCCTTCTGGCGCCGGCCCTTGAAGCCCTTGATGCTGTTGAAAGCGTGGACATTGCAGGACCGGGTTTCATCAACCTGCGGATTTCCAAAAGCTTCTGGCAGAGCCAAGTTGATGAGATCCTGAAGGTTGGTGTCGGCTATGGCAACAGCACCATGGGCGGCGGCGAGCGGGTGAATGTGGAATATGTGTCCGCAAACCCGACCGGCCCAATGCATGTGGGGCACGTACGCGGTGCCGTATTCGGCGATGCGCTCGCGAACCTTCTAAGCAAGGCTGGCTATGATGTTACCAAGGAATATTACATCAACGATGCCGGTAGCCAGATCGACACGCTGGCGCGGTCTGCGCACCTTCGGTACCAGGAAGCCCATGGCCGCGACATCGGTGAAATCCCCGAAGGCCTATACCCCGGCGACTACCTGATCCCTGTGGGGCAGATGCTGAAGGAAAAATACGGTGATCAGTATCTGGATGCACCGGAAGAAGAATGGCTTGCCCAGTTCAAGATCGACGCTTCAGGCGAGATGATGAACTTGATCCGGGAAGACCTTGCGGCGCTTGGCGTGGAGCATGAGACTTTCTTCTCAGAACGCACGCTTCACGAAAGCGGTCGTATTCCCGAAGCGATCCAGGTGCTTAAGGACCGCGGGCATATTTACCAAGGCGTGCTGGAGCCACCGAAAGGCAAGAAGCCGGAAGACTGGGAAGAGCGCGAGCAAACTCTGTTCCGTGCCACCGATTTTGGTGACGATGTGGACCGCCCGCTGCAGAAATCCACCGGTGAATATACCTATTTTGCCGCCGATATTGCTTACCACCACGACAAGTATGTCCGTGGCTACAAGCAGATGATCGATATCCTGGGCGCTGACCATGGCGGCTATGTGAAGCGCATGCAGGCGGCGGTGAAGGCGCTGTCGGAAGACGGTACGCTGGATGTGCGGCTTTGCCAGATGGTGAAGCTCTACCGCGACGGTGAGCCGTTCAAGATGTCCAAGCGGTCCGGCAATTTCATCACGCTTCGCGAAGTGGTGGACGAGGTTGGCCGGGACGTGACGCGTTTCATCATGCTGACCCGCAAGAACGACGCCCATCTGGATTTCGACTTCAAGAAGGTGATGGAGCAATCCAAGGACAACCCGGTCTTTTATGTGCAGTATGCCCATGCCCGGATCTGTTCTGTGCTGGCCAAGGCGCAGGATGCTTTCCCGGGCCTTGACGCGTCTGACACCAGCCTGATGAACGCAGACCTTAGCCTGCTGGCCGACGACAGCGAGATCGCGATGATCAAGCAATGTGCCGCTTGGCCACGCATGGTTGAAAGCGCCGCTGAAGCGCATGAACCGCACCGTATTGCCTTTTTCCTGTATGATCTGGCCTCCGAATTCCATACTTTCTGGAATAAGGGGAATGACAATCCTGACTTGCGCTTTATCATAGAGGGCAACGAGGCACTGACAAAGGCGCGGATGGCGCTGGTGCGCTCTGTGGCGTTGGTGATTGCCAGCGGCCTCGGCGTGCTGGGCGTAACGCCAATGGAGGAAATGCGGTAAATGAGCGAGAAAGATCAAGCAGGACAGGGCGCCGACAAGGACGTCCCACCATGGCTTCAACCGGTCCCTGAGGAAGAAGAAGCGGCAGGCTTCTTTGAGGGCAGGAAAACGCTGGTGATCACGGCAGTTGCCGCGCTCAGCGTGGTTGTGCTGTTCGTGCTTGTGCTTCTTTATCTTTACGATAGCTCGCCTGACGGGCCGCCACGCCGCGTGGTGGCTGAAGCTACGCCGATCAAGACCAAGCCGGCAGAACCGGGCGGCATGGAAGTGCCAAACCAGGACAAGCAGGTGTTTGACCAGGGCGCTGGCGCTGGCGCTGACCGGCTGGCGCTTGCAGACCAGCCGGAAGAGCCGCTGAAGGAACTGCCCGCAGACCCAGAGCCTGCGGTTGAAGATGAAGCCCACGCCGAAGACGAGGCGCGCATTGCAGCGGAAGCAGAGGAGCGTGCCGCGGAAGTTGCCCAGCAAGCAGAGCAAGCCACTGCGCCAGCGGCCGCTGAGCCAGAACCCGCCGCAGAAGAACCGGCGGTGCCCGCAGGTGCCTTCAAGGTACAGTTGGGGGCCTATGGTTCCGAAGAATCCGCCGCGACTGCGTGGCGTACCATTCGCGGCAAGCACCGTGCGGTACTTGAAGGCCTGTCCCCGGTTTACGAATCCGTCCGCACTGGCGACCGTACACTTTACCGCTTGCGGGTTGGGCCCCTTGAGAGCAGGGCCGCAGCCGATGAGGTTTGCCTGGGTCTTCGGGCACAGCAGCAGGCCTGCATTGTTGTAAATCCGTAAAAGAGTTTTTTGATGATCCCCGCAATTTTCGGCTGTGCCGGCCCGTCGCTTACCGAAGAGGAACGGGCCTTTTTTGCTAAGGTGAAGCCGGCAGGGTTCATCATCTTCAAGCGCAATGTCGAAGACCCAGACCAGCTTTCAGCCCTGATCAAGGACTTGAAGCAAACGGTTGGCCGTCACAAGGTGCCGATCCTGGTGGATCAGGAAGGGGGCCGCGTGCAGCGCCTTTCGGAACCTTATTGGCGCAAATATCCGCCGATGACGGTTTTTGGCGACATGGCCCAAAAAGACCCGACGCTGGCCGCAAGCGCCCTTCGCCTGAATACCCGGCTGATTGCCGATGACCTTAGGCGCGTGGGCATCAATGTGGACTGCCTGCCGGTTCTGGATGTGCGTCAGGGCGATGCTGATCCAATCATTGGCGATAGGGCCTTTTCAAATGACCCCGGCCTCGTAGCCGCCATGGGGCGCATTGTGGTGGATGCGCTTATGGAAGGCGGCGTACTTCCTGTGATCAAGCACCTGCCGGGCCATGGCCGCGCCAGGGCCGACAGCCATCTGGAGTTGCCGGTGGTGGATGCCAGCGTCGCGGAGATGGACGATACAGATTTCGTGCCCTTCAAGGCGATTGCGGACGCACCCTTCGGCATGACCGCCCACATCAAATATACGAATATCGATCCCAAACAGTGCGCGACACTGTCGCGTGTGGTGATCGGCCGCATTATCCGCATGAAAATGGGTTTCACTGGCCTTCTGATGTCTGATGACCTGTCGATGAAGGCGCTTGAGGGCACGTTCGAGGACCGCACGCGCGGTGCCTTTGCCGCTGGGTGCGATCTTGTGTTGCACTGTAACGGCGATATGGATGAGATGCGGTCCATCGCATCAGCCTGTCATGTCGCCTCAGGGAAGCTTGAGAAACGGCTCGCCACCCTCATATCTGATGCAGACAGGGCGCCACGCCCGGACAGGGAAGACCTGCGCCGTCGCTATGATGCCCTGATGGAAAAATTTTAGAGTAGACCTGAGGAAACCATGGATTTTCTGGCCCAAAGTATTCAGATGATTACGCTGATGGCGCTGCCGTTCCTGCTTGCCGTGACGTTGCACGAGGCAGGGCATGCGCTGGCGGCCTACAAGTTGGGCGATCCGACGGCCAAGCTGGAGGGGCGCCTTTCGCTCAACCCGGCGGTCCATATCGATCCGATCGGCACCATTGCTATTCCGCTGGTGGCTGTTCTGTTCCAGTTTCCGTTCCTGATTGGCTATGCAAAGCCTGTGATGATCCAGCCGCGTTACTTCAAAAACATGCGCCGCGATATGGTGATTGTCGCGCTCGCGGGGCCGATGGGGAACCTTATCGTGGCGATATTCTTTGCGTTGGTGCTGAAAGCGGCGATGGCCTTTGGTGTGGCTGGCGACGGCTGGCTTTTCCGGACCGCCCAGATCGGTATCTTCCTGAACTGTTTGTTCATGGTGTTTAACCTGCTGCCCATCCCGCCATTGGACGGTGCTGGGGTAGTGGAGCAGTTCCTGCCGCATGATATGGCGCAGAGCTATCGGTCCATTGCGCCTTTCGGCTTTTTCATCCTGATGGGCATCATTGTCGTGGCCAAGGAAATCATTCTTGTCCCCACTTTGGTGATAGGATCAGTGATCGCGACGATTGTCGGCGTGCCGTTTTAACGATATCGTTTGGAAACATGGAATTCGAAGAAGACACAATCGGGCCAACCCCGCACCGCCAGCCAGACCCGGCGGACCCGAACCAGCTTGTCCTGCATATGGATGGGTTCGAGGGGCCTCTTGATGTGCTTCTCACGCTCGCGCGTGCCCAGAAGGTGGACCTGACGCAAATCTCCATCCTGGAACTGGTCGAACAGTTTCTTACCTTCGTTTCCGCAGCCAAGCGGCTCAAGCTGGAGCTTGCGGCGGACTATCTGGTGATGGCAGCCTGGCTGGCGTACCTCAAGTCCCGCCTGCTGCTGCCGAAGGAAGATGACGACGAGGAACCGTCGGCTGAAGAGCTGGCCTTCCGGCTGCAGCTTCGCCTGCAGCGGTTGGAGGCCATGCGCGAGGCTGGCGCCCGCTTAATGGCGCGCGACCGCATGGGCCGCGACGTGTTCCGCCGTGGACGCCCCGAGGGCCTGAAGCTGCTGAAGAAGGGCTCCTACGATGTCACCCTATATGAACTATTGCGCGCCTATGCCGATAACCGCCAGCGGCATTCGATCACGGAAATCAGGATCGAGCGTCGCCCGGTCTATCCGCTTGAGGACGCGATTGAGCGGCTCTCGGGCCTGATCGGCGACACATTTACTTGGGCGACACTATCTACTTTCCTGCCAACAGACCTGAAGGATGACCGGCTGCGGCGTTCGGCGCTGGCCAGCATGTTCGCGGCCACACTGGAGCTGGCGAAAGCGGGCAGGGCGGACCTCAGGCAGATGGAAACCTTTGGACCGATCTACCTACGTCAACGCCACGATGAAGAAGGCGGACAGGCAGCCGATAGCCAGGCAAACGACAATTCAGAATAAGCCAGTACAAAGTCAAAAAAAGAACGATAAGACACTTGAAGATGCAAGAGACGGAAACAACAAAACAGGTCGCTACCGACCCAGAAGTGATCATGCAGCACCGCCGCATGGTGGAAGCGATCCTGTTCGCCAGCGAAAATCCGCTGTCGGTTGATGATATCGCCGAACGCCTTCCGGACGGTGTGGATGTGGAAGCCCATATTGAGGGGCTGACGGAAACCTATGCGACCGCGGGGGTGAACCTTGTGCGTCTGGCGGGCAAGTTCATGTTCCGCACCGCCGAGGACCTTTCCTTCCTGCTGCGGCGTGAGGTGGACGAACCGCGCAAATTGTCACGTGCTGCGGTGGAAACCATGGCTATCATCGCCTATCACCAGCCGGTGACCCGGGCGGAGATCGAGGAAATCCGCGGTGTCAGCATTTCCAAAGGCACGCTTGATGTTCTGATGGAAGCAGGCTGGGTGCGCATGATGGGCCGCAAGCGGACGCCGGGGCGGCCGGTAACCTATGGCACCACCGAAGATTTCCTGGTCCATTTCGGCATCGAATCGATTAAGGACTTGCCGGGAGTGCAGGAACTGAAGGCCGCAGGTTTGTTGGATAGCGTTGATGTGGCGCTTGAGAAAATGGGCGGCATGCCCAACCCGGCGAAGGCGGTTGAGGAAGCCGAAGGCCAGATTGACCTTGAGGAAGCGATCGCCGCCAAGGAACGCGCGAGCATTTCAGGTGCGGCGGAAGGCGTGGCTCAGGCGATGGATGCGCCTGAAGACGATGTCGCATCCCTTGACGAGGATTCAGATAACAATATGGCGTGATTGGCCTTGTGTGCTTCTGCGCACGCCATTACATAGAGACAGGGCCGGGCTGAACCGGCAAAAGGGAGTTAAAACATATGTTTCCGGGATGGTTACAAATAGCGCTTGTTGTGCTGCTGATCGTGCTTCTCTTCGGTCGCGGCAAGATTTCAGGCCTGATGGGCGATGTTGCCAAAGGCATCACCAGCTTCCGCAAAGGCCTGAAGGAAGGCCTTGATGAGCCGGAAGAAGAGCCGAAAGCCGTTGAAAATAAGAAGACCATCGACGGCGAAGTGGTGAAAAGCGAAGAGAAAGACAAGGCGTAAGCCGACCTTTCTTTACCCCTGCGCAAGCCGGGGCAGGAGCCCGTTTCCATGTTTGATATCGGTGCAATGGAGATTTTCCTTGTAGCGGTCGTCGCGCTTGTTGTCGTGGGGCCGAAGGAATTGCCGCGGCTGTTGAAGACCGTTGGCGGGCTGGTTCGCCGCATGCGTGAACTGGCGGCTGAATTCAAGGATGGTGTTGAGCAACTGGCCGCGGAAGCCGAAGAACAGACAGACCCTTTTGCGGAGCTGCGCAAGAAAGAGGGGCTGCGCCCTGGCATGAGCGCGGAAGAGATCACCAACCACATTATGCGCAACCGCGAGCGGGAAGCTGAGGCAGAAGGGAAGGCGACTGCCGATTCCAACAAGCCGGATAGCGACAAAGGTGACGCATCATGATGGGGCCGGAAGAGTTCGGCACAGAAGCCGCAAAACCCGACATCACCGATGAAGATGAGGTGGATGCCAGCAAGGCACCGCTTCTGGACCATCTGAACGAGCTTCGCTCCCGCCTTATCAAGGTGATGATCGGGATGGCGATTGCTTTTGGTATTGGTCTCTATTTCGCGGATGAGCTGTTCAACATCCTTGCCAAGCCATATATGGATGCCACCCAAGCTACCGGCGAAGAACGACGGATGATCTTCACCTCGCTTACGGAAGGCTTCTTTGTGGACCTCAAGGTGGCGCTTTACGCTGCCTTCATCTGTACCTTCCCGCTTTTGGCGTCCCAGATATGGAAATTTGTGGCCCCGGGCCTCTATAAAAACGAACGCCGTGCTTTCCTGCCTTTCCTTGTCGCCACGCCAGTCCTGTTCGCGCTGGGGGCTAGCCTGGCCTACTTCATGGTGATCCCTTGGGCTTGGCAGTTCCTGTTGAGCTTCGAGCAGGCAGGCGGCGGCGGCGCGATCGAGATTGCGGCTGAGGCGAAGGTCAGCGAATATCTCTCGCTGGTGATGCAGATGATCTTTGGTTTTGGCGTTGCGTTCCTTTTGCCTGTGGCCCTGACGCTGATGGGCCGCGCAGGGATCGTGACGGCAGACGGCTTGCGCGCCAAGCGCCGCTATATGATCGTTGCGACCTTTCTGGTGGCCGCCTTCCTGACGCCGCCAGACCCTGTCAGCCAGATCGCCCTTGGCATTCCCATGCTGCTCCTGTATGAGCTTTCCATCATCCTGATTAGCGCGTTTGAGAAGAAGCGCACTGAGGCCATTGATGAAGCCATTGATGACGATGAAATCTGACCTGAATTCTTAACTGACCTGAATCTTTAAACTGAGACGAGCGCAATGTTTGATCTGAAATTTATTCGCGAAAACCCTGAAGCTTTCGACAAGGCTCTTGCCCGCCGCGGTGAGGAAGCCAGAGCTGAGGAGATCATCGCGCTCGACACTTCCCGCCGTGCGGTCCAGACAGAGGCGCAGGCAGCCCAGGCGCGCCGCAATGAAGCCTCCAAACTGATCGGCAAGGCCAAAGGGCAGGGCAATGAAGCCGAAGCCCAGGCGCTGATGGAAGAGGTCAGCGGCCTCAAGACGCGTCTGTCCGAAATGGAAGAAGAAGAGCGCGCGCTGGGTGAAAAGCTGAACAACCTACTGATGAGCCTGCCGAACATGGTCTATGACGATGTGCCGGACGGCGACAGTGAAGACGATAATGAAGAGGTCCGTATCTGGGGCAAGCCAAAGCCGCTCGACTTTGACGCCAAGGAACATTTCGACCTGGGTGAAGGCCTTGGCATGATGGATTTCGAACGCGCAGCCAAACTTTCGGGTAGCCGTTTCGTGGTGCTCAAGGGTGAGCTGGCGCGGCTTGAACGCGCCCTTGGCCAGTTCATGCTGGACCTGCACACCATGGAGCACGGCTATACCGAGATGCTGACACCTGCAATGGTGCGCGGCAACGCGCTGCTGGGCACAGGCCAGTTGCCGAAATTCGGTGATGACGCGTTCCAGACCAACACAGGTCACTGGCTGATCCCGACATCTGAAGTAACGCTGACAAACCTGCATTCCGATGA
>Ga0209273_10000501_pt1 | contig 49591 bp, 45 predicted proteins | sample tdAd471_FD_187126 | JGI IMG/M metagenome (GOLD analysis project Ga0209273, IMG submission 187126) | Marine sediment microbial communities from the Atlantic coast under amendment with organic carbon and nitrate - tdAd47.1 (SPAdes)... | ecosystem: Environmental > Aquatic > Marine > Coastal >...
CATCTGTATCGCGGTGCCTTGTAACCCACTTGTTCAACGTCGACAGGCCAACGCCCAAATCTGACGCGACCTGCTTCCTCGTCAGCCCACTGGTCAGCGCGATCCGCACCGCATCAGCACGGAATTCGTCCGTCCGTTTCAGTCCCATAGTCAGTCTCCTTTGCTGCAATAAATGCTATCAAAGGAGCGGCATCAAACCGCGACAGGTCCAAGGATACTACTTACGTGCAGTATGTCAGACGCTCACCCTTGTCGCCGAAGGCAAGATCAAGCGTCTCATCATAACCTTGCCACCGCGACATGGTAAGTCTCAGGCTGTCAGTGTGGCGTTGCCCGCTTGGATCCTCGGGCGAAACCCCACCGAGAAAATCGTTTGCGCGAGCTACAGTAGCAGCCTGGCTGATGATTTTGGCCGACAGACGCGTGATCTTATGCAGGCACCGTTCTATCGCGCGACGTTTCCGAAGACCCTGATCGATCAGAAAAAGAGCGCGGTCGAAGAGTTTCATACCCTGGCAAAGGGCCGACGTATTGCAACTTCGGTCGGTGGAACCCTCACAGGAAAGGGTGGGCGCTTCCTCTTGTTTGATGACCTGATGAAGGCTGAAGATGCCGAGTCTCTGGTGAAACGAGACAGTTGTCACGGTTGGTTCCGCAACATGGCCGCCAGCCGACTGAACGATCCCAAGACGGGCGCAATTATCATCGTGGCGCAGCGGCTTCATATTGATGATCTGGTTGGACGGCTGTTGTCGAGCGGTGACTGGGTGCACTTGAACCTGCCGGCGATTGCGACCGAGACGCAGGTTGTATCGCTGAGCGATGGCGTGGAATGGACGCGGTGCCCCGGTGGACTTTTGCATCCGGAACGGTTCACGACGGAAATTCTCGAGGAACGTCGACGCGAGCTCGGCTCGAGGGCATTTGAAGCGCAGTATCAACAATCGCCCACGCTGCCAGGCGGCAACCTCGTCAAACTGGAATGGTTTGGAACTTATGAATGTGCGCCAAAGCCGGATCGATATGAAGCCATTGCCCAGAGCTGGGATACCGCCTCCGTCCCGGGCATCGACAACGATTATTCGGTCTGCACGACTTGGGGTCTAATCAATGACAAGATCGACCTTCTGGATGTCCACAGAGAACAGTACCACTATGCGGACCTGCTTAGAGCAGCGCGCACTTTACGGACCAAATGGCGTCCGAGGTTGATCGTCGTCGAGAAAGCCGGTGTTGGCATTGCGCTTGGCAATGATCTGCTGCGTGACGGCTTTCCGACGTTCAGGCTCTCAGCCCCAAGGGCGATAAAATGCAACGCTTGTCTCTCCAGTCCGCCAAGATTGAGGCCGGGCAGGTGCGCTTGCCAAAGTCGGCCGCTTGGCTTGACCAGTTTCTGACCGAGGTGGCCGAGGCGCCGAACGGCCGATACGACGATCAAGTGGACAGTGTTTCCCAGTTGCTGCGAGCGCTTGACACAAAGACAAGGCAACTGCGGGGTATCAGTAGGTACAAACGCTGAGTTGGTGCGCATTGTGAAACTGCGCATGACGCACCTGAAGGTACGGCTTTTGCAATAGACGAGGCGGCCGAGGCAGCATTGCAAGATGTCGGGGCAAGAAACGATCCTGTCATCGTTCGTGGTCGGCCAGGATTGTCATGATGCTTTTCGAGACCTCAGCTATGATCCTGTGACGCTTCATCTGTTCCGATCCTGAAAGCGCAGGGGAGCTGGCTCCTCTTCCTGCCGCCCTACAGCCCCGACCTGAACCCTATCGAAATGGCATACGCCAAGCTCAAAGCACATCTGCGACGGCTGAAGGCACGCACCTTCGACGCGCTGTTCCAATCCGTCGCACAAACCTGCGACCTCTTTCCACCAGAAGAATGCAGAAACCTCTTCAAGGCTGCCGGATATGTTGCAGATCAAATGGACGATGCTCTAATGCGCAGCAGAAGGCTGGAAGTCGGGGCGCAACCTATGCCGCGCCCCGTCAATGATTACATGTTCTCGGCTTTCCAGGCGGCGACGTCCGCTTCGACCTGGGTCTGGTCAAATTTGTTGACGCGCTCAAGATACGCCGGGTTCAGGATCTCGTCGGTCGTGACGTCCGTGGTGATCATGCCAACTACTTTCATCTCGGCGATCACGGCCTCCCAAATATCGGCACGAAGATCGCCATAGACCTCGCCGCCAGGCGTGTGGAGGCCCTGGGCCGCTTTCAGGAAGATCGTGCCTAGCTCCTCATTCACCCAGTTTTCCGGGTCCGCCTGCATTGCCATTGCACGAGTGGCATCCAGGTCGACCAGACCGGCGGCAGCGCCTTTGGCCCAGCCACGCAGGTAGCCTTCGATCAGCGCATCCTTGTCGCCACCCACTGCATCATGCCGGACGGCATAATTGTTGGCAGGCTGCAGGCTCATCTCGGGCGGAAGCAGGTTTTTGGTGGTCACACCCTGCGCAGTCAGCGCCACGAAATCCGAGATTGCACCGACTATTGCCGACACTTGGCCGCTTTGCAGCGAGTTTGCCAGCAACGGCGCGCTCTCGCCCAGAACCGCAATGGTGACGTCGTCTTCAGACAGACCGACATGACCCAGCGCAGCCAGCGTCAGACCGCGATCACTTTCGCCGACGATGCCAATTGTCGTCCCTTCCAGGTCCGCCAGCGAGGTGGCCGGATTATCCTCAAGCACGAATACACCTTCGACCGCGATGTGCATGACTTCGTAGACAACGTCGAAATCAAACCCGCGTTCCTGGGCGAAAATCACCTCGGACGGGTCCAGCGATGCGATGTCGACCTGACCGTTTTCCAGGAACGCCGTTGCAGGAAGGTCGCCGCCGTCGACCAGCGTGACGGAAATGCCTTCGTCGGCGAAGTATCCCAACGCCTCGCCGACAAGCAGCGGATACCAGGCGGTATGACGCGGCAGCGGGGTGAGGACATTGACCTCGGTCAGATCCTGTGCCGCGACCGGCGCAATACTTGTGGCTGCCGCAAAAAGGGCAGCTGCGAATTTCATTTTCATGGTCGTCTCCCTTGGTTTGTTGTGGCCTTCTGGTTGATTCGATTGTTCAGTCTGCGCGACCCTTCAGCAAGGCCGCGTGTTTGGCCCGCAACCGGCGGGCGCTTTTCGTCACCAGGTCGTCGCTGCGCCAGAACACGACGCGGCGGTCCGCGAAAGTGGCCGCTCCATACAATAGCAGCCCCATAACAGTCAGCATGATCAGACAGGCGAAGGCTTCGGGCAGCAGTAGCTGGAACGAAAACCGTTGGATCAACACGCCGATGCCGACACTGGCGGACACGAACTCCCCCACAATCGCGCCGATCAGGGCCAGTGATATCCCGGTTTTGAAACCAGCCATGATGACCGGCATCGCGCCTGGCAATTGCAGGTGACGAAATATCTGCCATTGCGAGGCGCGCATGGATTCGAACATCTCCAACCGCTCGTCATCGGCTTGCAGCAACCCGGTCAGCGAATTGATGAAGATCGGGAAGAAACAGATGATCGCTGCGATGGCGATCTTGGGTTCCATATTGAAGCCCAGCCAGGCGACGATAATCGGCGCGACCGCAATCCGCGGCGTGACCTGCAAGGCCACCATATAGGGTGAGATCAGGCGCCGGAACGTCTTGTTCATCGCGCTGAGGATCGCGATGGCCAGCCCGAAGCTCGCGCCAAGCGCAAATCCGGCCAGAACCTCAACCAGGGTCACAAAGAAATGTTTCCAGATTAGCGCCTTGACGATGGCCAGATCCCACCAGGCGAACATGACATCAAAGGGCGATGGCAAAATCAGCCGCGACACCCATTCATTGCGCACCGCCAGTTCCCAGACAGTGATGAAAGCGACAAAGACGATCAGGTGCTGCGACCAGACCGGCAGCCTGCCGCGCCGCGCGGATTGGGCGATCGGAGTCGTTTCCGCACTCATATGAATCCTCCCAATGTATCGCGGATATTGAAGACAAGGTCGTTGTATTCGGGCGACTTCGTCATCTCGATTGCGCGCGGACGTGGCAGCGGAACATCGACTGTTGCCGCCAGCCGTCCGGGGCGCGGCGTCATCACGAAAACCCGGTCCGCCAGAAACACTGCCTCTTGAATATTGTGGGTCACGAACAGGATCGTAGCGTTTAGATCGCTCTGGATGCGCAGAAGCTCCAGGTTCAGCCGCTCGCGCGTGAATTCATCCAGCGCGCCAAACGGTTCATCCAGCAGCAGCAGTTCGGCGCCTGTGTTCAGCAGCCGCGCCAGTGCAACGCGCTGTTGCATGCCACCCGACAACTGCCGCGGATAGGAGAATTCGAACCCTTTGAGGCCCACCAGATGGATCAGGTCCATCGCCCGCTTGCGATCCGCCTTCGTCACAGTTTGCGCCAGCGTGATCGGCAGCAAGACGTTGTCGAACACGGACTTCCAATCCAGCAGCGTCGGTTTCTGGAACATCATTCCAATCTCGGCGCGTGGTCCTGAAACCAGTGTGCCAAAAACTTCGAGACGCCCCGCAGTCGGTTTGATCAGCCCGGAGATGAGGCGCAGCAGCGTTGATTTACCACAACCCGATGGCCCGATGAGCGAAACGAACTCGCCGCGTTTGACATGAAAACTGGCATCCTCCAGCGCTACGACCGGACCGGGAAACACCTTGCCGGTGCCCTCGGCCGTGACACATTCCAGCGCGTCTGCCTGGCTACTCAAGGTGGTTACTTGATTCATCAGGGTGTCATCCTTTGCTAACAGGATTTGAACCAAACACCACAAGGCCCAAGCCAATTTGGCTGGCCAGCCCTCCACCGAAGACGGCGAAAAATTGTGGTTTCGGGTATGAATAGGGCCGCATCGAATTCAGGTGCGGCTGAAGGCGAAGGACGCCTGAAAAGTAACGAGCGTGAAGGGCAATTGGCACTTTGGGATCAGCATTCGAAGGCTTCCATTCTCATCAAAAACGGCCGACTTCGCTAAGACCGCTTTGCGTCGCTCCACAGCATTTGAGGTTGATATTTCGCGCATCGTATTGACGACATTGACGGTGATCCCAGCGGATACGTGGCCGCAATCGTTTGCATGAAATTAGTCGACCCTCTTGTGCAGGTCAAGTTTATCATTGCAGGAACATCTGAAACCCACTGCTTTCTCTTCTTCTTCACCCTGGATTGCATAGCATTCGGGATGCCTTTGCGCGCGGGATGCTCACGTTTACCTTTGACTTGACTGATGGCTTTAGGTGAAACTGTGCGAACGTTTGCATGCGGGGTATCAATGGAAACGGTCGACTTTGTTATTGCAGGAGCGGGCCATAACAGCCTGATTACAGCCTGTTACCTGGCGAAGGCGGGCTATAGCTGCGTGGTAATCGATGCCCGCTCGATTCCCGGCGGCGGATGTGCAACCGAAGAAATCCTCGGCCCTGGATACGGAATTGACACCTGTTCGACCGGCCACACCCTGATCCTACAGAATCCCATTATCCGGCTGGATGAACTGGGCCTCGTTGAAAAATTTGGCCTTTCATATTTGCGCCCAGACCCCGTTGCCCACATCGGCTTGCCTGACGGTGAGCAGATAACGGTATCGCTTGATCCGGACGCGACAATGACGGAATTGGCGCGGTTTTCCGAAAAGGATGCCGAAAGTTACGCAAGGTTACTCGCGGAATTTGCCGAGTTGCGTCCATTGCTTGGCAAGTCCCGATCCGGGCCGATTGGTATGGCGCCGTCGTTGAAGGCGTTGCTGGCAGATCACCCTCGCGGTGGCATTTGGACGCGACGCATGGTGATGAGTGCTCGCGACGTGATCCTGCACGAATTCGAAAGCCCGCATGTTCGCGCCTTGATGGGGTGGATGACATTTCAGACGGCGGTACCGATTGATCAGGCCGGCACCGGCTTGCTGCCCTACCAGATCGCCGCGCCGCGTCAGGCCAACAGTTGGTCCATTCCCGAAGGCGGGTCGGGACGTCTGACGGACGCGCTGGTTGGCTTCCTGACCGAGTACAGCGCAGAGTTTTGCTATGACACCAAAGTCGATGGACTGATCCTCGAAAATGATCGTTGCGTCGGAGTGACCACATCGGATGGTCGCCAATACCGGAGCACAAAAGGTGTGGTCTCGACAATTCATGTCAAACACCTTGTCGACATGGTACCGCCGCAAGTCTGGGGCGAAGACTTCCTTTACGGAACAGAGACCTACAACGTCGGTGTTCCGTTCTTTGCGAGCTATCTGTCGACCTCCGCCCCGCCGGTGTTCGAAACGCCCCGGGGGCCACGCACGGCGGTTTCCGCTGGATACGCCGGTTGGCTGGAAGAGCTGGTCCGATCAGGCCGGGATATCTATGACGGGATTCTGTCAGACGACGTCGCCTGGTTGCTGGTCGCAACACCCACGCTGGTTGACCCATCCCGCGCGCCCGCCGGTCATCACACCGTCAAGTTCCTGACCCACACGGTCTATGATCTACCAGGCGAGGGCCCGCAGGGTTGGGAGGATCGTAAAGAAGCCTTTGCCGACAAGTTGATCGGCAAGATCCGCCGGTTCTGTCCCGATTTCACCGATGACGTGATCCTTGATCGAATGACCAAGTCTCCTGTCGATATCGAGGCGCAGAACCCGCACATGATCCATGGGGCACCGCACGGAGGCGATCGCTCGTCCACATTTGCGGGCGATCAGCGGCCCGTTCCGGGATGGGCGTCACACCGCATGCCAATCCCGGGGCTGTATCAGACCGGTGGCACGACGCATCCGGGCGGGTCCATTACCGGCTATCCCGGGCGCAATGCCGCGATGGTCATACTGCAGGACCTGGGTGAAGACCTGTCCAGGATCATGGAAGCGCCTCAGAGGTAAAATGATGAGCATTTTCACATCGCCGGAATGGGAAGAAACGCGCAGCAAACTCGACCACGGGCAGAGTTTCGCCCGCATGTCGAATACGCCCTACTACCGCGATGCAATCTATCCTCAGTTCAGCCGCGCAGAATACGAACGCCGCTTCGCCGCCCTGCGCGAAAAGATGGACCGTGACGGCCTGGACGTCGCCATTTGTCCCGGTGGGCCGAGCCACTGGAGTTTCGGCGGTGCCATGCTTTGGCTATCGGGCCATTGGGAGTGGCACTGCGGCTGCGTCTATGTCGTTTTTCCGCGCGTTGGTGAACCGACGCTGATCTACGGCATGGGCGGCACGCATATTGAAGCAACGCGACGTGAAGTCTCGGTCGCGATCAGTGACGTCCGTTCAGGGCGCAACGGGCAGTTTGGCGTCGTGATGGCCGAAAGAATTCGCGAGTTGGGCTATACGGAAGGCCGGATCGGATTGCTTGAAGTTGAACCGCGGCACAAGGAATACATGCCGGTCAATCAATACCTGAGCCTTCGCGAAGAATTGCCAAAGGCCGAAATCGTCTTCACCGAAGGGCTGATGCACGAACTCCTCGTCGTTAAAAGCGATGAGGAACTCGACTGTGTCCGCCATGCTGGCAAGCTGTGTAAAGACGCGATGCATGCAATTGCCGAGGCCGCGATACCAGGCGCAACCGAACAGGACCTGAGGGCCGCGGCAGGCCATGCGATTCTGGCAGGCGGCGGGGATATTGATTTTCTGATCATCGGATCAACGCCGATGGACAACCCGGCACTCGTGTTTGGAAATCCGCGACCTTCGCTGCGCGAATTGAGCACGGGCGACATCATCATCATGGAACTTGCGGCCGGGTATCGTGGGTACTCTGCACAGATCGGGCAACCTATATGCCTTAGCCCGCCACCGGATCCGATCCGCCGTTTTTGGGAGGATATCGCGAAACCGGGTTATGAAAGAGTGATCTCCTGCATCGAGCCGGGACGCCGGGTTTCTGAGATGTCGGATGCGGCGAAATTTTTCCGCGAGCGGGGGTATCAGTCCCGACCCATCGTCACCCACGGAATCGACTTCGTTTCAGACGGACCACATGCGTTCATCGAAGGGGCGAAAACTCATGACTATGACGCAGTTCTGAAGCCCGGCATGGTGCTGATGCCGGAACCCAATCCAATTTCACCGGACGGGTCGTTCGGGATGTTTGTCGGCCATACGTTTATCGTCTCTGAGGACGGGCGGGAGTGTGTGGATGACTGGCCGCTGGAGCTGACGGTGGTCTGAGTTCAGCACGACGTCGCCGCTAAAGTTTTGGCAATGCGACTATTTACGCCTGCAACCGATCCGCCAGCCATTTGAACGAGGCGGGCCCCCATTCCGGCTGATGTTCGAAAGCGCAGTGGCCGGAGCCTTTATAAACCTTGGCGCTGCGGGTGCCCGGAGGACCACTTTCCAGCATGAAATAGATGTTGCCGATCGGGGCGAGGTGATCGCTGTCTCCGTTTATCATCAGCACCGGCATGGTGATTTTCTCTACGAGCCCCAGTGAAGAAAGCGACCAACCCTCGAAGATCTCCTTTTCCTTTTCAACCGACCACGTCGGGAACGAAGGCGGTCCGTCTGCGGGGCCAAACCGAAAGGTCGAGCGCCGGTTGCGTGCTGTTGCCACCGCCGCCATCTCGTCCTCGGTCATTTCGTAGCCGAAGGGATGACCGGCGCTGGCTACAACGGCCTTGATCTTTTCGGGCGCGGTTCCGGCCAATTGCATGACGGAATAGCCGCCCCGGCTGACACCAAACGCACCGACCTGAGTTTCGTCCACCTCAGGACGTGCCATCAGGGCATCAATGGCAGCGACCCAGGCCTTCACCGATTCCGGGACCCAGGGAAACGGGTTCTCTCCGGTTCCAGGCGCGTCCATCACCAGCGAGGCCAGCCCGGCATCAAGTGCCAGTTCCGCTGCCCATCCGCGGTCTTCCTTAAAAACGTCGGCACCGCACATGATAAGCACCGCCGGAACGGGTTTGTCAGATTTTGGGGCGCGGAAGTGGGTGCGGAACCTTTGGCCGTCGCATTGAACATCTATCACCTGCATCGGCGGGTCCAGGTGGGCGCAGGCCTTGCGGTATGCCCTTGCACAATCCGCGCTGATCGCGGCCTTGACGGGTGAAACCTCGGACGGGAACCTGCCAATCGCGTAGAATGTCTTGGCAAGCAGATGCGCTTTCCGCGCCGCAACGTGATCGCCGTTTGCGTCGTAGTTATCGCCAAGTGCTTCGTGTTTTACCCCGGCCGCACGCCAGATTGGCACCCAGTTGTCCTCGGTCGTGCTGTCCAGGCTGGCGACGATTCCTTCCAACTCATCGATGTCCTCAATCATCGAAAGCCAGCGCCGATAGAACCCGCCCCGGGCAACGATAAATGGATCTTCGCCGGGAATGTGTTTCAGATCAGTTGATTTTTTTGCCATGTTAATAACGTGTTAGCTGTTCTTATTGATCGGATGACAATCAATGTAGACAGATAGAAAACGCCGCGCTACATTTTTCGGCAAACGATTGCATAAAAATGCAACACGGCGCGTACTCGGTGCCGGACCTGAGTCGCGCTCAGAGAATTTTGACTGTCGAATGACCCTTGGGAGGATGACATGACGACAATTAAATGGCGCAATCACCTGACGGCAGCACTTGTGGGGGGCGCGCTTGCATTCGCCCTGCCGCTGGATGCAACTGCTCAGGTTAATAATCCCGGTTTGCTCGTGCATGCAGCCGATGATGAACCAACAACGCTTGATCCCGCACAAGTGGAACCGGGCGAGGGTGGCGAAACTGTCATCCTCCAGGTCTATGATCGCTTGCTGGATTTCGGCTCGGATTCGCCCGAACTTATCCCGTCGCTTGCCGTCGAAGTGCCCAGCGTGGACAACGGCGGTATTTCTGCCGACGGGCTGACCTACACGTTCAAGCTGCGCGAGGGTGTGACCTTCCACGACGGCACCGCTTTCAGCGCAGATGACGTGAAGTATTCCTGGGATCGGGCCATTGAAATGGACCTGCCCGAAGGTAATGCGGGCGCGCTGGCAGACGTCATTGCGTCCAGCGAAGTGGTGGATGACATGACTTTCAGCGTAACACTGAACGATCCGTCGGCCAGCTTCCTTAACTCGGTGGTGACCGCAATGGTCGCGTCGGTCGTCAGCCAGGATGCGGTTGAGGCGAACGGCGGCATCGAAGCCGGGGTTCCTAACCAGTATATGGCCGGCAACATGGTCGGAACCGGACCGTACAAGTTCGTGACCTGGAACCGGAACGAGAACCTCCAGCTTGAGGTCAACGACAACTATTGGGGCGACAATGCCAAGCTCGACGTTCGCATCGAAATTGGCGGCGACCCCGATGTTCGCGTTCTAGGGCTGCGCGCGGGAGAATTCGATACCATCGAAACCGACCCCTCTTTTGTGGCTGATATCGAAGGCGCTGACGGCGTGACGATCTTCAAAGGTGGCCTGTTGCTCGAGCCTCTGCACATCGGCATGAACCTGAATATCCCCGAAGGATCGCTTCCACCGGAAGACACGATCTCCGAGGATTTTTTCCATGATCCACGCATCCGTCAGGCCTTCAACCACGCCTTTGACTATGAAGCGTTCCTGAATGGTCCCCTGGCCGGATACGGTGAGTTCAACCCACACTATGTGCCGATCGGTCTGTTCGGCCATGACGCCAGTGCGCCGGTTTACAACAAGCAGAATGCGGCCGAAGCCGAGCGTCTGTTCCGCGAAGCCGGTGTCTGGGACGAAGGTTTCAGTGTCTCGGTCATCACCGAAGAAGGCAATCTGTTCGCACTGATGTGCCTGGTCCTGAAGGACTCGTTGGAACGGCTGAACCCGAAGTTCCGCATCAATGTTCTGGCTGTGGCCGAGTCAGTCTTTGACGACGCACACGCCTCGAACCCGTTGGAATACGCGATGTGGGCCAAAAACGCCGACCCGGCAGCCGATCCGAACTTCTATCTGAATGCTTATGCGCACCCGGATGGCGAATGGGGCGAAGTCCATGGCTTTGGCAACGGTTATCGCGATGCTGCGAAAATCGCCGGTCTGATCGACAGTGCCGCGATTGAGCTTGATCCGGCCAAGCGGGCCGCGACCTATGCTGAAATTCAGCGCGAGCTTTACGAGGATCCGATGTGGATTATTGGCGCGCAGGAAGGCATCGTGATGGCGCACCGCTCGTGGTTGGAAGGTTTTGCAATGCAGCCGCTTTGGCCACGCCCAAGCCTGAAGTTCTCGCTTTTCGACAAGTAAGAGCATCGAAAACCAATAAATCTACGGGCCCGTTCGCGGGCCCGTATGAACCTGAGGACACCCATGCAGCTTCGTGACTATATCCTCCGCCGCCTTCTGGTGCTGCCGATCCTGATTATTGGCGTGTCAATCGTGGTGTTTACACTCACGCGGGTCGGCGGATCACCAATCGGGATCTATCTGAGCCACGAAATGACCCCGTCCGAAGTCGCCGAGATTCAGGCGCGCTTTGGATTGGATCAACCGGTCTGGGTGCAATATCTCCAATGGGCAAAAGGCATTCTACAAGGCGACTTTGGCTATTCCGGCGTCGCTGCCGCGCCGGTATCGGATATCTTCCCGCTGAAGCTGGCCGCGACGATGGAACTGGCAGTTGCCGCAGGGTGTGTTGCGCTGTTCCTTGGCATAACGCTTGGCACTTTTGCTGGTGCGCGCCGGAACAAATTGCCGGATCACATAACGCGCATCGTCGCCGTCAGTGGCGCGAGCCTTCCGCAATTCTGGTTCGGAATCCTCTTGCTGATCGTCTTCTGGGCGCAGCTTGGCATTGCCCCCATCGGGCGTTCGGACGCGACAATTTTTGCATCGATTGCGCATCCGACTGGGCTTTATACAATCGACGCCATTCTGGCTGGCAGTCTGACGGCCTTCTGGGATGCGGTTTGGCACTTGATCCTGCCCGCCTTGACACTCGGCTACGGCGCGACGGCGATCATAGCGCGAATGATGCGATCTGCCCTGGTTGAAGAATTGCAGCAGGACTATGTCGATGCGGCGCGCGCCAAAGGTCTGGCCGAAAAGATCGTCCTGAAACGCCACGCTCGGCGCAATGCGCTGGTTCCGACTGTGACGGTGATCGGTCTGACATTTGGCTTCCTCTTGCAAGGAACCATCACGATCGAAATCATCTATCGCTGGCCGGGCCTTGGTCGCTGGATGGCGGATAGTGTGCTGCGTGGAGATCAGGGAACACTGATGACATACGTGCTGTTCACCTCGGTGCTGTTCCTGTTGGTCAACCTGATCGTCGACGTGGTCTATGCCAACCTCGATCGTCGCGTAACGTTGGGCAAATGACATGAGTGAGATCACCGACAGCAACTTCGATAAGACCGCTGTCCGCGACACAGCGTTTCGCGTCCGCATGCGCCGTTTTTTTGGGGTTTTGCAACGCCTGACATCGAACCCCACAACCGTGGTTGGCCTGGTGCTGATTGCGCTGATGCTGGCGATGGCGATCTTCGCGCCCTGGATAACCGAGGCGAACACGCCGGATGCTTACCAGATGCCGCGCGATTGGGGTGCGGTGCGCAAACCGCCGGGGACGCCGGGCCATTGGCTTGGCACCACGAACGAGGGCGGCGATGTTTTTTATGGGGTGATATGGGGTAGCCGGACTTCGCTTCAGCTCTCACTCTACGTCGTCGGTTCGACTATGGTGATCGGCACGATCATCGGCTCGGTCGCGGGACTCGTGGGCGGATGGGTCGACGAGGTTCTGATGCGAATTGTCGATGTGTTCCTGTCGATCCCTGAGTTGATTTTCGCGCTGGCTATCGCTGCGGTTCTGGGGCCGTCCTTCACAAATATCATTATCGCACTGGCGATGGTGATCTGGGTAAAATACGCGCGGATCATGCGGGCGCAAGTCATCCAGATAAAACAGAACGACTATGTCGACGCGGCCCGCGTGATCGGCGACAGCAAGCTGAATATCTACCTCAAGGACATCCTGCCCAACGCCGTCACACCGGTGACGGTGCAGGCGACGCTCGACATGGGCAACGTCGTACTTATCGGCGCGACGCTTAGCTTCATCGGTCTATCCGAGGCTGGCATTGCCGAGTGGGGGGTTCTGGTGTCCGAAGGGCAGGCGGGGATCGCCTCTGGCCGCTGGTGGGCTTCGACCTTTCCGGGGCTGATGATCTTCCTCTGGGCGCTGGCCTTCAACCTTGTTGGTGACGGGTTGCGGGATGCGCTCGATCCGCGGATCGAGGGACGCTGATGCTGGACGCAACACAAGCATCCAAGAATGTCGCGAGCGTTCGCGACCTGAAGGTTCACTTTCAGTCCAAGCGCGGCGTCGTGCATGCTGTTGACGGGGTCAGCTTTGATATTCGGGATGGCGAAACGCTCGGACTCGTTGGAGAAACGGGTTGCGGCAAAAGCGTAACCGGGCGCTCTTTTCTGCGCCTTTTGCCGGTGCCGCCGGGTATCCTGGCCGGTGGGGTCGTCAGCTTTCGTCCACACGGGCCCTGTGCGGTGTGCGAAGGGGCCGGCTGCGCGGACTGCACGAATACCGGTCGCCGGGCCAGCGGGGACCAGCCGATCGACCTTCTGAGTATCTCGTCAGAAAACATGCGCCGCATTCGGGGCGACCGGATTGCAATGATATTCCAGGACCCCGGCAAGGCGCTCAATCCGACGCTTACCATCGGCGCGCAAATGTCCGAGGTGTTCCTGCAACATCGCTCGGCTGAGCTGTTGGAGCGTGCGAGTCTGCCACCGGATACTTCAGGGGCGGTCCGCCGGTTCGCGGCACAGGAACCTCGGTTTGGCGATGGGCTGATACTGAAGTTCCCCCCGAAGCGTGGGCAACGTGCGAAGCTGCAAGTGGCGCTGAACCAGATGGTCACCGAAGCGCTGGCCGAAACTCAGGTTCCCAATCCAGTGAAACTGATGGACCGATTTCCCCACGAACTATCGGGCGGGATGCGCCAGCGGGTCATGATCGCACAGGCCTTGGCCTGTAACCCAGATTTATTGATCGCTGATGAGCCCACGACGGCGCTGGACGTGACGGTCGAGGCTCGAATCCTGGAATTGATCCGCGCCTTGCAACAGCGCCGCAAAACTTCGGTCCTTTACATCAGTCACGATCTTTCTCTCGTGCGTCGCATCTGTGACCGGGTGGCAGTGATGTACGCTGGCCGGATTGTCGAGATCGGCACTACCGAGGATGTCTTTGCCAATCCGCGTCACCCTTACACGCGCGGACTGATGGCCGCAGTGCCAACTGCGGGAACCGCTCGCGGCAAACTTGCGGCGATCCGGGGGACCGTGCCCGAACTCGTCGATCCACCGTCGGCATGCCGGTTTGCGGGAAGATGCCCCTACGAAACTGCAGCTTGCCGCCGGAACGATCCCTCGCTGCTGCCGGTTGCGGGTGACCACTCCGTAGCCTGCTTCATCGACCACCCCACAGGATCACAGGTTGCACCAAGCTTTGAGCGGGTGACCGAATGAACGCCTCTCCGAAACAGGAAACTGCACCTTCAGAGGTGTTGCTGTCGATCAGCGATGTTCAGAAATACTATCCGATCCGCGAGGGCGCGCTACAGCGCGTTGCGGGCCACGTTCGCGCTGTTGACGGTGTCAGCTTTGATATCCGGCGCGGTGAGACTGTCGGTCTGGTTGGTGAGTCCGGATGCGGCAAAACCACCTTGGGTCGCGTCGTCAGCGGATTGACGGATGCGACGGGCGGGGCGGTACATTACAATCTGGACGGCACACTGTCGCAGATCGACCATTTGCAGGACCGCCAGGCGCGTCAGTTTCGTCGCAATTGCCAGATGGTATTTCAGGACAGCTTTGCCTCGCTGAATCCGCGCCACCTGGTCATTGATATCGTCGGGCGGCCGTTGCGGGTCTACAAGGAAGTGTCGAGCGGTGATCTGGTTGAACGTGTTGTGGAATTGCTGGAACAAGTCGGTCTGGGCCGCCAGCATCTTTACCGGTATCCTCACCAATTCTCGGGTGGACAACGGCAACGGATTTCCATCGCGCGTGCGCTGGCTCTGAACCCGGAAATCATTGTGCTTGATGAACCTACGAGCGCGCTGGATGTCTCGGTGCAGGCGCAGATCCTGAATCTTCTGAACGATCTTCAGGCCGAACGAAATCTGGCCTATTTGTTCGTGACCCATGATTTGTCGGTCGTGCGCCACATGGCTGATCGGCTTGTGGTGATGTATCTCGGAAAAGTTTGCGAAGCGGGCGAGACACAGTCGATATTCGATGCGCCCCATCATCCCTACACGCGTGCCTTGATGGCCGCAAAACCTGACCTCGACGATGATCGCACAGGCGAACAGGTCAAAGGGCTGGACGGCATCGTCCCGGACCCAGCTCGCCCGCCGCAAGGATGCCGGTTTCATACACGCTGCGAAATGGCGACACCCGTGTGCGGCTGGGAGGTCGATGACGTTGTGCGATGGCTTGAAGATGAACCGGGGATGTTCGAGCACCTATCCGGGGTTGAACGCCAGTCAGAATTCAACGCCGAACTTGCGTTTGACTCCGAAGAGGCGGCTGCGAAGCTCTCGATGGCGATCCGGTCGGAGTCTGTGCCTGCCGCAATGAAATCGGCGCTGAAAAGACTGAACTTGAAGGGCCACAAGGTCGATATTGAATTCGAGGCGGTGGACGAAGTGCAACTAACGGCGCGCGATGGTGGGCGCCTTGCATCATGTGTGCTGGATCCTGCCCACGTTGCCGAGAAATCTCAGTGAAGGCGGACGCATGAACCCAGAACACATTCATCTGACCGAAGAGGTGGACGGCAAAACAGTCCACCTAATGTATGTCGAAGTCTGGGACGGACTCTACACTCCGATTGGGGTTCGCAAGCCTGAAGGCGACGGTCCTTTTCCCATGATTCTGATGGCAGCTGGGAATGGCGGCGAGGGCATGGCGTGGATCCGTGATGCAGTACGTAACCGGGCCTACACGATGGATCGGTTGGTCGAGGCGGGTTTCGCCTGCGCCTGGCTGCGTTATCGCACCGAGGTCGAGCTTGGCTACAACACCGGCGGCAAACTGGTCCGTGACGTCCGGCAAGGGCACGAGATGTTCAACCGCGCACCGCTGGAATACGAGGACGAGATCTCGGTTGCAGAATATCTGAAGACGCTGCCGTGGGTTGATGGCGACAAGATCGGCGTCATCGGAATGAGTCATGGTGGTGAAATGGCGTTGAAAATCGCCTCGGAATATCATGGGCTTGCGGCAGCGGTTGCCAGCGAGCCGGCCAGCCACGAATTCCTCGCTCTGCGTCCCGACGACACTGCCTTCGTCAATGAAGACACCGGCCTGATGAACATCGAAGAGATGCAGATGGCCGAGGTCGACAAGGTTCGCAGGCGGATCGACATGGAAATCGCCAAGGCGCGCATCGCGTCTATCCAGACACCGTTTCTGGTAATGGGTCGTGATGAGGATCATCTGCAGGGCATCTTCCGCACCAGCTATGATCTGTTGGTTGAGGCGGGCAAGGACGCCGAATGGGTCAGCTATGATCACGACTACCACGGCTATGTTTTTCCGATCCGAGGCGAGGACGGAGAGTATATCCTGAACGACGTTCAGATCGGGGCAATCGACCATGTCATTGGATGGTTGAAGGAACGGATGGGCTGACAAATGAACAAGGTGAGGGTTGGTATTGTCGGACTGGGGCGTTGGGCGCGTGTCCTGACACGCGCCTCGAAGCTGTCAGACAAGATCGAAATTGTCGTCGGCTACAGCCGATCCGAAGAAAATCGCGCCGCGTTCGAAGCAGATATGGGTGTGCCCTCTGCCGCCACTTTGGACGAATTACTTGAGCGCGACGACATTCTGGGTGTGATCCTGACGGTGCCGAATGAACAGCATTTCCCGGTGGCAAAGCGCGTCGCGCAGGCGGGCAAACACGTCTATACTGAAAAACCCATTGCCCATAATCTGGAAGATGGCCTAGCGATCGAGGCATTGCAGGCAGAACACGGCATCACCGTCACCGTCGGCCATTCCGCCCGCCTGCTTGGCGGTGTGCAGGAGATCAAGCGCCGGATCGACGCCGGAGAACTGGGCACGGTCGGCTTCATGGAGGCGAATTTCTCTAACGAGCGTGCTTTGGAACTGACGCCAGACACATGGCGCTGGTACCGCGACCGTGCGCCGGGCGGCCCACTTTCGCAGTTGGCGATCCACATGTTCGACGTGGTGAACTATCTGGGGGCGGAGGTCGTCGAAGCCTCTTCCATCGCCTCTAAACTTTCACCGGTCGGGGCCGAGGTTGATGACCAGTCGATGACGCTATTGCGGTTTTCGGATGGAGCGATTGCCTATGTCGGCACCTGTTGGACCTCACCCGGCATATTCTCGGTTCGGGTGTTCGGCTCCAAGGGTTTGATCCACTATGAGATCGACTTTGGTACCTGGGACACGCCCGAGGCGATCCGCGAGTCCTCAACCCTGTATATCCAACGCGGCAAGGATGGGTTCGGCAAGCGCGAGGTGTTGGATGAGCCAGCTACCAACATGTTCACAGCCGAGTTGAATATGTTCGCCGACAGTTGCCGGTCGGGTAAAACCTCCGTACTTTCAGCAAAAAACGGCAATGAGGCGGTTGCTTGTGTCTACGCCGCACTCACCTCAATCGAGCGCGGCGGAGCGGCGGTGGAACTGGCCGAGGTAGTTGAGGCGGCGAAATCCGGATGACCTTGCCGACGCGCATCTGGGCCGAGTTGACGCAGCCTGAGATCAAGGGGCAGTTGGAGAACAGCGGGCTGGTACTGTTCCCCTGTGGGTCGGTTGAGCAGCACTCAGCGCATTTGCCCGCCAACACCGACACGCTTGCGGCCACGCATGTGTGCGAACTGGTCGCCGAGCGGATGGACGCACTGGTCTTGCCCGCACCTTCGGTCGGTGTGACGCCAATGCACATGCCCTTCGAGGCAACGGTGACGTTTTCTGCCGCAACGTACCAGCGGGTTGTGGTCGAGATCTGCGAAAGTGCGGCCCAACACGGCGCAAAAGATCTACTGATCGTGAACTGGCACGAGGGGAATATCCCGTCGCTGGCCATCGCCGCCGAAGAACTCCATCGGCGCGTCGGCCTGCGCGTCGCGACCGTTCAGGCCTGCTACGTCGCGGACGAGCTGTGGGGGGCAGAGTGCAACGGCCTTACCCATGCCGGTGAGATCGAGGCGCTGGCAGTCATGGCGACCCGCCCCGACCTCGTACATTTAGCCCGTGTCACCGGCGGGTCCGACCCGAGCCAGGGCAAGCGGATGGATAAACTTAGACGAACGCGCGCGTTTCAGCCGGTCTTGACAGACATTCGAAAGATCGCGCCCTCCGGCTGGTATGGCGACCCTGCATTCGCAAACGAAGAGCGCGGGCGCGCGATGATGGATGACATCGCCGACCACATTGCGAGCGAAGCAACCGAGATGTTTGCACAGCTTGAGCGGATTTTAAGCTGATGGCGACGCGCATTCGTTCCGACGATGCGCAGCTGCTGGAGTTGCCCGGACGCATATCACGCGAAATCGTGTCGGGACGCAACGGTGCCCAGTCTTCGACCCTGCGTATCGTCGAGATTGATCCCGGCCCGACAACTCGCGGACCACATCTGCACGACGGCTTCGAAGAGGTTATCTACGTGCTGGCAGGGCAGGGGATATTGAAAACCGACAGCGGCAATTTTGATCTTCAGCCGGGTGACACAGCACTGGTGCCACCAAACGAGCGACACCAGACGGTGAATACCGGGAAGGGGGTACTCCTTCTCCACTGCTCTTTCCCCGTCGCGGATATCCGCCCCGGAACACGCGAATTCGAAAGCTGGGACGATGGCTGATGTCCTCTGCCTGCGTCCGCTCAAGGATTTTCAGGACGTCGGTGTAGAACCACCCGCCAGCCTTGATATTCAGGTTATGGAGCCGGGTGATGCCGGGTTGGCGGATGCAATTTCAACTGCCAGGGCTCTGGTGATCCCGGCAGTGGGCCCATGGCTCGACACCAAACACATCAAGGGATCATCGGTCCGGCTGGTTCAGATCACCGGTGCGGGCGTTGACCGGGTCGATGTCGCGGCACTGGCACAGCTTGGTATCCCGGTCGCGAATGTCCCAGGCGGCTCGGCTGCTGCGGTCGCGGAATACGCGATAACGGCATCATCGGCCTTGCTGAGATTTCTGCCCGAAAGCACATGCGCAATCAGGGCCGGAGACTATTCCGCAACACGGCAGCGGATGATCGCGCGGGGTCTGAACCAGCTTTCCGGACTGGTGGTCGGGATTGTCGGTTATGGTGTAATCGGGCGTGCAACTGCCCAGAGGTTCATTGCATTGGGCGCGCAGGTGATCTTTTTCGATCCTATGGTCGAGGGTGGCGTGGCCTTGGCGGACGTGCTTATGACAGCCGACATCGTTTCGCTGCATGTTCCGCTGCTGGACAGCACGCGGGCACTGGTCGGCGAAGGTGAAATAGCCTCGATGAAACCCGGTGCAATTCTGGTGAATGCCGCGCGCGGTGGCGTTGTTGATGAGGCTGCGCTTGCGGCAGCGTTGGAAAGTGGCCACCTGGGCGGTGCTGCGATTGATGTCTATTCCAGCGAGCCGCCCGCGCCGGACAACCCTTTGCTTTCAGTCGGGCCTGAAGCGTCAGCCCGACTAATACTGACACCCCATATCGCGGGGGTGACCCGGCAGGCATGGTCGCAATTGTTCTCGCAAGCCTGGGAGAATGTCGTGCGCGTGTTGGTGTCTGGTAAGCCTGCTCGCAACGTCGTGAACCAAGATTGAGCCCGGTCATGAAAGCAGGAAACCAATCGATCGTTTCGGCCAATTTATTTCGCCATAATCGGTTAGCTCAGAGACCCAGCAACGCCTCGGCATTGCGCGAAAAAATTGCGTTGCGCGTCGGTTCATCGACAGGCGCGGCATTCATCCAACCGACACCGGTTTTGTTGTCCGCATAGGGCCAGTCGACCGCAAACAGGATGCGGTCCACGTCCAGTGCCTCTATGCAGCAAGCCAGTGCGGTGTCCGAGAAAAATCCGCTGGTTGTCACCCAGCAGTTTCGTTTCAAGGTTCCACTGAAATCCACCGACTCCCCACCGGGCCTTTGAAGCGTCGCGTGGATGCGGTCCATCCAAAAGGGAAGGGCCTCACCCAAGTGGCCAAGCAAGATTTTCAACTCGGGATGCTTCTTGAAAACGCCCGACAGGATCAGGCGAACGGCTTGTGTTCCGGCCTCAACCCCGAACCCCCATGCTGCACGGGTGAACATCGGATGGCTTTGGTCATAGGGTGCGTAATAGCGCTGGGTTACAGTCTTGTCGGGGTCCGCCGGATGCAGATAAATCGGTACACCAAGCTTTTCTGCCTGCGCGAATATCGGCCAATAAGCCTCGCCATCAACAAATTCTCCATTACTCAACCCATGGATCATCGCGCCTTTCAAGCCGAGTTCTTCGACCGACCGCCGCAGTTCATCGGCTGCCGCAACAGGGTTGACGGTCGGGATCATTGCAAAACCAGAGAAACGTTCTGGTTCCTGAGATATGATCTCGGCCAACGCGTCGTTGACGGCGGTGCAAGCTGACGCCGCAACATCCGCGCCTAGCCGCTGACTGCCCGGAGATTGATGCGACAAGATCTGCATGTCGATTCCTGCCGCGTCCATTTCTTCAATCCGGACGCTGGCATAGTCGAATAATCTGTCGCGAATTTTTTCCGGCTGGTGGCCGGATGGGAAATGCTCGGTCAAGGCCGCATGCATGAAATGTTCTTCGATTGCGATGATCTTGGGCTTGGCTTTTGTCATTTATGTCTCGAGTTTGTTTGTTGGACTAGCTTTGAATGGACGCTCGACTGTTCCTCGGCGCCGCGATGCTGCCGCGCTCTATGATTGAGACTGGCATGATCGTGGTTTCGGGCACGCGAGTATCTGGCTCAGTCATGCGTTTCAAAAGGATCTCGGCAGCAATGCGACCAAGGTCAAATTGTAAAATCTGAACTGTTGTGAGTCCGGGTGGGATCAGGTCGAGGAAGGGAATATCGTTAAAACCGGTGATGGAGACATCTGCAGGACATGACAGCCCGCGCCCTTGTAGCGCATCAATCGCGCCAATGGCCAAACGGTCGTTCGAACACAGCAGGGCGGTCACATCAGGGTGCTTGTCCAGAAGATACTCGGCGCAGCGGCTGCCTTCATCTTCAGCATAGTTATCCGCAACGGCCACGACATCAGCGTTCGCAGGCAGTCCCAGTTGGTGCATTGCGGCCTCGAAAGCCTTGCGACGCGCAATGCTTGTCGAAAGCAGCGCTGGTCCTGCCAAAAATCCGATGTTGCGATGACCGGTATCGTACAGCCGTTGCGCCATCAAGCGCACACCGCTGGCGTCATCGTTGATGACTGCCGGGATTCCACTACCCTCAACCAAGCGGTTCGCCGTCACGATCGGCACGTTCGCCGCCATATTGACAATCTTATCGTCAGAATTGGTCACGGCTGCATCAATGATCCCGTCGACGCCGCGTTCCATCAACACGTCAAACAAACGCGCTTCGCGTTTAGCGTCGTTGTCTGTGTTCACCAGTATCGAAGCATACCCGGCACCCTCGAGCACGCTTTCGACGCCGCGAACGATGGGCGGAAACAGGGTATTTGTGATGTCGGGAATGACGATTCCGACCGACATTGTACGACTGGTCCGAAGACCGGCAGCAACACGATTCGGACGGTAGCCCATCTCGGCCGCAGCAGCGCGGATTTTTGCCACGACTTCAGTGGACAAAGAGGCGCGCCCATTGGGCGAAAGGGCACGCGACACGGTCGAGACATGCACGTCCGTTGCGCGCGCAACATCCTTGATCGTCACCTTTTTCTTCTTCGTGTTTCGCATCCGGATACTATTATCCAAACCCCGGTTTCAATGCAATGCAAACGGTTGCACAAACAGGTTGACGCATTTCGCCCCTAAAGCTAGTTTTTATGCAAACGTTTGCCTTAGGCCTGCGGGTCGGCGATCTGCGAAATGTTGTATTTCGTCGCCTTCCGCGCAGCGATGCCGCGAGATGGCTAAGGCGCTAACAGAAGACATACTGGAGGACATGATGACAAAACCCACCATCGGATGGATTGGAATGGGCCGCATGGGTTTTCCCATGGCCGAACGGCTGGTCAAAGCCGGCTATGATGTCAAAGTCTGGAACCGGACGCGTTCCAAGGCCGAGCCGTTAGCCGAGCAAGGTGCCTTACTGGTCGACAGCCCCGCCGATCTGGCCGGTGTCGACGTTCTGACAACAATGGTGTCGACCGGAAAAGACGTCGAGGCGCTCTATTTCGGTGAAAACGGCGTACTGACGGGTGAGGGCGTGCCCGGCATTTTCTTGGATATGTCCTCTATCGGCACCGACCAGTCCGCCGACATCCGTGCGCGCCTGGCTGAAAAGGGTGCCGAGTTTGTCTGCTCGCCGGTTTCAGGAAACGGCAAATGCGTGAAGGCCGGAAAGCTGAGTGCGGTTGTTTCCGGCCCGAAGGCCGCCTTTGACAAGGTTGAGGATATCATCGGCGCAATAGCGGCGAACGGTGTGTCCTATGTGGGTGAAGGTGAACTGGCGCGGTTCTGCAAGATCGCTCACAATGTCATGCTGGGTGTCGTTACGCAGAACCTGGCCGAGATCACGATACTGGCCCAAAAGGCTGGCGTGCCGCGCCGCGCGTTCCTTGATTTCATGAATAACTCGGTCATGGGCTCGATTTTCACGCGCTATAAAACCAACGCGCTGGTGAACCTCGACTGGACCACGACATTCACACCCGCATTGCTGCGCAAGGACATGGATCTCGGGCTGGGCGCCGGGCGCGAACTTGACGTCGCGATGCCGGTTACCGCGGCAACCCGCGAAGCGCTGCAGGCGCATTTCGGGGCCGCAAAACTGAAGGATGACCCGCAGGCATATCTGGACGCGGATTTCTCAGCGATGCTGGAAACGGTCGCGCTGGCGTCGGGTCTGACACTGGAAAGTGAGAATGATCCCTATCCAACGGGACTTGAACTGCAGCAGGCGGCGGAGTGATCTGGGGCGAGTATCTGACCTACATCCGCCCGAATATTTTCGTGACGGTTCTGATCTCGGTCAACATGGTGCTGATCTGCATCCTTGGCGGAAAAGGAACGATTGCAGGTCCGGTCATAGGCGCGATCCTGATTGTCGCCTTTAATGAATTCTTTGTGGCAATACTAGGCGCGTCCGAGATCAACATACTGGCAACTGGGCTTATCATGATGATTTGCCTGATGTTCTTCCCGCTTGGCATCGTCGGCACGCTGGCCAAGCACCGCAAACTACCGCGCATTTTGAATTGGGACTGATATGGCCGAGTTTGTACTCTATGATGCTCCGCAATCGACCTGCAGCCAGCGAGTGCGATATGCGCTGCATGCCAAGGATCTGGAATTTGACGAGATCAAGCTGGATCTGTTTGCCGGAGATCAGCTTGAACCGAACTACCTGGCGATCAATCCGAATGGCGTGGTGCCAGCCCTTGATCATGATGGCGATCCGGTGATCGACAGCGCGGTGATCCTTGAATACCTCGAGGACATCCGGCCTGATGTTGCACCCATGCGCCCGGCTGATCCACGTGGGGCCGCACAGATGCGCGCGATGATGAGGTTCGTCGATGAGGTGCCGACGCCGGCGGTACGAATCCCTTCCTACAACCTCGCCTTTCTGCCGCATTTTCAGGCGATGTCCGAGGCCGAGTTTCAGGCGCTCTGTGACAGCAAACCCCTCAGACGCGAATTCCTGATGCGGATGGGGCGGACTGGCTTCCCCGTGGCTGACATGGATGAGGCTCTGGGCCGCTTGCGCCGGGGCGTCGAACGCATGGGCGTCTGGTTGAACGAGGGCGGCGGGCCCTGGCTGATGGGCGGGACCCTCAGTTTGGTCGACCTTGCGATCATGCCGGTGATCGTGCGGATGGACGACATCAACCTTGGGCATATCTGGGACGACACGCCTGCTGTTGGTCAATGGCTGGACCGTATCCGCGCCACCGCGCCTTTCGCGAAGACCTACTATTACGGATCACTTCTGACCGAAAAATACCCCCATCTCGCGCGTTCCAAGCCCGACCAAGGGGCGGCCTGAGATGCCGGTCGTCGCCTATATGCTTGCCGCCGTGGCAATTGGCGCGATGGTTTCGGCCCAACCTGCGTGGAATGCGATCCTCGCCCGCAGCATCGGCAGCGCCTTTGGCGCGGCTGCGATCAACACTTTGGTCGGCTTCATGTTTTGCCTGATGATTCTGCCAGTGGCTGGCGCGGGGCGATTTTCAACCGCGACGCTTACCGGTGTGCCCTGGTGGGTTTATCTGGGCGGCGTCGTCGGTGGTATGTTCGTAATCTCTGGCGTCGTGGTCGCCCCGGTGACCGGTGCGCTGGTGTTCTTTGTATGCGTCGTCTCGGGACAGCTTATCGGGTCAGTGGTCGCCGACCACTACGGCGCATTCGGTCTTGAAATCCGACCAGCGTCGTTCGGCCGACTGGCAGGTGTCGGGCTGGTTGTCGCGGGCGCAATTCTTGTGGGTAGGGGATAACAGCATGGCAAAGTCCAGCAACCAGACTGATCCGCGCATAACAGCCGCCGCTGCGCATTGGTCGCACCGAATGGTGACCAACGGCGTACCTCTGGCCGACTTTTACGATGTCACCACCGGGCTAACTCAATGGGACGACTGGTGTGCAGCCTGGGTGGTGCGTGGCAAGGTGCACGACGGGCTGGGCGAAGCGGCAGAAGCGGAAGAGCGTCTTCGCAGCGCCGCCGAGCACTTCGTGACCGCCGCCGCCTGCTATCACTTCGGCAAGTTTCTGTTTGTGCACGACCTGGACCAGATGCGTGCCGCGCACGATCTGGCAATTGCCGCCCACACACGCGCGCTGCCCAACATGGACCCGCCGGGCGAGCGGGTCGCGATTTCGTTCGAGGGGACCACACTGTTCGGCATTCTGCGAAAACCGCGGGACGTGCACAGCCCTCCGGTCGTCGTGATGTGCATGGGTCTGGATTCCACAAAAGAAGAAATGCGCACTAACGAGTCCGTCTTTCTGGAACGCGGCATGGCAACGCTGGCGTTTGACGGGCCGGGGCAGGGCGAGGCGGAATATGATTTGCCGATCCGCCCCGAGTATGAAGCTCCGGTTGCCGCCGTGATTGACTGGATCGAGACGCGCTCAGACCTTGATGCGGGCCGCTTGGGCATCTGGGGGGTCAGCCTCGGCGGGTATTACGCACCTCGCGCCGCCGCCTTCGAAAATCGTGTCCGCGCCTGCATATCGCTGACCGGTCCGTTCGATTTTTCGGAGGCATTCGCGGGTGCCCCCGGCCTGACCCGCGCCGCCTTTATCGCGCGCTGCCATGCGACGGATGAAGATGCAGCGGCCAAGATCGCCGCCCGAATGAACCTGTCCTCGGTTGCCCATCAGATCGAGTGCCCGATCTACATTGTCGGCGGTGCGATGGATCGCGTGTTGCCGCCCGATCATGCGCAGAAACTGGCAGACGCGGTATCCGGCCCGGTCACTCTCAATATGGTCGAAGACGGAACCCACGTTGTGAACAACCGCCCCTACAAGTACCGCTCAGCCTCGGCAGACTGGATGGCGGTGCATCTCAATGGTTGATCTGGCCTTCGGAATATCCAAACTGGATCGAACCGATACCGAAATGACCGTGTCTGGGTGTAAATATTCCGCAAGCATCAAACGATGACGGTTTGCCGAAAGGCACCTCCAAGGGAGAGACCCATGTACCAAGCGCTGACCCCGAATGTCCTGACCCCTCAGGATCTTGAACCTAACTGGCGCTGGGAGGGTCGCATTCCGGCCTGGGGCCATACATCGGTCGATTTCGAACGCCGCGTCGATCACGACCGCCTGCGTCGTTATCGCCTGAGCCGCACTCGGCAGGCGCTGAAAGCATCCGAGGCCGGCACGCTGCTGCTGTTTGACGTCAATAACATCCGCTACGTCTCCTCGACCAAAATCGGTGAGTGGGAGCGCGACAAGATGTGCCGTTTCTGCCTGCTGACCGGGGACGACAGCCCCTACGTCTGGGATTTCGGCTCAGCCGCCGTGCACCACAAGAAGTTCTCGGACTGGCTAGTGCCGGAACATTGCCGCGCAGGTGTCGTCGGGATGCGCGGCACCATCCCGCCCGAATTCGGCCTGATGCAGAAGTACGCCAAGGAAATCGCCGGGCTGATCCGTGACGCGGGCATGGGCGACATGCCGGTCGGTCTGGACTACGCCGAGACCGCGATGTTCCACGCCCTGAAGGCCGAAGGCCTGAACGTCATCGACGGCCAGCAGATAATGCTCGCCGCGCGTGAGATCAAGAACTGGGACGAAATTCAGCTTCTGACCCAGGCCGCCAGCATGGTCGATGGCGTCTACCACATGATCTACGAAGAGCTGAAACCCGGTATCCGCGAGAATGACATCGTCGCACTGTCCAACAAAATGCTCTATGAAATGGGCTCGGACGATGTAGAAGCGATCAACGCAATTTCCGGTGAGCGTTGCAACCCGCATCCGCACAACTTCACCGACCGCTATTTCCGCCCCGGCGATCAGGCATTCTTTGACATCTTGCAAAGCTATCAGGGCTATCGGACATGCTATTATCGGACCTTCAACATCGGTCGCGCAACGCCCGCGCAGAACGACGCCTATGTGAAGGCGCGCGAATGGATTGATGCCTCGATCGCGATGATTAAACCGGGTGTTTCCACGGACAAGGTCGCCGCTGTCTGGCCAAAGGCCGAAGAATTCGGCTTTCCTGATGAGGATTCCGCTTTCGGTCTGCAATTCGGCCACGGTCTGGGTCTGGCGCTGCACGAACGCCCGATCATCAGCCGCGCAATCAGTCTGGATCACCCGATGGAGATCAAGACCGGTATGGTCTTCGCGCTGGAAACCTATTGCCCGGCGACTGACGGGTATTCGGCGGCGCGGATCGAGGAGGAAGTTGTAGTGACCGACACCGGGTGTGAGGTGATCAGCCTGTTCCCAGCCGAGGATCTGCCGATCGCGAACCGATATTAAAAGGGATGCCGGTGTGAACCCCCGCACCCACAACGAGGCAAAGATGGCCAAGAAACCAACCAAGACCAACGCCGAAGATTATCTGCGGATGTACCGTCAAATGGCCAAGATCCGCGCGTTCGAGGACAACGCCAACCGCCTGTACCTGGAAGCCAAGATGCCGGGCCTGACGCATATGTATTCAGGTGAGGAGGCTGTCGCCGTCGGCATTTGCGAGGCGCTGGGGCCAAGCGACAAGATCACCTCGACCCATCGAGGGCATGGGCATTGCATGGCCAAGGGTGCCGACTTCAAGCAGATGTTCTGCGAGCTTCTGGGCAAGGCGGAAGGCTACTGCCGGGGCAAGGGTGGCTCGATGCATATCGCCGATCAGGACAACGGGAACCTCGGGGCGAATGCCATCGTCGGCGGCTCCATGGGGATCGCGACCGGGGCGGCGCTGACCGCAAAACTGCAGGGCTCGAAGGACGTCACGGTCTGTTTCTTCGGCGACGGCGCGACCGCGCAGGGGCTGATGTACGAGGTGATGAACATGGCGGCGCTGTGGAAGCTGCCGGTGATCTATGCGTGTGAGAACAATGGCTACTCCGAATACACCCGCACCGATGAAATCGCCGCCGGGTCGATCACCGCACGTGCCGAAGCCTTCGGGATCGAGGCGCACAAGGTTGACGGGCAGGACGTGCTGGCGGTCAACACGCTGACCAACGATCTGGTATCTCGGGCGCGCAAGGGCGAAGGCCCGTTCTTCGTGGAGCTGGAAACCTATCGTTATCACGGTCACCACGTTGGCGACATCAACCGCGAGTATTATCGCAGCAAGGAAGAAGAGGCAGACTGGAAGAAGAACCGCGATCCGATCACTAATTTCGGCAAGTGGCTGACCAAGGAAGGCATCGCCAGCGCCGAGGACCTCGCCGCCATGGATGCCGAGATCAAGGACGAGGCAAAGGCCGCCGTGGACTATGCTCTGGCCGCCGATTACCCGCCTGAATCCGAAGTGGACGCCCACGTCTTTTCCGGTGTCGCCCACGCCCGGCCCTACTTGTCGGGGGCAGAGGCATGAGCCGGACAATCACACTCAGCAAGGCCATCAACGAGGTGATGTTCGAAGAAATGCACCGCGATCCGACCGTCATCCTGATGGGCGAGGATGTGGCCGAGGCCGGGCATCCCTTCAAGTTTTTCGCCGGTCTGGTCGAGGAGTTTGGGACCGAGCGTGTGATCGACACGCCGATTGCCGAACCTGGCTACATGGGCATCGCCGTGGGGGCCGCGATGACCGGCATGCGCCCGGTTGTCGACCTGATGTTCGGCGACTTCCTGTATCTGGTGATGGACCAGCTGTGCAATCAGGCCGCCAAGGCGCATTATATGTCGGGTGGCAAGCTGACGGTGCCGCTGGTGGTAAACACCAACCTTGGCGCGACGCGCCGGTCGGCGGCACAGCATTCGCAATCCATCCACGCTCTGGTCGCCCATATTCCGGGGGTCAAGGTCGTCCTGCCCTCGAACGCGCATGACGCCAAGGGGCTAATGAAAACCGCGATCCGCGACGACAACCCGGTCGTCATCTTCAACGACAAGATGATGTACAACGACAAGGCCGAGGTGCCGGACGGCGAGCTGCTGATCCCCTTCGGGCAGGCCAATGTTGTGCGCGAGGGGCGCGACATCACGCTGGTCGGTACGTCGTCCATGGTCGGTGTCTGCGAAAAGGCCGCCGAGATGCTGGAAGGCGACGGCATCAGCGCCGAGGTGATCGACCCCCGCACTATCGTGCCACTGGACGAGGCGACGATTGTAGACTCGGTGAAAAAGACCAGCCGTGCCATTGTCGTGGACGAAGGCCACCAGAGCTTTGGGGTCACGGCGGAAATTGCCAGCCGGATCGCCGACCGCGCGTTCTATTACCTCGACGCGCCGGTGCAGCGGATGGGCGCGATGGACGTGCCGATCCCGTTTTCGCCTGCGCTGGAAGATCTGACAGTGCCAACGCCCGAAGGCGTGGCCGACCGCGCCCGCGCGATGATCCGGGGCGATATCTGACATGGCGCACGAAGTGATCATGCCCGCGCTCGGCATGGCGCAGGACACCGGGCTGCTGGTCAGCTGGTTGAAATCAGTAGGTGACAAAATCAGCGCCGATGACGTGCTGATGGAGGTCGAGACCGACAAGACCACGATGGAGGTGCCCGCCGGTGCCGACGGTTTCATCGCCGAATTGCGCGCCAGCCCGGGACAGGACGTTCCGGTCGGACAGGTGATCGCCGTCATCACTGCCGAGGCTTCTGACCTGGATGCGGCACCCGTGGCAGCACCGGACTCTGCTCCAGTAGTGGCGGAGGAACTGTCCCAGGCAACAAAGGCGGAACCGCCAGCCCCTGCCGCCGTACCAGCGCCCGCTGCCGCCGCGCCTCGCGATCAGGCAGGCGCAGGTGGCCGCATCCTCGCCTCGCCCAAGGCCAAACGGCGTGCGGCTGAAGCGGGCCTCGACCTGTCGCGCCTGGCCGAGGCCGGAGTGGCGCAGCCCTACCGTGTCGCCGATGTCGAGACGTTGAAAAACTTGCCCGCGACCGCCACCTCGCCCGCCATGGCCTATGCCCCGGTCGCCAGCCACATCGGGGCCGAAGTTCCGGCAGGTGGTTTCGATGCCTTCGCCGAACGGATGCGAACCGAAGGCGGGGTCGAGGTGACGCTGACCCAAACCGCCGTCGCCTTCGCCGCGGCGGGGCTGCGGCTGGCAAGGGGGGGCGAAAGCCTGACGATCTCCTCTACGCTGGTGGGTGTCCGGATGACCTATGCCGATCCGGACCGTCTGCGCATGTCCGCCGTCGCGGGTGTCGAAGGAGACGGGCCGTCGGACCTGGAGGTACGAGTCATAGACTCCGGGCACCTCACCACCGTCGTTCTGGGCGGCGAGGCGCAGCCGGTTCTGACAATCACGCGCAACGCCGACACCTTTTATCTGACTCTGACGTTCAGCGACGCAACCCTTGCCGCCGAACAGGCGGTCGAGGCGATGCATGCGCTGACCCGACGCCTTGCCGACCCGATGCTGGCACTGATCTGATAGGAGCCTTCCTGATGGAACACACCGATCTGTACATCGATGGTACATGGCGGCCCGGGTCCGACGGCACCCGGTTCGATGTGCTGAACCCGGCGGATGAAACAGTGCTGGCCAGCGTCGCTTCGGCCACAATCGCCGATGCAAAGGACGCGCTTGACGCAGCCGAGGCAGCGATGGCCGAATGGTCCGCCCGCACGCCGCGCGACCGCTCCGAAGTCCTGCGCCGCGCCTGGGAATTGATGACCGCCCGGCAGGACGATTTCGCGCGCCTGATCACGCTTGAAAACGGCAAGGCCCGCGCCGACGCCATGGGAGAGGCCGCCTATGCCGCCGAGTTTTTCCGCTGGTTCGCGGAAGAGGCGGTGCGCAATGACGGCGTCATCAAACACGCCCCCGCCACCGGCGCGCGGATCATCGTGCAGCACAAGCCGGCAGGCATCGGCGTGCTGGTTACACCGTGGAATTATCCCGCCGCGATGGGCACCCGGAAGATCGCGCCCGCACTGGCGGCGGGCTGTGCGGTGATCATCAAACCGGCCTCGGAAACGCCACTGACCATGCTGGCGTTGATGCCCCTGCTGGAGGAGGCCGGCGTGCCCAAGGGGCTGGTCAATGTGCTGCCCAGTCGCCAGACCGGCGCGCTGGTCGATCACCTGATGCACGACCCGCGGGTGCGCGTGATCAGCTTCACCGGCTCAACCGAGGTGGGGCGCAAGCTGCTGCGCGGGGCGGCCGAAAATGTGCTTAAACCGGCAATGGAACTGGGTGGCAACGCGCCGCTGATCGTCTTTGACGATGCCGATCTGGATGTCGCCGTCGAAGGCACGATGCTGGCCAAGATGCGCAACCTGGGTGAGGCCTGCACCGCCGCCAACCGCATCTATGTCCACGCCGCCGTGGCCGAGGATTTCACCGCCCGTTTGACCAAGGCGATGGCCGCATTGAAGGTGGGCAATGGCTTGGACGACGGCGTGGACGTCGGCCCGCTGGTCAACGCCGAGACCCGCGATACGGTTGCAGCATTCGTTGCGGACGCCGTTTCCAAAGGGGCCAAGCTGCACTGCGGCGGAAAACGGCCCGACGGCCCCGGTTTCTTCTATCCTCCCACGGTCATGTCCGATGTCCCGAATTCGGCAGAATGCCTGTCGGACGAGATTTTCGGACCGGTCGCCGCCCTACAGACGTTCTCCGATCAGGCCGAGGTCATCAACCGGGCCAATGCCACCCAATACGGTCTGGTCGCTTATGTCTTCACCGCGGATATGAAGCGCGGCTTGCACGTCTGCGAACAGCTGGACTTTGGTATGGTTGGGCTGAATCGGGGGCTGGTCTCCGATCCGGCGGCCCCGTTTGGCGGAACCAAACAGTCAGGCCTCGGGCGCGAGGGCGCGCATGAAGGCATGCTGGAGTTCATGGAGACGCAATATATTTCCGCCGAGTGGTGAATGCGGAGGTCGGTTCCCTAAATCCCGATCAGCAGGAGCAAAGAATAGCTTGATCTACGCCAGAGTCTGTCCAACGAACGAGGAGTAGCTCAGCTACTGCCAACTGTAGGCTTTCTAATAGTGCCCGTGGGCGCGCATCAAAGCGTCGGCCCGGTTCTGCGCATTCGCCAGTGCCGCTTTGACAGATTTTTCGCCCAGCAGCGTATCGTGCATTTCTTCGCCTGCGATGGCAATGATGTCGGTAATCTCTGGCACAGGGGGAGGCGAGGCCACATTTGTAGAACGCCAAAGCGCGCCATTTCATCCACGATTGAAATCAAAGGCGAGATCTTTTTCACCTCGGGGTCCATGCTGACGCTGAAACGCGGGCTGACCAGACTGCCGTTCTCTATATAAAGTTTTATTGCGTTGGACGACGTCAGAGCCGTCAGCGCCGTCCAGATTGGGCCGACACGTCGTCAGAGGTTTTGGGCCAAGTGGCGGCGTGATCTAAGCGAGGATCCGGCTCATCTTGTTGGTTTGATCCGCATTGGATTTAAAGGCTATTGTCGGTGGTCCAATTTGCCCCATAAATATTCGGTCATCACTGCATGAGATCGCAAGCGATTTGCGGCCTTGGTTAAAAAGGGGGGTAAGTCATGCATACTGACTCAATGGGTGGCGTCGTTGTCACCGGAGCGGCGCGAGGAATTGGCCAAGCAATTGCCAGCGCGCTTGCCAGTCAAGGCTATGGCGTTGTCGTCGCGGATATCGACGAAGCGGCGGGGCAAAGCGCAGTTGAAGTCGTCATTCAGAACGATGGCAAAGCGATTTTCTGCAAGGTCGATGTTACTGATCGAGACACCGTGGCAGCGGCCGTTAAATCCTGCGAGGCAGAATTCGGTCATCTGCACGGCATCGTCAACAACGCCGGTTTCAACCGTCCGCAGCACTTCCTGGAAACAACCGACGATAACTGGAATCAGATAATGACTGTCAACGGTTTGGGCGTACTTATCGGCATACAGGAGGCCGCGAAGGCCATGATCGCCGCTGGAACTACGGGCAAGATCGTCAGCACAGCGTCGATCGCGGCGCGCGGAGGTGATCCGGACTGGGCGCCCTATTGCGCCAGCAAGGCCGCCGTCGTCAGCCTGACACAGGCGGCGGCCAAGCATCTGGCGCCACATGGCATAACCGTGAATGCCTTTGGTCCCGGCGTGGTGGAAACCGACCTTTGGACCCAGCTTGACAAGGACCTGATGGACATGGGCGTCTCGTCCCGACCGGGTGAAGCGATGGAGAATTTCTCGAAATTCATTCCACTTGGCCGCACCTCTACGCCCCAGGATGTTGTGGGCACCGTTGCCTTCCTCATGTCGCCCGCGTCGGACTACATGACCGGGCAATGCCTGATGATCGACGGCGGCATGGTGATGCAGTAGCGCTGGGCGCGAATGATCCACCTTGGATAATCTGTCGCTTGCGGACCTCGCGCAGGCCTGACCAGATCAGGCAGGACAGAGGGGACACAGCAGATGACCAATCACGACAGCAGCGGCCCCCGGATCGCGTTTCTGGGCACAGGTGCGCAGGGGGCCTCGGTCGGGGCCGATCTGGCGCTGGCCGGGCATGACGTGACCTTCATCGACCAGTGGCCGGCGCATATCGACGCGATCCGCGCAAATGGTATCACCGTCAATCTGCCGACCTGCACGATCAACGCACGGGTGCCCGCGCTGCACCTGTGCGACGTGGCCGAGATCAGGCAGCCCTTCGATATCGTGTTCATCGTGGTCAAAGGCTATGACACCCGCTGGGCGGCGGAGTTGATCAAGCCCGTGGTCGCGCCAAATGGTCTGGTCGTCGCCCTGCAGAACGGGATGACGCATGAGGTGATCGCCGACGTCGTCGGCCCCGAACGCACCATCGGCTCGGTCATACAGATCGCGTCGAACATGTGGGAACCCGGCGTGACAAACCGGGAGAATGATCATGATACGTCATGGTTCGGCATTGGCGCGGTGCATCCGGATACCCAGCACCGCGCGCAGGAAGTTGCGGACCTGCTGGCGCATTCTGGCCGGACCGAGGTGACCGACGACATTCATTCGGTCAAATGGATGAAGGTTGTCGTCAATGCGGCCGAGTTGATCCCCAGCGCCATCGTAAATCAGCCATTGGCTACGTCGATCAAGACGCCCGGTATGCTGGATGCCATGCGCGCCGCCGGGTATGAGGCGATGCGGGCCGCACTGGCCGATGGGGCAAAGGTCGTTAACATCATCGGGATGCCGCCAGTGCGGACCAACGATCCGGATCGCTTTGTCGATGCGATCTATGACGAGGTTCTGACGACGTTCTCAACCGAAACGACACTGGTGACCTCGCTACAGGACTGGCGCAAGGGGCGGCGAGCCGAGATTGCGGAGATCAATGGTTTGGTGGTCGATAGGCTGAGGGCGCATGGCAAAGACGCACCGATCAACCGGCGGATCGTCGAGTTGGGGCGGGAGATCGAGGCGGGACGGTTGGATGCCAGGCCCGAGAACGCAGCGGCGATGATTGCGGTGCATTTGGCGAACGCGGACACATGAACCGGACGCTGGCTTTCGCTTGACGCGAGCAGAGCCTCACGATGTAAAATCGTTCGGCTGCGCACCGGCGGCGAGGACACTTTAAAACGGGAAGATATTGCGGACCTCTCTGCAGGACAAAGTGCGGCTGCGCTAAAGCCGCTTGGTGCAATCGCAAATTTCGGCCCGCGCCCTTTCGCGCTAAAAAATCCGTATCGGATTAATCAGCCCGAACCCGGCGCGGTTTAGTTTGCTAGCATTCAGTTGTTGGCCGCGCCGGAGCTTTGGGGGTGCCTCGGCGCCCTGCCAAGCCGATGCAGAATTCGGCGCCGATCGACAATTTGCCGACGCAATCCTTTTCCCATCCGCTGGAGCAGAGGCCTGAAGAATGAGTAGCAAGAACATCGCGTTGATCGTTGGGGCGACCGGGTTGTCCGGCAGCTATACCGGGCGGTTGTTGAAGAACAACGGCTGGGAGGTGGTGACCGTATCCCGTTCGGACGTCGATCTGGACTGGTCCGACCGCCATATTGCCGCCGACCTCACCAATGCGGCCGCCAGCAAGGCGGCGCTGGCTGCCGCAGGCGACGCCACCCACGTCTTCTTCTGCATCTGGTCGCGCGAGGTTGATGAGGCCGAGAACGTGCGCGTCAATTCGATGATGGTGCAGAACCTGTTTGACGGGTTGGAGGGTGCGCCTATCAAACATGCGGCGCTGGTGACGGGCCTCAAGCACTACCTCGGCTCATTCGATGATTATGCGCAGGTCGCGCCCTACACCCCGTTCCTGGAAAGCAGTCCGCGCCTGCCGGGGCTGAACTTTTATTATTCGCAAGAAGATGTGCTTTTCGAACAGGCGAAGAAACGCGGATTCACCTGGTCAGTGCATCGCCCGCATACGCTGATCGGGCTGGTGATCGGCAATGCGATGAACATGGCGGTGACGCTGGCGGTCTATGCCTCGATCTGCAAACACACGGGTCGGCCTTTTGTCTATCCCGGTTCGCCCGAACAATATAACGCCGTCACCGATGTGACCGATGCGCGCATTTTGGCCAAGCAACTGTTGTGGGCTGCGACCACGCCCGAGGCTGCGGACACGCCGTTCAACATCGTAAACGGTGATGTGTTCCGCTGGACCTGGCTCTGGGCGCGGATTGCTGAGTATTTCGATCTTGAGGTCGCGGAATACCCCGGCCAGCCGACGCCGCTGGAAGGGCAGATGACGGATGCGGCCAAGGTCTGGTCCGAGATCGTCGCCAAGCACGGGCTGCAGGATATTCCGGTAGATCGCCTCGCCTCGTGGTGGCACAGCGACGCCGATCTGGGTCGCGACATCCAGTGTTTCACCGACATGACCAACAGTCGCGCGTTGGGCTTCACCGAATACCAGCAGACGCCGCATAGTTTCTTCGACGTGTTCGACGCGCTGCGCGCCCAGAAGATCATACCCGCATGAGCGGCCCCGTCGGCATCGCGCTGATCGGCATGGGCTGGTGGGGCCAGAAGATGCTGGCTGTGCTACAGGACGCGCCGGATGACATCCGGGTCCTGCGCGCCGTGGAACCGAATACAGAGGCTGTCAGCGCGTTTTGCGCCAAGCGGAATGTGACGCTCAGCGCCGATCTGGCCGATGCGCTGGCCGATCCGGCGGTCGAGGCGGTGGTTCTGGCCACCCCCCACGCCTTGCATGGTGAGCAGATTGAGGCGGCAGTCGCCGCGGGCAAGCACGTCTTCTGCGAAAAGCCGCTGGCGCTGACCAAGGCGGGCGCGGAAAAGGCGGTGGCGTTGTGTCGTGACGCCGGGCTGGTGCTGGGCATGGGGCATGAGCGCCGCTGGGAACCGCCTGTGGCCGAGATGCTGGCGCTGGCTGATGCGGGCAAACTGGGCCGTATCCAGCAGATCGAAAGCAATTTCAGCCATGACAAGTTTCTTGCGCTGGACCGGTCGAACTGGCGGCTGCAGGGCGATCACGCCCCGGCGGGCGGGATGACGGCGACGGGCATTCACCTGCTGGACCTGTCGGTGCGTTTGCTGGGCGCGGCGGAAAGTGCCCTGTGTATCTGCGAACAGTTATCCTCGGACCTGCCGCAGGGCGATACGGTGGCGGCGTTCGTCAAGTTCAGGGGCGGCGGGACCTCCTATGTCTCTGCCTCACTCGCGAACCCGTTCATCTCTCGCTTTACGGTCTTCGGGTCGAAGGGCTGGATCGACATTCGCGACAAGGCACATGTGGAAGCGCCGGATGGCTGGGTCGTCACCAGCGCGATGGCAGACGGCCCGATCACCACGGTCGAGGTTCCGCCCGCAGAACCGGTCAAGGACAACCTGGTGGCCTTTGCGCGGGCGGTAAGGGGGCAGGAAAGTTATCCAATCACCGCCGACCATCTGGTGAACAACATCGCATTGCTCGAGGCCGTCTTCGCCTCGGCCAAATCTGGTAAGATCGAAGCCGTAGCCTGAATAAACGGCACAGACTTAGGGGAGAACGAGATGAAAGCGCTGATATTCGACGAGCCGAACAAACCGGTTGTGGCACAGGTGCAGGCGCCCTCGATCGACGAGAACGAGGTGATGATCAAATCGCGCCGGGTCGGCATCTGCCATTCGGATTACGAATTACTGGCAGGCCAATACATCATCCCGATTTCCTATCCGGTGACGCCGGGCCATGAATGGGTTGGCGAGGTGCTGGAGGTTGGCAAGAATGTCAGCGGGCTGGCCGTCGGCGACCGGGTGGTCGGCGAATGTGTCATCAACACACCGGAACGCATCCACCACTTCGGGTTCTCGATGGACGGGGCGAACCGCGAATACTTCGGCGCCCGGCCCGAGTGGCTGCACAAGCTTCCCGACGCCGTGGACGATGCCAAAGGCGCGCTGATTGAGCCATTTACCTGCGGTTACTACGCGGTGATGCGCCACGGCGGCGTGAATGCGTCCGATACGGTCGTGGTCTCTGGCGGCGGCACAATCGGTCTGGTCACGGCGGCGGCGGCGATGGGAATGGGCGCGCGGGTCATCGTAGTCGATCCGGTTCCGCTGCGGCGCGAGATTGCGATGAAACTGGGCGCGGACGGGGTGGTCGATCCGAGTGACGGCGACCCGATTGAAGCAGTGCAGGAGATCACCAAGGGCGGCGGCGATCTGGTCGTGGAATGCTCGGGACATTCGGCAAGTCTTGCCAATATTTTCGAATACGCGCGCGACGAAGGTTGCGTGTCGATGGTGGGGATCAACATCGGCAACAAGATCCCGGTGGAACTGGGGCGCATCCAGATCAAGAACCTCAGCGTGCGCGGCACCATCGGTAGCCCCGGTGTCTGGCCCGCCGCGATCCGGTTCCTGGAAAAGACCGGGATCGACCTGTCGCCAATCCAGACCCACCACTTCGCACTGGACGATGCCATCGCCGCCTATGACCTGGGCAAACAGGCCGACAAGGCCGTGAAAGTCACGTTGGAGATTACCTGACCCGCAATGACCCATAGCGCCGACACTCCCAACCAGTTTGCGACCACCGGGCGCGCACCTTTGCGCGTAACGCGGGAGTTTCTGACCGTTGCGCTGTCGACGCTGGCATTGTTGCTGGCCTGTTTCATCTTTGCGCCGTCCAGTCTGGCTTATGGCGCGCTGTCCGGGTCGCTGCCCTTTGCCGCGACGCTGGCAATCGTCGGGCTGGGGCAGATGCTGGTGGTGCAGCAGGGCGGATTTGACCTGTCGGTGCCGGGTGGAGTGTCTCTGGCGGTCGTTATCGCCAGCCACGTGCCCGCCGGAAACGATGCCGAGTTGTTGGGCGCAATCTTTCTGGCCTTGGGCTGCGCACTGGTTGCTGGCTTCCTCAATGGGCTGATGGTCGGGTTCCTGCGTCTGAACGCCATCGTCGCCACCATTGGCATGAACGCTTTGCTTTATGGCGGCGTTTTCGCCGTCTCGGGCGGGGTGCCCCGGATCACCACTGACCTTCTGGCCTCGATCGCGGGCGGAGAGTCGTTCGGGATCACCAATTCGATCTATTTCGCCGTGGCGATCCTGATCATCGTCGCCTTCGTGATGAAAAAGACAATCGTCGGACGGCGGTTCGAGGCGATTGGCGCAAACCCCGCCGCCGCCAAGGCCATCGGCTTGCCGGTGCGCCTATACGAGATGATGGCCTATGTCATCGCACAGCTGCATTACTGCGTCGCCGGGATCCTGATTGCGGGGATCACGACCCAGCCGACCGCTTTCCAAGGGGATTCACTGCTGCTGCCCTCGGTCGCCGTGGTGGTGCTTGGGGGCACCTCGCTTCTGGGCGGACGCGGCTTTCCTGTGGCGACAGTCATAGCGGCATTTTTTCTGAACCAGCTGGCCCAGTTCGCACTGGCGCTCGGCCTGCCGTTCTCGGCCCAGACGATCATCCAGGCCTTCGCGCTTGGATTCGGCATTGCAATCTATTCGCTGCGATGGACACGACTAAGAAACCTATTCGTACCAACCAAGGAGGAGAAGTAACATGAAAACGACTTTCAAGAAATGGCCGGTGGCGATGGCGGCTGCGGTCCTGTCGATGGCCGGATCTGCCGCAATGGCCCAGGACCCGTCCTGGTGTGGCCCGAACGAAGCCTCGGTCGCATTGCTTGACGGTTTTGGCGGCAACAGCTGGCGTCAGATCACCACGGCCTCGGCCCGGGAAGAGGCGATGAAATGCCCGCGCGTCACCAGCGTCGAATATGCCGACGGCCAGGGCGATACGCAGAAGGCGATTTCGGACATTCGCGGCATGGCCGCGCGCGGCATCGATGCGCTGGTTGTGTTCGGCGATGCCGGGCCTGCGGTGCTGCCTGCGGTCACGGCAGTCTACAAGTCCGGCAAGGTCGTCGTGCCCTACCGCGTCGATATCGGTGGCGAGGAAGGCGTGAACTACACCAAGTGGATCGGCGCCTCCTTCGTAAATGATGGCGAAAACTGGGGTCGCTGGATCAAGGAAATCCTGCCCGATGGCGGCAAGATGCTGTTCCTGTCGGGTCCGGCGGGCAACAGCCAGGGCCTGGACGAGTTGAAGGGTCTGAAGAACGTTCTGGGGGACGAGTACGTCTTCGTGAACCCCGAACCCTTTGCCGTCACCAACTGGGACCCGGCGCTGACGCAACAGGTTCTGACGGCTGAAATCTCGAAGAACCCGGACATCGACGTGATCATCTCGGACTTCGGTCCATCGCTGGTCGGCGCGCTGCCCGCGTTCGAGAAGTTCGGCAAGACGATCCCGGCGCTGGCGACATCCGACGGCAACTCGCTGGGATGCTTCTGGGAGGATAACCAGGAAGCCAACCCGACCTTCAAACTGTTCACCACGGCAACCGGCAACGACAATGCGCGTCTTGCCATGCAGTGGGCCGTGGCCGAAGCGACAGGCGGAACGCCGCCCGAGGCCGAGATTTTCGAAGCACCGATGTTCGAAAACTCGATTTCGGGTGATCCAAGCCCCGTTGTCTGCCGCCGCGATCTGCCCGGTGCGATCTATAATTCGGCACAACTGTCGGCTGAAGATCAGACCGAAGTGATCGGCCAGTAAGGCCAACGCTGCCCCGGCGGGCTATCCCGCCGGGGCGGTGCTATCTTTGATTGACCATCGCCCAACAAGGCAGTTTCGGGAATGCAACACGACACGCTGGCAGCTGACGCAGTGACGATCCGGCTGTCGGAAATTTCCAAGAATTTTGACGGCGTCAAGGCGCTGTCCAATGTCAGTGTGGATTTCCACCCCGGCGAAGTGCACGCTATCCTGGGTGAAAACGGCGCCGGCAAATCGACGCTGATGAACATCATCGCAGGAGTACTGCAGCCCGAACACGGCGATATCATGTTCCAGGGACGCCCTGTTTCGCCCCTGACGCCGGATAGCTCGGCCGCGCTCGGCATTGCGATCGCCTATCAGCACCCGGCAATTCTGGACGATCTGTCGGTGCTTGAGAACCTGCTGGTTGCCCTTCCGGCCGATCTGTTCGCGGGCAGGCCTTACCGTGACACCGCGAAAGGCATTCTGGACACCGTTGGCCTAAGTGTGCCGCTCAACGCCCGTTGTGATGCGCTGACGGTCGGGCAGAAACAACTGTTGGAGATTGCCAAGTCGCTGGCCACCAATCCGAGACTGCTGATCCTGGACGAACCGACGGCTTCACTGGATCAGGACAGCACGGATATCCTGTTTGCCCGCATCCGAGAGGTCGTGAAATCCGGCACTTCGGTTATCTATATCACGCACCGGCTGGCCGAACTGCGCCAGATTGCCCAGCGCGTGACCGTGCTGCGTGACGGCATCGTCCGCGGCGGCGGGCTGGTCGGGGACGTCAGCAACGAACATCTGCTGGAAATGATCGTCGGTCGCCAGCTTGGGTCGACCTTTCCGCCAAAAGCGCCTGATACCACCGGCGCACCGAACCTGACCGCGCAGGGTCTGACAGGCGCAGGCTTTCGTGACGTGTCCTTCGACGTCGCGAGGGGAGAGATCATTGGCATTGCCGGCGTTGCCGGCAACGGCCAGGCGGCCTTGGTGCGCGCGATTGCCGGGCTGCAGCCGTTTCAGGGCGCGGTGGAACTGAATGGCCAGCGCCTGACCCACAAGGAGTTGCTGCACCAAGCCGCCTACATGCCGTCGGACCGCCACGCCGAAGGGCTGGCGGGCGATCTGACGATCCGCGAGAATGCATCGCTCGCCTCGCTGGACCGCTATGCTACGAACGGCATCATGAACCGCAAGCAAGAGCTTCGGCATGTGGGCGAAGCCTTTTCGTCGTTGAACGTGAAAGCCGCGAGTATCGAGGCTGCGGTATCCTCGCTGTCGGGCGGCAATCAGCAGAAAGTGGTGATGACCCGCGCCCTGCTGGCCGAACCCGGCCTGATCGTCGCGGATGAACCGACCCAGGGCGTCGACGTCGGTGCGCGCGCCGAGATCTATCGCATCCTGCGCGAGGTGTCCGCCGATGGCACCCCGGTGATTGTCAATTCATCGGACGCGGCCGAACTGGAAGGCCTGTGCGACAAGGTTCTGGTGATGTCGCGGGGGCAGATCGTCAAGACCCTGACGGGTGCGGATGTCGTGGAAGCCAAGATCGTTTCCGCAGCCGTCGAAGCCGCGACAATTGCCGAAACCGCGCCGGACACAACGGCTGACAGGGCCCGGTCCGGCGGTGGCTGGCGGCATTTTCTGCAATCGGACAATGCACCCGCTGTGCCGCTGCTGCTGGTGACGGTTTTGCTTGCGCTTTACGGTTACAGCGAGAATCCGAATTTCCTGTCGTCGTTCAACATCGCCAACATTCTGCTGTTGGCCACGGCCCTTGGATTTGTCGCATTGGGTCAGACGATTGCCCTGTTGCTGGGCGCGATTGACCTGTCGGTCGGGCCGTTGACCGGTTTCCTTGTGGTCATCGCCTCGTACTTCGTGCTCGACACTTCATCCGCCGGTACGATGGCGCTTGGCTTTTTCCTGATGCTTTTGGCGGCAGTTACGGTCGGGCTGATCAACGGATTGCTGATCCGGTACGCCAATTTCACCGCAATCGCGGCGACGCTGGCGATGTTCATCGGATTGCAGGGCCTGAGTTTTCTGGTGCGCGACACGCCCGGCGGATACATCCACTATCCAATCATCGAACGCGTCACCTGGCAGATCGGACCGGTTCCCGTGGCCTTTATCGTGATGGTCGTCATGGCGCTGGGGGCCGAGTACACACTGCGCAAACTGCGCCCTGGATGGCAATTACGCGCGCAGGGGTCGGATGAGGAGTCCGCGCGCCGGATCGGCCTGCACACCAACCGGATTTTCATTCTTGGCTATGTCGGGATCGCGCTTTTCACAGCCCTGGGCGCGGTGATGTTGATGGCCCAGATCGGTGTCGGAGACCCGTCACAGGGCGTCAACTACACCTTGGCCAGCATCACTGCCGTTGTCCTTGGTGGCACCAGTCTGAAAGGCAGCCGGGGCACGTTCATCGGGTCGATGCTTGGCGCACTGTTGCTGACCGAAGTGCTAAGCATCGTCTCGTTCCTGGGCCTGTCACAGATGTACCAGTACATCTTCCAGGGAGTTCTGATCCTGATTGCGGCGCTGATCTATTCGGCGGCACGTGGGCGCAGCGCAAACTGATCGGGCCAATCAGCTCAGGCGTGATGCGCTGCCTGTCGCGTGTCAGTTGCAGGCACCTGTGACAAGATCGCGGCATGGACCGCATTTTCCGCATCGGCAAGGGCGCGCGCCGCGTCTTTCCCTTCGAAAACGGCGGCGAAAACCTCGGCCCCCAGCGCCCGCTCGATCTCGACATAGGCAGGCACCGGCGGGCGCGACCATGTGTTCAGCTCGTTCCGGCGCGCCATGCGGTCGACGAAACTGACGATCGGGGACGAGGCCAGCGCCTCGGGATCGGCACAGACCGAAAAGCGCGGCGCCACCGGAAAGCCGTTTTGCACATGGGCTTTCATCGCTTCGGGCGACGCCATCCAGGCAATCGTGTTCAGCACCTGCTGACGCCGGTCCGCGGCAACATATCCCGGAATGGTCAACAGAAACCCGCCCACCGGGGCGGTAACCCGGTGCCCCTTGGACACTGGCGGCGACAAATAGGCCACCCGACGCTTCACTTTCGAGCTGAGTTCGTATTCCAGCCGCGCGGCGCGCATCGTCCAGGAATAGCTCATCGCCGCTTTGCCGGACATGAAGCAATCCAGATTGCGTTCGCCATCAAAAGTGCCGATGCCCGGCGGCGAAACCTCGGCCAGTTGGCGCATGTAGTCGATGGCCACCAGCCCCTCTTCGCTATTGAGGCGCAGTGTCGGATTCCGCGGGTCGAGGGTGCGCAACCACTTTTCATGCTTGTGCGGGATTTCGATGACCGACCCGTGTGACGAGGCCAGGAAGAACATGAAGGAATGGGCAATCGGCATGCCGCGCGCCGCGTTCCACGAGATTCCGTAGCGGCCGCTTTCGGGGCGATGCAACACGCGGGCAGCTGCGATCGTTTCGTCAAATGTCCGTGGGAAATTCAGGCTCGCGTCTTCGAACAGGTCACGGCGGGCGGTCAGAATCTCGACAGTGCAATAGATCGGAATCCCGAACTGCTGATCATTCCAGCGCCCGGTGTTCCAGACGGCGGGATGGAAATCCAGCGGGTTGATCGGCGCATCGCGCAGAACGTCATCAAGCGGCGACAGCTCGCCCCCCTCGGCAAAACGGCCCAGCCACGGCATGTTGATCGCAACGACATCATAGGCCGTCGACGGGTCGCGCAGGGCCGATTTCACCCGGTCGTAGAGTCGAGGCAGGGGTAGAAGTTCAAAACTGCTCATCCGGCCAATGTCATTGCGGAAATCCGACCACATGTTGCGCATCGATTCGAAGTAATTGTCGTCGTGCAATAGGAAGCGGATGTCACGCAGGGCCGAGGTGTTGATGTCGGTGCCCTGAACCGGCGCGATAATGTGCGAGGCAAAGTAGGACCCGCCGAAGTAATACTCATCCGTCTCGCTGCCGTCGCGCAGGCCGAAGGTCTTCGCCAGATGCGATTTGACCTGGGTCGCATAGGCAAAGAACGCCTCGGTCAGGTCGTCGCTGGGGGCCAGAAACGTCGTCTTGTGGCGCGGGCTGCGCGGCACGCGCACAATTTGCCCCTCGTCGATCATCTTCGTGATCAGCCGGTTGCCGACGCCATAGCTGGATTGCGACAGCTCGATCAGGCTGGTCATGTTGACCGGCACCTGTTGCAGGTGACAGTCGATCAGTTCCAGCACGATGTTCCAGTACGGGTCGGTGCGTGCGCCGGGAATACCAACGTCGAACGGCTGCCGTATCTTGCGCAGAAAGTCGATCACCCGCGACAATTCATGGTCGGACAACTTGCGTTTCGTCAAAGTCATGTCCAGCGATCCCGTGTGAATCAGCGCCTAGCCGAGCGCGCAATGCCGCCGATGGCGTGCCCGGTTGAGCCTATCAGCTTCGCCGCGTTACGTCCAATCCATCCGAAGTGGATGAAAACACGATGCTACGGAGCAGATCGAATTGATAGATGTCATACTGGCGGGTGCGCATCTCCACGGCCCAATCGGCCCGATGACTTGCAGTATTGCCAAAAGCGCTGGCGCGACAGCCCGCCACAGACGCAGCAGGGAAGATCGAAGGAACCGACCATGAAAGCCGTCCGATTTCACGCCGCCAAGGACATCCGGTTCGAGGATGTGCCCCCGCCGCCGGACACGCTGGCCCCCGATGATGTTCTGGTCGAACCCTTCTGTACCGGCATCTGCGGCACCGACCTGCACGAATACATTGCCGGGCCGATCGTCACGCCGACCGAACCGCATGTATACACCGGCGCAAGTAACCCGCAGATTCTGGGGCACGAGTTTTCTGCCCGCGTGGCGAAAGTCGGCTCGGCCGTCGAAAACGTGGCCGTCGGGGATCGGGTGTCAATCCAGCCGCTGGTATCGCCGCGGCACGATTACTACGGCAAGCGGGGTCTTTATCACTTGTCGCCGCAACTGGGCTGCATCGGACTTAGCTGGGAATGGGGCGGGATGGCCGAACAGGCGGTGATCAAGGATTACAACGCCCAGTCGGTTCCGGACAATCTGACTGACGAACAGGGCGCGATGATCGAACCGGCTGCGGTTGCGATGTACGGCGTGGATCGTGGCGGCGTTCAGGCAGGCTCTACCGTTCTGGTATCTGGCGCGGGCCCGATCGGCGCGCTGACAGTCCTGTCGGCCAAGGCCGCGGGTGCGTCCCTGATCATCGCGTCGGAACCGAACCCCAACCGGCGCCGCATCCTGGCCGAAATCGCACCCTATGCCGTGATCGTCGACCCGACGAAAGAGAACCTGCAAGAGGTTGTGCAGGACCTGACCGAAGAAGGCGTCGGCGTTGATGTGGCGCTTGAATGCGTCGGGCTGGAAGCCTCGCTGAACGCCTGCGCCGAGGCGGTGCGACGCCAGGGCAAGGTGGTGCAGGTTGGCCTGCACATGAAGCCCGCCGGGATAGACGCAATGCTTTGGGCACTGAAAGACATCACGGTCGAGGCGACCTGGTGCTACCCGGTGCAGATCTGGCCCCGGATCGCCAGGCTGATCGCCAGCGGCGACTTCCCGGTCGAAAAGGTCATCACCGCACGGATTGATGCAGCCGATGTGGTCGAAAAGGGCTTTGATGCCTTGCTGGACCCCGGCGGCAACCACCTGAAGATTGTTGTCAGAACCTGAAACCGAACGGAGGAGATACCATGGCAGGACAACTCACCGTAATTGCGCATCTACGCGCTCTGGAAGGTCAGATCGAAGAAACCAAGACCTTCCTGACCGGCCTGATCAAACCCACGCGGGCGGAACCCGGCTGCATCGAATACTGGTTGCATCAGGATGACGAGGATCCGGCGGAATTCACCTTCTATGAAAACTGGACGAACCGGGCCGAGTGGGACAAGCACATGGAAATGCCGCACCTGAAGGCCTTTGCGGACGTGAAAGACAAGGTGTTCGAACTTCAGAAGCTGCGCCTGATGACGATGACCTGCGACCCGGTCAGCACCCGATGAGCGGTCTGCCGGGGCTGCGTGGCGCCGAACATGTCGGCATAACGGTCCCCGACGTTGAGGAGGCGACGCGGTTCTTCGTCGATATCATCGGCTGCACCTTTGCCTATGACATCGGCCCGTTCGTGGCCGATGACGACTGGATGCAGGTGCATCTGGGTGTACATCCGCGCGCGGTCATCAAGACGCTGCGCATGCTGCGCTGCAAGAATGGCCCGAATATCGAGCTGTTCGAATACGACCTCGACGGGGCCGCGACCGAGACGCCGCCGAACAGCGATGCCAGCGCAAGCCACCTTGGTTTCTATGTCGAGGATATCGGGGCCGCCGTCGCGCATCTGAAAGCTCACGGGATCGAGGTTCAGGGCGAGGTGACCACGATGGAGGACGGGCCGTCACAGGGCCTCAGCTGGGTTTATTTCCGCGCGCCCTGGGGATTGCAGCTGGAACTGGTCAGCGCGCCGGGCGGGCAGACGGTCACGAACGAACGCGCCGACGCGCTCTGGGCACCGGCCAAAGCCTAGGAAATCCGCTTCGGATTTTTCGGCAGAGAATGCTGCCTGCGCGGGCGGTTAGACTTTCGCAACAGACGCCACCAGCCCCGGCAATGGGCGCGGGATGAGGAGACAGATCATGTCGATTGCAACACACGGGACGATGGGCGTCGATTGGGAACAGCGGGTCGATTTCGACCGGCTGCGCACCGAACGACTGGACCGGGTCAAGGCCAAGCTGAAAGCCTCGGAGATGGGGGCGCTGCTGTGTTTCGACATGACCAACGTGCGTTACATCACCTCGACCCATATCGGCACATGGGCGCAGGACAAGGTGTCGCGCTGGACGCTGCTGCCGCAGGACGCCGAGCCGATCCTGTGGGATTTCGGTTCGGCCGCGAAGCACCACGCGCTTTACAGCCCCTGGATGGGGGGCGAGGAACGCTCCCGTGCGGGCATCCCGCTGCTGCGCGGTGCGATGACCCCGAACATGGGCCGGGCAGAAGAGACCGCTGACAAGATCGTCCGCGAATTGGAAAAGCACGGGCTTCAGAACGAACCCGTTGGCGTCGATCTGGTCGAACCGCCGATCCTGTTCGCACTACAGGCGCGCGGTATCACGGTGGTCGACGGGCAGGCGCTGATGCAGGACGCTCGCGTCATCAAAACCCAGGACGAAATCAGCCTGCTGACCCATGCCGCCGGGATGGTCGACGCCGTTTATGATGAGATTTATCGCTCTCTGCGACCCGGCGTGAAGGAAAACGAAACCGTCGGGACGGCGTCGAAATTTCTCTATGACAACGGCTCGGAATACGTCGAAGGCGTGAACGCAATCTCGGGCGAGCGGTGCTCTCCCCATCCGCATGTGTTCAGCGACCGCGCGCATCGCCCCGGCGACCCGGCCTATTTCGACATTCTGCACAGCTATATGGGCTATCGCACCTGCTATTACCGGACCTTCGCGGTCGGCAGCGCCAGTCAGGAAATGGTGGATGCCTACAAACGCTGCCGCGATTACCTCGACCAGGCCATCGCGCTGATCAAACCCGGCGTGACGACGGGTGAGGTCGCCTCGGTCTGGCCCAAGGCCGAGGAGTTCGGCTTTCCAAACGAGGAAGCCGCATTCGGTCTGCAATACGGCCACGGTATCGGCCTCGCGATCTGGGAACGCCCGGTAATCAGCCGACTGGTTTCGATCGACCACCCAGAGGTCATCCAGGAAGGCATGGTCTTCGCGCTGGAAACATTCTGGCCTGCCAAAGGCAGCCATCACGCCGCGCGGATCGAGGAAGAAATGGTCGTCACCAAAGACGGATGCGAGGTGATATCGAAGTTTCCGGCAGAAGACCTGCTGGTTTGTGGACGGCAATACTGGTCGGGGCATGACCTGCTGCCCGGTGTGCGACACTCCGAAAGCCACTACAACAATCGGCGGGTGTTCCCGGATGGTCAGCACACGAAGAAAGCGCGATTTGGCGCGACCTGGGATGATTAGGGGACCGTCGGTAAACGAATTTCTGCATTGGTCACTGCGACCGAGCGACGTTCGTACGCAATTGGAATACTGCTAGGGGCTGTTGACGTTCACCGTGTTTGAATGATTGCTATGGCAATCGAGATGAAGGCTTTGAAGCTCTGATCTGTCTTGCATGAACGCATTGCTAAGGGCTAAGGCCATGGCAACAGACAGCATACGCAATCTGGAAGAGGCCATCTCTGCTATCGAATTGCTGGATCGGGCTGGATGCCTGGACCACTGGCGTAAGGCGTTCGGCCGATCTCCGCCGAAGTACCTTTCTCCTCAGTTCATGAAACGGGTGCTGATCGGGTCCATAGATTGCTACATAGGTGAAGCAGAGACCAGGTTGCGCGATGACGACTTCATCTGATGCGACGCTTCAGACACTTCAGCGCGAAGTCCAGCGATTCAAGTTTCAGGCGACGCGAACACGGTTGAGACGGCCGATAGTGTTGAAGAACTCGCAATTCCGGGAAGATCGGATTTCCCGCGAGCAAGCGATCAATCGGAAAAGTCCTCCGCCGATATCGATGACGGGCGTTGAGGCGTCCCCAGGCGGTCAGCGTCAGATTTTGGCCGACCTCCAGCTGTAAATTCCCAACGGGCTTGCACAAGCAATTTTTGACTCGAAGTTGCCCAAACACCGAGTTTTTCAACACAATCGGCCCAAAGCGGAAATTAGTCTTAGTCATTGGTGCAGCGGTGCAGCTTAAGCAAAGCTGCCGTTGGTCTTGACTTCGTCATCCTACAGAGCGGCTCGTCGTTTCCTACATTCGCTCAGTTATATTGGTAGGAAATTGGGCTTTGCGTTGCAAACTCTTGGGAATGAGGGGAAGTTGTCAAGTGAAGCCAAATTGGAAACCGACGTGTTGATACCATTGGGCAGCCAGTGACAAGGACAACGATAGCGCTTTTAGTCGTATCGATTGTTGCAGCAGGAGCCTCTGTCATGAATTCCGACGGTACAAAACGGCAAACCTTTGTATCTTTTGACGGCATTGAACTTTGCTTTTTCGACAACGGCGCGGTCGGGCGGCCTGTCATTCTTCTTCACGGGTTGATCGTCGATAGCGAGACTAATTTTGGCTTGGATGCGTATTCCGAAACGGGTCGGCGGGTCATCCTGCTTGACGCACGCGGCCATGGATGTTCGCAGAAGCCACGTGAACCCGAAGCTTATGCAGACCGTGCAATGGCGCGAGATGTATTGGCCTTGATCAAGCACCTTGATCTGTCTTCAACCGATCTCATGGGATATTCAATGGGTGGATATACCGCGATCGAGGCGGCAATAATTGATGATGAAAAGATTGGCACACTCATCTTAGGTGGTGTTGGCAATGCAGAAGGCACCGAATCCTGGTTTAGAGAGCGATCGGCCGAAATGTTGACCGACAACCCAGACGAAGATGCGTTTTACCGGCGCTTCGCCGACGAGATGGGCGCTGACCCCAAGGCAATAGGTGCTTGGTTTTTGGGGGCAGAGTTCCCGCAAATTGGCGAAAACACAGACCTCTCACGAATTGATGTCGAAGCTCACATCTACAATGCATCAGAAGATGAAGACCCTGCCGCCTTAGCGGCACGCTTTCAACGGTCGCAGCATGCACGATACGACGGTGACCATGTCTCAGTACTGGAAAACCCAAGGTACATTGCGCGAGTGACTGAAGTCTTGAGTGCAGACACAGAGTAAGGGTTAGATCACATTCGGCCCAAAGGCGACATCTGGCATTCGGTCTAGATGCTGCGGTCGCAGCCCGCAGAGAGTGTCCGATCTTCTGTGTATCTGTGATTTGGTTCATGCTTCCTGAGAGGAGCAAGGACGATGACGATTTCCAAGGAATTACTGGACGAACTGCTGAAGGGCTGCGAGCGGCCTGA
>Ga0209273_10000503_pt1 | contig 49540 bp, 38 predicted proteins | sample tdAd471_FD_187126 | JGI IMG/M metagenome (GOLD analysis project Ga0209273, IMG submission 187126) | Marine sediment microbial communities from the Atlantic coast under amendment with organic carbon and nitrate - tdAd47.1 (SPAdes)... | ecosystem: Environmental > Aquatic > Marine > Coastal >...
GCTATCTGCGCATGCACTCTCCCGATGAAGTCGTCCAGCACCATCAACGAAGTCTCAAGCTCGTAGACAAGAAGTCCGTCGTCTCCACCTCGCGCGAAGGTTCGGTCTACCTGGTCGAGGTCCTCGCTTACGACCGACCGTTTCTCTTTGCCTCAATTTGCGCGGTGATCGCCGGCTTCGGACTGAACATTGAGCGCGCCGAAGCCTTCGCCAACAGCGAGGGAATCGTTCTGGACAGCTTTGCGTTGACCTCGGGCGAGTCTCGCGGCGGCCTGGATCTCGATGAGGCGGAACTGCGCTCGCTTCGGAAGAGTCTGCGCAGGGCTCTGGACGGCCGCGAAGACCCCGGCGATTCACTCCGCCGCCGCAAACCACTTTTCGGACAGCGTGGCCGCACGCCGGTGGATCCCGAAGTATCTTTCGACAATCGGACCTCCTCGCGGGCGACCATCTTCCACGTGGTCGCCGAGGACCGCGTGGGCCTGCTCTATGACCTCACGAGCGCGATTTCTCGTCACGACTGCGACATCGAGGTCGTGCTCATCGAGACCCAGGGACGCAAGGCCCTAGACGTGTTCTATGTCGTAGGCCCCGAAGGAAAGCTCTCCGACGAGCGCTCCAGAGAGTTCTGCGAAGAGCTGCTCTCGGCCTGTCGTCAAGAAGGGTAGACCGGCTCCTAGAAGCTTGCCGCCGGATCGGGTCGGGGGCTACGATGAAGTAGTAACCGATTGTCGTTTGTCGTCCGAATTCGGCGGGCATTCGCGGGATGGTCCAAACAGTAGACAGCCGCGATGTTTGGGCCGGAGATCCATCCGTCTGAATCCACTGGGAGCCGGTGACGGTCGCCTCGGAATCAGCTTGGCTGAGGTGGGATGACGGTACGACCAGCCGGCTGCGGCGGATTGAGAGGCCTCCGCGCGGTACGAGATCGGAGTGATGGGAACCGTGATGGAAAGCCGACTGCACTACGTAATGCGGGACAAAGGGGTCGCCGACGGATTCAAGACCGGCGTCTCGTTGCACTCGCATACCATGCACTCCAAGGAGAGCACGAGTTTCGTCGAGCGCACGACCCGGCAGAGCCGCCTCTTCAACTACTTCATTCAGTCGCAGCTGAAGAAATACTCGATCAAGTACGGCGATCAGCGACTGACGGACCTGGCCTACCAATGCGAGCGTATGTGGTGGACCTCGCCGCTCTCGGCAAGTCAGGCCTATCAACTGGAGGGCGGTCAGATCCGCGAAAAGTTGGGCCTCGAACCCATCGTTTCTCTCACCGACCACGACCTCATTGAGGCGCCGCTGCAACTGCAGATGTTCGCCGACAATAGCCTCGCGCCGATCTCGGTTGAGTGGACGACGCCCTATGAGAAGACCTACTTTCACATCGGCGTCCACAACCTGCCCCCTGCTCGGGCCGTCGAGTGGATGGAACGCTTCAAGGCCTATACCGCCGCTCCCGACAAGCAAGTGATGCGAGAGTTGTTCGAGGAACTCCATTCGCACCCGGACGTCTTGATCGTTTTTAACCATCCGTACTGGGACCAGCCCGTGGTCGGCGAGAAGCTGCATGACGTCGTTGTGCGCCAGTTTCTTTCCGAGTTCGGAACCTACATGCACGCCCTCGAGATCAACGGGCTGAGAACCTGGAAGGAAAATCGCAAGGTGGTCAATCTCGCCAAAGAGACCGGCATGAAGCTGATCTCCGGCGGCGATCGCCACGGCCGCGAACCCAACGCGACGTTGAACTTGACCAACGCCGCAACCTTCGCCGAGTTCGTCGACGAGATCCGCGGCTCCGGAGCTAGTGAGGTTTGCATCATGCCTCATTTCCATGACCCGCTGGCGCTCCGGATTCTCCAAGGTCTATTCGACATGCTGGACGACTACCCCGAGCATGCTCGGGGTCAGGTTCGCTGGGCCCAGCGAGTCTTCCGTCATTGCGGCGGCGGCAACGTAAAATCCTTCGATGACTTTTTCGAAGGGCGCGACCCCAAGGTGATGCGCGTCTTGATCAACACGACGCGCTTTCTCGTTAGCGACCGCCTCCGTCCGGCTTGGCAGGTTGTCGGCGAACCGTCCGGGGCCGCTCTGTGAGTCTGCGCCCCCCGCGGGTGGCGTTTTTTACCGATAGCTTCCACGAGGTCAACGGGGTCGGGCTCACGTCCAGGCAATTGGACGCCTTCGCTCGTCGACGCGAGTATCCGTTCTTCTCCTGTCACGCCGGCGAGACGACTCAGAATACGACCGACGGCGCGGTCGAAACCTTCGAGTTGAAAAGAGGGCTGTGCGCCTTTCCAGTGGAAGCGGATCTCTACGTCGATCCACTGCTCAACCGCTACTACCGCGGGGTCCGCCAAGCCCTGGAGGCCTTCCAGCCGGATCTGATCCATATCACCGGCCCCAACGACATCAGCTTGCTCGGCGCGCTGCTGGCTCGCAACCTACGTGTACCGATGACGGCCTCCTGGCATACGAATGTTCATGAGTTTGCGGCTTGGCGTCTGCAGAAGTCTCTCCGCCTGCTCCCCAAAGGCCCAGTCGACTCCGTAGCCCGCAACGTGGAAAAGGGCATCCTCTGGGGCTGCGGAAAACTCTACGGCGCCGCCCGGCATTGCTTCGCGCCGAACCCGGAGCTCGTCGCGATGCTCCAGCAGCGCACCGGCAAGGGCGTCGACGTGATGCACCGCGGCGTCGAGATCGAGCTCTACCACCCGGCCAAGCGCGATCGCGACGACGATGTCTTTGAACTAGGCTACGTGGGCCGGATCAGTGCTGAGAAGAATGTGCGCTTCCTCAAGACCCTCGAAGAGGCGCTACTCGCCCGGGGCCGCAAGAAGATCCGCATCACCGTCGTCGGCCACGGAAACGAGCAGCCCTGGCTCGAGCAGAACTTGGAGACCGGCGCCTTCCCCGGCGTACTCAAGGGCGAGGCTCTAGCCCGCGCCTATGCGAATTTCGATCTCTTCGTCTTCCCCTCGTTTACTGATACCTACGGCAACGTGGTCAACGAGGCGATGTCTTCCGGAGTCCCGTGCGTCGTGACCAACGGCGGCGGGCCCAAGTATCTGATCGAAGACGGCAAGACGGGCGTCGCCGCCCGCAATGAAGATCACTTCATCGACTCGGTCGCCGCCCTAATCGACGACCCCGACCGCCACGCCCGCATGCGCGAAGCCGCCCGAGCCCACGCCGTGGAGAACTCCTGGGACCGCGTCTTTGAGCGCCTCTACGACCGCTACGCCGAGATCGCCGGGACGGCCGTCGCCCAGACCGTGTAGACTGGCGTTCTTCGTCATGAACGCCGCCGAACGCTGGGATCGTATCTCCCGCTCCCCCGAGTACCGCGCCATGATCGCCCGCAAGACACGCTTTGTCTTGGCTGCGACGCTGTTCTTCTTGGTCTACTACTTCGCCTTGCCGGTACTGGTCGGGTATTGGCCGGAGCTGATGAAGCAGCGCGTTTGGGGCGTCGTCAACATCGCCTATTTGTTCGCATTCTCACAGTTTTTCATGGCCTGGATCCTGGCGTACCTTTATATGCGCATCGCGGCGAAGTTCGATCGAACGACGGAGCAGATCCTGGAAGATACGCTCCCGGAGGGCAAGTAGGTGACCCTCTCGCTCGGCATGTTCCTCGGCTTCATCGCCGTCACTCTCGTCATCACTTACTGGGCCGCCGGACGTTCCCAAGGGGCCGGGGCCTACTTCGCCGCCGGACGTCGCATCACCGGCTGGCAAAACGGTCTTGCCATCGCCGGCGACTACATGTCGGCGGCCTCGTTCCTGGGCATCGCGGGCCTCATCGCCTTCTACGGCTACGACGGCTTCATGTACTCGGTCGGATTCCTCGTCGCTTACCTGACCGTCCTTTTCGTCGTCGCGGAACCGCTGCGCAACGTCGGCAAGTACACCATGGCCGACGTGCTGGCCTTCCGCCTCCGCGAGCGCCCCGTGCGCGCCTGGGCCTCGCTCAGCACGCTCACCGTTTCCACGTTCTACATGATCGCTCAGATGGTCGGCGCGGGAGCCTTGGTCAATCTGCTGCTCGCCGATTCCGGAATCGGCTACACGACGGCGGTCACCGGCGTAGGCATCTTGATGATCGTCTACGTCGTCTTTGGCGGAATGCTGGCCACCACCTGGGTCCAGATCGTCAAAGCCGTCTTGCTCATGAGCGGGACGCTGCTTCTGAGCATCCTGGTACTGGGCCACTTCGGCTTCTCGATGTCGGCCTTTGCCGAAGCGGCTTCGGCCGTCACGTTCCAAGAGGGCGGGGAAACCGTCACCCGCAACTTCCTCGAACCCGGACACTACTACCGCCCGCCCTACGGCGCACTGGATCTCATCTCGCTCGGCATGGCGCTGATCTTCGGCACCGCCGGACTGCCGCACATCCTCATCCGGTTCTACACCGTCCCCGACGCCAAGACCGCCCGCGTCAGCGTCTTCTGGGCGATGCTGCTCATCGGCGCCTTCTACGTAATGACCACGTTTCTCGGTTTCGGCGCCGCCACCATCGTCGGCCGCGATTCCATCTCCGCCAACGGCGGCATCAACATGAGCGCCCCGCTGCTCGCGCAGGCTCTCGCCGGCGAGGTCTTCTTCGCGTTTATCTCCGCCGTCGCCTTCGCCACCATCCTCGCCGTCGTCGCTGGGTTGACCATCAGCGCCTCCACTTCCTTCGCCCACGACTTCTACACCAACGTCATCCACCACGGTCGCGAACGAGCGCCGGGTGAAGAGGTCCGTGTCGCCCGCATCACCGCCTTCGTGGTCGGGGCCCTGTCGATCCTGGTCGCTATCCTGCTGGGGCCGGGAGCAAATGTCGCCTTCCTCGTCGGCCTCGCCTTCGCCGTCGCCGCCTCGGCCAACCTGCCGGTCATTCTTTTCTCTGTCTTCTGGAAGAAGTTCACCACGCGCGGCGCCGTTTGGGGTATGGCGGCTGGCCTGATCTCGTCGATCGGCTTGATCCTGGTGAGCCCCAGCTTCATGGAGGACGCGCTCTTCCCCCTCAAGAATCCCGGTCTAGTCAGTATCCCGCTCGGCTTCATCGCCGCCTGGCTCGGTTCGGTGACCTCGACCGAGCCCGACGCTGCGGCAAAGTATCTCGAACTCAGCGTCCGAGCGAACACCGGTCTCGGCGCAGAGAAGGCGACCGACCACTAGGGTCCCGGTTCTGGGATTGAACCGTCCCGCAGACGTCGTCTGCGAGAGATGCAGTATTGATTCTTAGGGAGATACCGAAGGGCCCCGCAGTTGCAAGTGCCGGGACGGATGATTCGCGACGTACTAGCTGATCTGCGATTCGCCGGGCGCACCCTACGCCGCTCGCCCGTCTTCGCGGTCGTATCCGTGACCGTTTTGGCCCTGGCCATCGGAGCCAACAGCGCCGTCTTTAGCTTCATGGACGCACTGCTGCTCAAGACCATGACGGTGGCTGAGCCGGACAGACTAGTCTCGCTCGGCCCCGGCGCCCACAGCATCTTTGGCATGAGCGACTCTCCGCAAGCGGAGTCGTTCTCATACCAGCAGTTTGAGGCGCTCCAAGAGCTTGAAGGAGTCTTTACCCGGATTGCCGCTTCTCCTACGTTTGGCGGTCGGGTCACGGTCGGCGAACCAGTCTCCCCCGACAATATCCAGCGCGCGTCGTGCCAGCTGGTCACCGGCGAGTATTTTGGGATGCTCGGGGTCCGCCCCATTCTTGGCCGCCCCATTGAGCCGGAAGACGACGAAGCCGGCTCGAGCGGGGCCCGTGTAGCTGTTCTCTCATACAGCTATTGGCAGCGCCGTCGCGGTGGAGACCCCGGAATTGTCGGAACTACGATTAGGCTCCAAGGCGAGCCGTTTACGGTGATCGGCGTCGCGCCGGAGTCGTTCACCGGTCATCACGTGGAGGCTCCCGCAGACATGTGGGCGCCGCTGTCGCAACACCCCCTACTGATGGGCCGGGACTCGCTCTTCGTCGAAGAGAACTACCGCATGGCCTACTGGTTGAACATCCTCGGCCGTTTAGCCCCTGGCGTCACCGTGCGACAGGCCCAGGATGCAGTCAACCGCGTGGTCGTTCTCACGCATGAGGCCAACGGCGGCGGAGAACTGCGGGATTTCTGGGTTGAAGTAGCGCCGGTTGGACGAGGGATCTCGTCGCTTCGCGACCGGCTCACGAGGCCGCTGACGCTTCTGTGGGCCGGGACTGGACTCCTGCTGTTGATCGCCTGCGCGAACCTGGCCAATTTGCTCTTAGCGCGCGCGGCCGACCGTCGGCGTGAGGTCGGAGTGCGCGTGGCGCTCGGTGCGGGCAGTTTGCGCCTATTCAGGCAGTTGATTGCCGAGAGCGTCCTGCTCGCCGCGGCTGGCGTGGCGGTGGGCATCGCGGTTGCGGCCTGGTTGGTCCCGGCGATGACCGCCATGATCGGCGAGATGCGGGGCGGAAGCGGCATCTCCGTCACGCTCGACTGGAGAGTCACGGCGTTTGCGTCGGCTCTCGGCCTATTCACTGTCCTACTCTTCGGCTCAGCGCCGGCGTGGTGGTCGCTTCGCAGCGGAATCGCCTCAGCGATGGCGGGCGGTCGCGGCACGTCCGGCGGAACACAGGCGCAGGCGCGCACAAAGAATCTTCTCATCGGCGCCCAGGTGGCTTTGTCTCTGGTGCTGCTGGCTTCGACCGGATTGCTGCTGCGTACGCTCGGGGAGTTGAGAGGCGTGGACCTGGGCGTCGAGCCCGAGAACGTACTCCTGTTCAGCATGGACCCGAGCGGAGCCGCGCCGGACGGTCAGGACGCCCTGCGCCGCGCGATTCTATCGGAGGTCGAAGGCATGCCCGGCATACAGGCGGCGGCTTTCGCCGAAGACGCGCCCTTTAATGGGAACTTCTCGTCCTCCACGATCGAGGTTGAGGGGTACGATGCCACGCCCAATGAGGACGTCAATATCCTCATCTTTCGCGCAACTCCCGGTTACTTTGATGTGATGGCTGTACCGCTTGTTGCCGGAAGACTCTTCAACGAAGCTGACCCTCATGATCAGACTTGTCTCGTGAGCGAAGCCTTCGCGGCACGCTACTTCCCCAACGGCGACGCGGTCGGCGGAGTCCTCGGCAGGAGTAATGATCGACTACGCATCCTCGGCGTCGTCGGTGATGTCCGCCACGTCGACATCAGGGAGGGACCGCCGCCGATGATCTACCATTCGGCGCTGGGATACGAGCGCGTGCAAGACACCTTGCTCTTCCGCGTGCGCGGTGACGGTGCGGCTGAGTCGAGCGCGGTCCGTGCGGCGGTCAGAAACCTAGCGCCGTCGCTGCCGATCAGTCGCACTCCGTCGCGTGTAATGGAGATCCTTGACCGAGCTGCGGCGCTTGAACGACTCCTAGGAAAGCTGACAGGGGCCTTCGCTGCTCTCGCGCTGCTGTTGGCCGCATTGGGCGTCTACGGCGTCTTCAGCTACGGCGTCGCGCGACGCACCGGTGAACTCGGATTGCGACAGGCTCTCGGGGCTGACCGGGGCGCGCTCATCGCCCTTGTCATGCGACAGGCCGTCGTCGTACTCGCGGCGGGATCTGCGGTGGGTCTCGTTGGGGCCGTCTTCGCGGGAAGATTGCTGTCGGGCATCCTCTTCGGCGTCAGCGCCTATGATCCCGCCGCCCTGGGAGTGTCATTGGCGACGCTGCTCGGAGCCGGCTTGCTCGCCGCATACTGGCCCGCCAGGCGGGCCGCCGCGGTGAGTCCCGCCGAGGCGCTCAGGCATGACTAGGGAACTCTAGCCGCTCCGGATCGTTACCCTATCGAATGTCGATGAAATCGAACAAGCCCAAAGTCCTCGTCGCCGACGACCAGGCCGACGTCCTCACGGCCTTGCGTCTGCTGCTCAAGGGCGAGGGCTATTCCGTGGTCTCCGCGCAGTCCCCGGCTGCGGTTCTGGATGCGGTGCGGGGCGATTCGTTCGACGTGGCGCTGATCGATTTGAACTACGCCCGCGATACAACCTCAGGAAAAGAAGGACTGGATCTGTTGGCTGATCTCCGAGCCATTGACGGCGCTCCCCCGGTGGTTGTGATGACGGCTTGGGGCAGCGTCGAGTTGGCGGTGGAAGCGATGCGCGTCGGGGCCAAGGACTTCGTCCAAAAACCCTGGGATAACGCGCGACTTCTGTCGGTACTCAGCCTTCAGGTCGAACTCGGCCGGGTTCAGCGCAAACGTCGCCGCCTCGAAGCCGAAAACGAACTCCTGCGGGGGGACAACCTGCCCGCCTTTATCGCCGAGTCAGCCGCCATGCGTCCTGTCCTGGAGTTGATGTCGCGTATCGGCCCCTCCGACGCCAACGTCTTGATCACCGGCGAGCACGGCTCCGGCAAGGAGGTCGTCGCTCAAACCCTCCATCGCATCTCGCAGCGGGCGGCCAAGCCTTTTGTGCCGGTCAACATCGGTGGACTGGCGGAAGGCGTCTTTGAGAGCGAGATGTTCGGCCACGTTCGAGGAGCTTTCACCGGCGCCGAAAAAGACCGCATGGGCCGCTTTGAGCTGGCCGACGAGGGCACGCTCTTTCTAGACGAAATCGCCAATATCAGTCTCAGTCAGCAGGCCCGCCTGCTGCGCGTGCTCGAGGCCGGCGAAGTCGAACGCGTCGGCGCGTCCAAGAGCCGCCAGGTCGACGTGCGCGTGCTCTCGGCAACCAACGCGGAGCTGCCGCGCATGATTGAGGAGGGCGAGTTCCGCGAAGACCTCCTCTTCCGTCTCAACACCGTCGAGATCCGCCTCCCGCCCTTGCGCGAGCGTACCGAAGACATCCCGCTCCTAGCGGAGTTCTTCCTGGAAAAATCGTCGAACCGCTACCGCAAGACCATCGAGGGCTTTGACGAGTCCGCCCTCAAGAGCATCAACGCACACCCGTTCCCCGGCAACGTTCGCGAACTCGATCACGTCGTCCAGCGCGCTGTGTTGATGGCTCAGGGGGCGCGCGTGACCGCGGCGGACCTAGGACTCGCCGCCCGCTCGGATGCGACTCCGCGTCTCGAAGAGATGAGCCTGGACGACGTGGAGCGCCACCTCATCAAGCAGACGCTCGAACGCCACGGAGGCAACGTCAATACCGCCGCCGAGCAACTCGGCCTCAGCCGCAGCGCCATGTACCGTCGCTTGCAGAAGCACGGTCTATAAACGTTACTCCTCGAGGGGCATCAGCTGGTTCGCAAAGTATGCGAACTCCAGCGCGGTGCGCATCGCCAACTGCTGCTGATTCGCTGTGCCTCCGTGCCCGCCCTCAATGTTCTCGTAGTAGTAGAAGTCGTACCCGTACTCGGCCATCAACGCCGCCGCTTTCCGAGCGTGGCCCGGATGCACCCGGTCATCCTTCGTCGAGGTATAGAACAGGACGTTGGGGTACGACTGCCCCGGCTTCACGTTCTGGTACGGAGAATACTTGGAGAGAAACTCCCATTGATCGGGCTTGTCCGGGTCTCCGAACTCCGCCATCCAACTCGCGCCCGCAAGCAGCTTGTGATAGCGCTTCATGTCGAACAGCGGCACCCCGCAGTCGATGGCCGCGTAGAGATCCGGGCGTTGCGTTAGGACGACGCCCATCAGCAGGCCGCCGTTCGAGCGGCCGACCGCTCCCAGCTTTTCAGGCGTCGTCACGCCCCGCGCAATAAGGTCTTCAGCGATCGCAAAGAAGTCGTCATAGGACCGTTGCCGGTTCTCCAGCAGCGAGGCTTCATGCCATCGCGGTCCGTACTCGCCGCCGCCGCGAATGTTCGACAGCACCAGCACGCCCCCGCGCGAAACCCATAACTTTCCGGCCAATGCACCGTGCTGCGGACGGCCCGGATCGCCGTAGTAGATTGGCAGCGTTGGAATGAGAAAGCCCCCGTAACCGTATTGGATGGTCGGCGCGTCGCCCTTCTCGAGAACGTCTTTCCGTCCCATCACAAAGTAGGGCACGCGGGTCCCGTCCTTGCTCTCGGCGAAATGCTGCTCCACGACAACGTTGGAGGCGTCATAGAGCGCTGGGAGCGACAAGACCGTCGACAACTCATCCTCCGTGGACACGTGATGCAACGTCTGCGACGTCGTGAGGCTCTCGGTCAACAGGAACAAGTCGTCGCGGTCGCTGTCCGCCGCCGCGATCTTCACCACCCCGTTCGGGGGCGCGCCAATATCCTGCGATACCCACTTGTCGCCTTCGCGCCGGATACGTAGCGCCTTGCCGGCCACATCGTCGAGCAGTGCGACGAACACGGCCGTCTTGCCGACGGCGACTTCGTTCAAAGCCTGGCTCCGGCCGGGATGGAAGACCACCTCCGCCGACATGTCTTCCAACTTCAAAGCAACCAGGGCTCCTTGTGGATAGGACTCGCCTCCATGACTCCAAGGTTCCTGGAGGCGGGCCAGGATGCGACCGTTGATGAGCCCCGCAATGCGCGCGCGCTTGGGGAAAGGGAGGAACTTCAGCTCTCCATCCGGCTGGAGCCAGTAGCGTTCGGCCTCATAGAATGTCGTTCCTCTCGTGACGATGGGATAGGCCTTGCCCGCGCGACGCAGGACGAACGCCCCCACGGATACGTCGTCGACTTCGCCCTCGAACACCGGCTCCGCATCCTCCAACGGCGTCCCGCGCTTCCATTTTCGAACTGTTCGTGGATAGCCGGACGACGTGCGGCCCTCGCCCCAATCACTGCCCACCAGCAACGTATCCTTGTCCAGCCACGCTGAGGTGTTCTTGCCCAGGGGCACGGTGAACCCGTCCTCTACAAAGCTCTTCTCGGCGATCGAAAACTCCCGCAGAACGCCCGCGTCCGATCCTCCCGGAGAGAGCTCGACCAAGCAACGGTCATAGTCGGGACCTAGGCAATCAGCGCCGTGATAAATCCAGTTCTTGCCTTCCGCCTTTGCGAGAGCATCGACGTCGAGCAGGGTCTCCCACTCCGGAGTCCCGGCGCGATAACTCTCGATCGGCGACCTTCGCCAGAGACCACGTACGTGCTTGTCGTCCCGCCAGAAGTTGTAGAGCGCGTCGCCGCGGATTCTGCCGCGCGGGATGCGTTCCTTGGAGGTGAGGATCGCGAGAGCTTCCTCCTCCATCGGTTCAAAGCGCGGATCAGCCTGCAACTCGCCCAGCGAGCGTGCGTTCTGTGATCGGACCCAATCGAGCTGCTTCTCGCCTTCAATCTCCTCCAGCCAAAGGAACGGATCACCCGACTGCGCGAGCGCGGTCGCGACGCAGAAGAGTGGGACGAGAAAAACTCGGATGGGGAGACCGTAGGTGGCTCGCAAGCCTACAGTCTAGCTAGGGCTAGGGGTATCGCCAACCGTCGCGTACGTGCACCCTGAAGTCCGTACGCTCGTCGTCGTCCAAACGGAATGCTTGGACCTTCAGCCGGGCAAATCCCGTTGAGGGAGATTTGTCGAGGCGGTAAGCGATTCGGTAATCGCGGTCGAGCGCGTCGAGGATTTCTTCGATTGCAGTCGCGTAGGCCTGCTCGCAGTCCGGGCAGTAGAGTTCGCCGCCCGTCCGTCGCGTGACCGCTTGAAGGAAGAGTTCGCCACGGCTGAGGTCGATGTCCTCCGCATTCGTCTCATCCTGAGAGAACCGTTGCGCGGCCCCAAGTTGCACCGCGTAGATGACGACGTCGCTCCGCTCGATGCGATGCAAGAGCGTCTTGTAGTCCGTTTCGCTGAACTGATCCAAACCGGAGCCGACCACGATGATCACCGGCCGATTGGGCAGATCCACGGCGGATTCGAGCGTCTGGTCGAGCGCCTCGAAGAGCGTCGCGTCCCGCCAAGCCGATTGCTTCCGGCCGACAAACGCCTGTGCGACCTTCACCGGATCGTCGGTCAGAGACGCTTCCACCTTAGGGGCGTCGCGTCCGTAACTCACCAGCGCATAGTCGTTCGTCGCGGGGGCATGGTCGAGGAATCCTCGCATGGCACTGTTGACCTCGTTGAGGAATCTCCAGGAGGTCCGCGAGTTTTCGACCAGCAGAATTACCGACGCGGGGCCTGCAGGCTCAGCGCTAGCCACTTCGGCGCCCCGTCCTGCCTCTTGCACGCGGAAATTAGCCGCGGTGAGACCTTCCACGGCTTGCCCATTCTGTTCAACCCGAGCGGTGAGTAGACGGGCCGCAGCGTCGGAGTCGGCCGGCAGGGAGGGATTGAGAGCCACCACCACGCCGATTACGATCGTCGTTAGGATAGGAACTCTCATACCTCTAGTTTATCTCCAGCCGGGCTCCGTTGTATCCCGCAATACCGAATAGTCTCATTCGGTCCGACTGGCGGCGAGCATCTCCAAGAACACCGGCATGTACAGGTGCTGATCATGCCAGGTACGGCCGGAAACGAGATTGCCGTCGCGAACCACGCCCTCGTTGACGAACGTCCCGCCCGACAACTCCACATCCAACTTGCACTTCGGCACGGTTGCCATTCTTCGGCCGCTGACTACATCCGCCGCGGCCGGTAGCTCGGCGCCGTGGCATACCGAGCAGACGGGCTTTCCGGTCTCGAAAAAGTGGCGCACGGCGGCCAGTAAATGTTCGTCGTAACGGATGTACTCCGGCGCGCGGCCGCCTGTGAGGAAGAGGCCCGCGTACTCGCCGGGGACGATTTCGCTAAAGGCTACTCCCGCATCAATGTGGTAGCCCGCCGTTTCGCGTGTGATGTCCCAGCCCGGCGGGATCTCGTGCAGCACCATCTGGTATCGCCGTGCGTCCGGACCGGCTACGACGGGTTCGTATCCAGCCTCCTTCAGGCGATAGAAAGCGTACAGCGTATCCATGACCTCTGCGGCGTCTCCGACGGGCATCAGGATCTTCATGGCGTCCATTCTCGCGCGTTTGGTCGCGCGGACGCGCGGCGTCCATCCTTGCTAGGGTGATGGGCCGTGGCGACCGTACAAGAACTCTTCAATCTCACTGGCAAGCGGGCCTTGATCACCGGCGGCTCGCGCGGATTGGGCGCTGAGATCGCCGAGGGTCTCTGCGAATCCGGAGCCTCCGTCTTCCTCCTGGCCCGCCGCGAAAAATGGCTCACCCCTCAGATCGAGCAGCTTCGTGCACGCGGCTTCCAAGCCGACGGCGCCTTGTGCGACGTCTCCGACCCCGAGCAAGTCGCCGCCGCCGCTCAGAGAGCGAAGGAGACGATGGGCGGCATCGATATTCTAGTCAACAACGCGGGCGTTACCTGGGGAGCGCCCGCGGAAGAAATGCCGCTCGACAAATGGAAGCAAGTCGTCGACGTCAACCTAACCGGTACCTGGCTCTTCTCGCAGGAGGTCGGCAAGGTGATGATCGAGCAGGGTTCCGGCGTCATCATCAACATTGCCTCCATCGCCGGACTCATCGCATCCACCACCGGCACTCGCGGCGACGGCACGAGCCTCGTCGGATACTCGGCGAGTAAAGCAGGGGTGCTCGGCTTGACGCGCGAGTTGGCCTCCAACTGGGGCCGGAAGGGAATTCGCGTCAACGCCGTCGCACCCGGCTTCTTCGTGTCCCGGATGACGGTCGGCATGCTGGAGAAGGTGCAGGACAGCTACGAAGACATGCTGCCGCAGGGCCGCATCGGCCGACCAGGCGAACTCAAGGGAGTGGTGGTCTTCCTCGCCTCAGACGCCGCCGGGCACGTTACCGGTCAGACTCTCGCGGTCGACGGCGGCCGGACCATCGTCTAGCCGTCGCTCAAGCGCCGGCGGTCTTCTTCGGTTTCTTCTTGCGCCGCTTGTGCGTCGAGGGAATCCCGAGATCTTCGCGGTACTTCGCCACCGTTCGGCGCGTCACGTGGATGCCGTCCTCCCGCAACATTTGGCTCAGCACGTCGTCGGTGTAGGGCTTGTAGGGGTCTTCCTCTTCGATGATCTTGGCGACCTTCCGCTTGAGCAGCAGTAGCGGCATATCCGCTCCGCCAGGGCCTTGCACGCCCTCGGTGAAGAAGAAGCGCAGCTCGTAGACTCCGTGCGGCGTCAGCGCGTACTTGTTCGCTACCGCTCGGCTGACGGTCGACGGATGGACGCCGATCTCCTCCGCTACATCCTTGATCATCATCGGCCGAAGATACTCGATCCCCTCGGCGAGAAAACCCGGTTGACGCTTCACCACCGCCTCGCACACGCCGCGAATCGTCTGCCGCCGCTGCTCAATATTGCGCAGCAACTGTAGGGCCGAGTTGTAGCGTTCGCGGATGTAGTTGCGCACGTCCGGCTCGGAAGCGCCACGCTTCAGCAGCGCTCGATAACCGCGATTGACCTTCAGATCCGGCACGTCGTCTTCGCTCAGCACGACGCGGAATCCCTCCGGCGTCTTGGCGAACTCCACGTCCGGCTCCACGGCGCGCGTCTCCGTCGAGTTGTAACGCTGGCCCGGTTTCGGGTCGAGAGAGAGGATGAGGCCGAGCGCAATGTCGATGTGCTCCGGCGGCCGCCCGAGTTTCTTCGCCAAGACAGCTGTGCGATCGCCGTTCGTGTTCTCCAGTTCCTCCCAGGCGTGCTCGATGATTTTGCCCGCCACGCCGGTCTCCGCCCCGGCGGCCCTGAGTTGGAGTCGCAGGCAGTCCTGTAGGTCGCTCGCCGCCACTCCCAACGGATCAAACGTCTGCACCAGGCCCAGCGCTGCCGCGCATTCGGCCTCACTGGCTCCCGACTCGGCCGCAACCTCGGGCAGGTCGACGGTCAAGTATCCGTCGTCGTCGATGTTGCCGATAATTGCCTCGGCCGCGGCCTCCACCAGGGCCGGAGCGGGCGTCAGGCTGAGCTGCCACATCAAGTGATCGAAGAGCGTCGTCGGGCTCGCCAGGAACGTCTCAAATGTCGGCTTGTCGATGATCTCCGGGGCCGGGCCGCGCGGACCGGGATCCAAGTAGTCGTCGAAGAACTTAGCGAGGTCGATCTCGGAGAAGGCATCCCCCGGTCCCTCGGCAGTCTCGGCGGCCGGCTCCGGCGGCGCATCCGCGTCGGACGCCTGCGCCGTCTCCGATTTCTCTGCCGCGCCCGCGACGAGCGCTTCCGCCTCGGCGGCCTGCTCAAGAGAACTCTCGCGCTCGGAGCCCTCCGACGCCAACTCGAGCACCGGATTCTCCGTCAGCTCCTGCTGGATCTCTTCCTTGAGTTCTAACTTGTTCAGCGCAAGCAGCTTAACGAGCTGGCGAAGGCTCTGGGTGAGGACCGGCTTCTGAGAAAGCTTCAGTCCGAGGCGCTGTTGCATGAACATAGGTTGGCGTTGGAGACGGGCTCGCCCATCATTTCCTGCAATCACCATACCAAACGGGAATTCCCCACCAGAGAAAGGTTTCGTCACATTCGCATCAACGTTTTAGGCTTCGGCGGAGTAATTCTTACCAAGAGCAGACGGTCCAAGAGATGGGAGCAACTACACGAGTCGGGCAGTGGCCCGCGGAATGGACGGCTGCGTGGCCTACAGCCCCCGGACCTGCTGCCTCCAATGCGTCTCGGCTTACCGACTCTGACCAGAGGCTGATCGTCCAAGCAGCCTCCGGCGACGCTTCCGCCTTTGACCGGCTGATGCAACGCGAGCAGGCACGTCTGTATCGGGTCGCATTGCATCTGCTCGGCCGCTCGGAGGATGCGGAGGAAGCTCTCCAAGACTCCTTCTTACGTATCCATCGCGGCTTAAGCCGTTTTGACCCAGAGCGCAGTTGGCAGGCCTGGACGTACCGCATCGTCGTCAACGTGTGCCGCTCCAAGATGGCGCGCCGCCGCGCATTGAGTTGGCTCTCCCTCGATGCTTGGCGCGAAGCCGGGGGCCAAGATCCGGCCTCCTCAGCGCCGGAACCGTCCGCACGGCTTGAGATCGATGAGCGACGCGAGCGCCTCCTGCTCCTCATAGCCCGACTGCCGCCCAAGGAACGGTCCGCCCTCACCCTCACCTCGATCGAAGGACTCAGCGCCCGTGAAGCCGCCGAAGCGCTCAACTCCTCGGAATCCACCGTGCGCTCGCAGGCGAGCCGCGCCCGAGAGAAGTTGCGGCGCTGGCTCGAGGAGCTCCGATGAACGCTCTGGACCAGGAGCTGAGAGAGTTGAGGCAGAGTGCGCCGCCGCCGGAGCGTTTGGACGCGGTGCGCGCCCGCGTGCTGGCCCGCATCGAATCTCGACTCCGGATACTTCCCGTCTTCTGGCTGGCCGGTTCAGCAGCAACCGCGGCGTTCGCGCTGCTCCTATGGAGCCCGATTGTTCCTGAGCAGAAGACTTTGCGATTCGCTTGGGCGCCCCCGGAGCCGCCTGGTTTCGCGTGGAGGATTCCACACCGAAGACCGGCGACGGGCCAGAATCTTGCCGCCACTCCCGCCTCGCAGCCCTCAGAGTTCCGAGTCGTCGAATGGAGCAAGTCCAGCGACAAGCAACTTCGAGCGACCCTACTGCAACTGCCCTCGACCGATCCCAACGTAGTGGTCTACTTCATCGTGGACGACAAAGGAGACTGATTCTCATGACCAAATTCTTTCCCTTCGCTCTGGCTCTGGCGCTCTTCATTCTTCCCCAGTCTGCAAGAACACAGGACGAGTCCGAGAAGCAGCCAATGCCGTCTGACGCTAGCCAAGCAAAGCAGCCGCTCGCACGTCGCGTTGTTCATGTCGAACATCAAAGCGTGGAGCGGCTTGGCGGTCTTGCGCGCTCTTGGGTCCAAGCGCGGTACGACAAAGCCCTTGGAGTCATCGTCTTGACCGGCCGCCAACAGGCGGTCCAAGAGGCCGAGGCGATGATTCGTTCTCTCGACAGGCCCGGAACTCGGGAGTCCGCCCAAAAGCTGGACAACGTCGAGTTGACCATCCACCTCGTTGGCGCGGTCGGGAACGACGGAGAGGACTTCGCCGAATCTTTCTTAGATCCGGTGATTGGGCAACTACGCTCCCGATTCAGCCATCGAGGCTATCGGCTGCTCGACAGCCTGATGCTGCGCGGTCGGGAGGGGCGGCAACAGGTACGAGGAGCCCTTCCGGATACGATCGATGGAGAAGGTTCGCGAGTCAACTACGATGTCCGAGCCGACATCGGCGCCATCGGCGAGCACGCCGGCCGCCGCGTCCGAATCGAACCGTTCTCATTGAAACTATACCGGGTGGGAGACGGCGTTCAGGACTTGGCAGAGTTTGAAACTCGAATCGACATTCCCACCGAAAAGTTGGTCGTCGTCGGCAAGACAGGCACCGACGATTCCCTCATGGAAGGCCTCTTCGTCGTCCTCAGCGCCCGCATCGTCGAATAGCTTCGCGCACACCTACTCCGGCAATTGGTTCCGCAACCAAGCCTCATAGGAGTGCGTCGAGCGACCCACGTACTCAAACGTGTCGTACTGCCCGCCTTTCCCAAACATGCGCGGATCGCCCTCGGCCCTCAACTTCGCTTCCATCTCGCCCCGCAACTCGTCCTTGATATGGCGATACTGCGGATCTTCCGCCAAGTTCTCCACGTTGGCGTCGTCCTCAGCCACCCGATAGAGTTCCTCCACAGGTCGCTTCCCGAACGACATCCGGTAGTACTCGTCGAAGTTGCGCAAGATGCGCGACTTGGTCGGCGAGGCGTCACAGTTGCGATAGCCCGTCTCCGGATTCCCGCCCGGCCAGCGCTCCGGTTCGTAGTTGCGAATGTAGAGCCACTCTTTGGTGCGGATCGCGCGCACCGGATAACCGCCGTTGTTCGGCCGCCCCAAGTCGTGCCGCTCTTTGCCGATCAGCATCCGGTTCCGGTCATTCGTCACCCAGCCGGATTTTCCGCCTTTCAGCAGGCTCACCAAACTCGAACCCGTGACGGTTTCAGGGACGTCCACGCCTGCAGCTTCCATAAAGGTCGGGGCAAAGTCGCGCACGTTTACGAAGTCCTCCACCGTGCGCCCGCCCTTCATCGCACCCCAGCGCGCGGCGCAGGGGATGTGGAAGCCGTGCTCGTAGATCTGCCCCTTCACGCGCGGGAAGGGCATGCCGTGGTCCGACGTCATCACCACCAGCGTGTTGTCCAACTCGCCCATTTCCTCCAGCTTCTTGAGCGCCCGACCCACGTGAGAATCGAAGTATTCCACCTCGACCGCGTAGTCGGTCATGTCGCGCTTGATCGTCTCGTCGTCGGGATAGTAGGCCGGAACCTTCACCTGCTTCCAGTCCTTCCCCGAAGCCTCCCCGGCCCCGGCTTGGTAGGCGCGATGCGGCTCCTGTCCGCCTAGCCAGAAGCAGAACGGCTGGTCGTCCTCTCGCTTCTCCAGAAATGCATCGAAATTGCCCGCGTAGTCGATCGTCGACATCGAGCGGAACGGCGGTTTCGTCTTCACCTCCGAGTACTGAGGCCCCGCCGGATTCCGCTTGAATCCGCCTGACTCGTAGTCGCCCGGCCCCCACCCCTTGCCGGTATAGCCCACGTGATACCCGGCGTCTTCCAGCACCTCGGGGTAGACCGCCCAACGCTTCGGAAACAGGCCGAAGTGATTCGTTGCCTCATCCAACTGCCACGAGTTGCGCCCCGTGAGGATGCTCGCCCGGCAAGGACTGCACTTCGGGTTCGAAGTAAAGGTATTCGCAAACAGCACGCCCTCGCGCGCAATCCGGTCGAACGCCGGAGTGTTCACCCAATCGGTTCCGTAGGCCCCGGCATGCGGCCATCCCCAATCGTCCGCAATGCAGAACAAGATGTTCGGCCGTTTCTGCTGCGCAGGCAGAAGGGGAGCGGTCGCTGCCGCCAGCCCGGAAAGCATGAATTCACGTCGACGAAGCTGCATCGACGTTATGCTACTCGATCAGACGGAAGCTCTGGTGAATGTAAGGCGTCTTTCGCGTCTCCGCGTTCGGCAGCAGCGCGACGACCGTGTACTCGCCGGGCGCCAAGCCCTCCGTCTCCACAGCGGCCAACACCCGGATCTTCTTGGCCCCGCTGTCGGCGAAAGACTCCGCCTGCGCCCGCAACTCCATCGGCTGTTCACCATGCATCAGCGCCAACAGCGCGTCCGGCGGGGCGGCGAGCATCTCCTCGGATGCCTGGTAGATCTCGTAGAAGACGAACAGCCGATCGCCCGGACGAAACTCCAGCGGCGACTCCGGCTCCAGCCGCATGCCCGCGACGTCGAACAGCCCCGTCTCCTCCTCTCCCGTGAGCGCCTTCGAGCGACGCGTCAGCAGGATCGAGCTCACGCTCTCGGCCTCCGTCAGCGCGGGCACGTCCAACTCGGCGGTGAACTTCCCGACCTTACCCGTGCGATCGTCACGCCACGCGATCTTCCAGTCATGCCGTCCCGGCGTGAGGCGCATCTCGTTGCGGAATTGCACAAACGCGTTGGGATCAGTCAGCGCCCCCACCAGAGCGCCGGGCGCATAGGTCTCCAGCGATTGGAGCCCTTCGTAGGCTGAGGGGGAGTCGCGGGCCCACGGCTCCGCCAGGGCGGCCACACTGTAGCGAAGTTCGGTTGTGTCCCCGCTGCTCTCGAATCCGCTGGGGTGCATGCCTGCCGCAAAGGCGAATGTCGTCCAGCCGTCCGCCGATCGGAAAAATCCGCCGTCAAACCGCAACCGCATTCCCGGCGACGCCTCTTCAAATTGCAGCGCCCGGTATAGGTGGACCTCCCGCTCGCTCTTGCTCAGCCGGTCAAACGATTTTTCCTCGTAGTACTTCCGCGCATAAGAGACCTTTGCGCCTGGCGCGTCCACATCCACCCGGATACGACGAACGAGCCCGTCTTCCACCGCGTTCGCAGGCCGATAGCTGACTAAGTAATACCCTCCGGCGTCGCGCACCATGTTCTCGAACGCCAGACCGAAGTCGTTGGTGTTGACCGCCGCCGCCCCGCCGGTGTCTCCCGCCAGTACCGTCAGCCCATGTTGGCTGTCCTGGATACGCGTTAGACGCTCGCCGGTCAGCGTGCCGCGTCGCAGCTTCCGATAGGCTTGTTCGCGCGTGCCCGTCGCCGGCATCAGTTCCTCTAGGCCGCGCGAGTCCATCGTGTAGAACGAAACCCGATGGCGCACCGCCTCCCCCACCAGTTGCTCGTTCACCGCAATGTTGTTTTGCTCCCAGCGCAACCCGTTGCGGAACAGCAAGACCGCCTTCTTACCCGGCAGCGCACTCAGTTCCCGCACCAGCCCCAACAGTTGGAACGAAGCGATCCGCTCGTTCAACTCAATCATGTTGTCGATCGGCAGCGCGGCCGTCGTCATCGCGCTCCCGGAGTTGTCGACCTCGTTGACCTTCATCCGCTCGAACTCAAAGAAGGCTAGATTCTCCGCTGTCTGGTCGACTGACGAAGGCAACCATGTCCCACGCTTGCGAGATCCTCCCCCATTCGGGGTCCGCCGCATCCGCTCCAGCGTCCCCATAAGCCGGGCGCGATCCGTCGTGAAGGCCAAACCGCCCAACGAAACGGCCATTCCCTCACGCATGTCCTCCCGCAAGAACCGATCGATCGCTCGACTGACATCCGCGAAATCACGCGCCAGCGACTGGTTCGAGATATAGACCCACAACCGAGGCGTCTGCGGCCGGGGCGGCTCGGAAGTCGTAACCGCTTCCTGGCCGGCCTCCGATGCCGTGTCCGACTCCGCCAGCGGCGCCAACCGCGCAGGCTCGGGAATGAAGTCCGCCGAGATCACGGGTTGCGACGTACCGTCTTCGCGTAGATGGAAATCCTCGGCGGTCAGCCCGCGAACTGTGTTCCCATCGCCGTCGCGCACCCGAACCTCGACCTGCATGAGGCTCGTTTCCGCTCGAAATACGGCGTCTTGCGCCGCTAGGGCGGACGGTATGAGCAAGACCGCAAGTGCTCGAACAAGCAAGGCGTTTCCCAAAGCTGTCACAACGAATTGGGCCTTGGACGCGCACCGCCCCCAAAGCGTTCCCCGAATCTACGGCCGTGAGATCTTCCCCAAAATCGCCGGGCCGCTCGCCCCCGTCGCCGAAGGCAAGTTCGACGATCGCCCGTGCCACGTCTCGTAAGCCATCATCGCGAACGCAATCGCTTCTTTCGCGTCCGAGTCGATGCCCAGATCATTGGAAGGCCTTAGCCGCGTATCGGGCAATTGCGACGCCAGCCGGCCGATGATTTGCGGGTTCTTCCACCCTCCGCCGGAAACGATCAACTCGTCTACCGGCATCGTCGGCGCCACGAAGCGCTCAATCGATTCCGCAATGCTCTGCGCCGTGTAGGCGGTCGCCGTCGCCACCACGTCTTCCGGCGTCAGCCCGTCTGAGAGCAGTCGCGTGATCAGGTCCGGCCCGTACTGCTCCCGTCCGCAACTCTTCGGCGGCTTGCGATAGAGATAAGGATCGTCCATCAGCTCCTTCAGCAGTTCCGGACTCACTTCGCCCTTGGCCGCCATGCGACCGTCCTCGTCAAACGTCTGCAGACCGCGCGAGATCTGCGAGACCAACGAGTCCATGATCATGTTCCCCGGCCCAGTGTCTAAGGCGACCACCTGCTCCGGCTTCGCGCTTGGCGGGATCGCCGTGATGTTCGAGATGCCGCCGATATTCAGCGCCACCCGCCCCAGCTCCGCGTGCCGATAGAGCAAGTAGTCCACGTAAGGAACCAGCGGGGCGCCTTGTCCGCCGCGCGCCATATCCGCCGTCCGAAAGTCCGCGACAACCGGGGCGCCGGTGCGCGCCGCAATCACCGCCGCTTCGCCGATCTGCATCGTCGACGCAATTTTTCGTCCGCCGATGGTCACCGCATCTGCTTCATGGAAGATGGTTTGCCCGTGGGAGCCGACGAGCTCGACCGAGTTGAGATCGATTGAAGCGCGGCGGCAGGTTTCAATCACCGCATCGCCGAACAGTTCGCCCAACAGGAAGTTCATTCGCGAGATCCGCGCCGTGTGCGTATCCGCGTTCGAGACTGCGAGCACTCCCTGTTTGACGTCGGGAGGGTAGGGAATCGACTCGGAGGCGACGAGTCGCACCGATTGGTCGAACCCTTCGCCTGTGATCTCTGTGAGCGCGACGTCAATCCCGTCGACGGAAGTCCCGCTGATGAGTCCGGCTACGAACATTGTTGGATCGAGGATCGCACAAACAGCCTCTGTACAAGGATGCTAATCTGCGGGTCGCCATGCAGCCGAACGCATTCATCGGCGAGACCAAGGAGCCGACGCCCGACCGACTCAGCGAGGTGTTGGGGCGCTCCGCCAAACTGTGGGGCCAACTGCTCGCGCGCTTGGCCGAAGACTGCAATCTGGTAGACCAAGAATGGAAATCCTACTCCGCGAAGACCGGCTGGGCCATGCGGCTGAAGGTCAAGAAACGCAATATCCTCTACCTCGTCCCGTACGCCGGTTCCTTCCGCGTCACGTTTGTTCTTGGTGGCCGCGCCGTCGAGGATGCGCTTCGATCGAAGCTCTCCCGCAAGGTTCGCGAGGCTGTCGATGCCGGAAAGCCCTACCCGGAGGGAACGTTGATCGATCTCGACATCACCAGCGCCAGGGACATTCCTGGAGTTCTCAAGCTGACGGCGGTGAAGCTGGCGAATTAGTGTTCTTGTGATGCGCCGTTGGACAATAGTGGAGGGTAGCGTCGACTGCAGCCTACGCGCTCACGCAGCGATCGGTGCGGCGCTGATAGCACGGAGCGTCGTCCGATATCGGTTTGAGGGAGGCATCCATGGCGGATTCGATTACGATTGATGACCAGTGTTTCTGGGTGTCCAGCAGCCAGCTCATGACGCTTGTGGAATTCGGGATCGCCATTGGCCGTGAGACCGCAACGAACTCGAGCGAACGACAGTGGGTCGACAAACTCGACCAATGGCATGACGGGATGTGGCCGGGGATTGGGATGGATCTCGCGGAGCGGTTCCCCACCCTGGCAGAACAGAAATTCTGGGCTGCATGCTTTGCCAACGTGGCGCGGAGAATTTTCCTACGTGAACTAGGCAATCAAAAAGTCGTCTGCTGGCAGGCCCGGACGATCGGCCATGCGCATCTGATCAGTCGATTGCTGACGAAGGCCGTCCAACTAAAGGAAGGGGCTTGGCATCCTGACACCGAGGATTCCGAGGCCTACGGTAAGGTAAACAACCTCCGACTCTGAGCCTGTCTGATTCGACCGACCGGACCTCTCTACACCACCCGAGACTCGTCCGTCAGCTTGGACGTTTGCACGTCAATGCGCACGTCCACCCGTCGCCTCAATTTATTCAGTACATTCTTCAATCGGTCAATCGTAAACCGCTCCAACTTGCCCGTACGGATGCGAGCGAAATCCGCATAGCCGACTCCCGTTCGCGCCTGCCCCCCCCTCGTCGAAAGCTCCTCCTCGTCAAGGATGCCCACAATCTGCGCCGCCAGGAGCGCCTTTGTCTGCAATACGTCGGCATCTGGGCGTCCGAAGTCGCGGAACACATTGCCGCTGCCGCGCACTAGCCCTGAATCGTCATCCGTCTTGCTCATAGCGCCATGGTTGTCGTTGTCAGATTCAACAACAATCATCAATACTTACGCCGCGTCCGACCGTACTCGCGACTTCAACTGGTCGAGCAGCATTATCGCTTCAATCGGCTTTGTCTCGTCGATGTTGAGGCTGCGCAGCTCTTCCAGTACGCCGGTCGGGTCGACTTTGAAGATGGATTGTTGGTGGGCGCGCGGCTGATCCTCGACTGATAGCTCTTCAGACAGCGAGACCTCACGCTGCTCGTGTCTCTTGAGGACCTCGCGGAAACGCGGCCAGCACGAGGCGAGCGGACAACTACGCTGCGATGAAGCCGCCGTCGACGACCAGCTCGCTGCCGACCATGTAGGCCGCATCGTCGCTTGCCAAGAAAGCGATCGGGCCGGCGATCTCATCCGGCTCAGCCAGACGACCCACGGGAATTGCCTTGGTGGCGGCCTCAGCAAACTCGGCGGCCTTATCGCCTAGAGATGCCAACGCGTCGTGGACCAATTTCGTGTTTGTGTAGCCCGGGTGAATGGAGTTGATTCGGATCTTGTAGCCCTTCCTCGCGCAATCCACGGCAGCGGCCATGGTGAGTTGTCGAACGCCTCCCTTCGTGGCGCAATAGGCGGCAAGCAACGGCTCGGCGACGTTGGCAGCTATGGAGGCTACGTTGATGATCGCTCCGCCATTCTCCTTCATCGCAGCGATACCCGCTTGCGTTCCGAAGAAGGTGCCTTCGAGGTTTACTGAGGTGACTCTGCGCCACTGCTCAGGCGTCGTGGCTTCAATGTCTACGAAGTCGCCTGTCCCCGCGTTGTTCACCAGAATGTCAAGTCGCCCGTGGGCATCTTGTACGTCTGTGATGACCTCAGACCACTGGTCCCGCCGGGTGACGTCGAGGGTCGCTGCCTTGACACTGAGACCCTCCGTGACCAGCGCAGCTACCGCAGCGTCCAGGTCTTCGTTGGCGATGTCCGTGGCGACGACCGTCGCGCCTTCTTGCGCCAGTCGCTTGGCGGTAGCCAGCCCGATCCCCCTCGACGCGCCCGTCACGACGGCAACTTTTCCTTCAAATCGCTTCAAGATACTGCTCCTTTCTTTCACCTGCACCGTTCTGAAGGCCGCAAGCGTAACGCCAATGGAAACTAGATGTCCATTGGAGACCTGGGCTGGCCGGGGACCCCTCGTTGGGGTCAGTCTAGGCCGCGTCGGAGCGCACCCGCGACTTCAGGCGGTCCAGCAGCATCATTGCCTCGATTGGTTTCAACTCGTCAATATTGAGGCTACGCAGCTCTTCCAATACGCCGGTCGGGTCGACCTCGAAGATAGACTGCTGATGTGCGCGCACCTGGTCTTCGACGGAGAGTTCTTCAGACAGCGAGACCTCACGCTGCTCGTGTTTCTTGAGGACCTCGCGCGCTCGAGAGACGACTTCTAGTGGCAGACCGGCCAGTCGCGCCACCTCGATACCGTAGCTGCGATCCGCCTTGCCCGGCTCCACCTTGCGCAGGAAGATCACACGGTCGCCCGATTCCTTGACGCTGACGTGCAAATTCGCGACGCCCGAGAGTAGATCCGCGAGCTCGGTCAGCTCGTGATAGTGCGTCGCAAACAGCGTCTTCGCCCGCGTCTTCTGGTGCAAGTGCTCCACGACGGACCACGCAATCGATAGACCGTCGAACGTGGAGGTGCCGCGTCCGACTTCGTCGAGAAGGATCAGACTGTTCTCGGTCGCCGTATTGAGAATCTGGGACGTTTCCGTCATTTCCACCATGAACGTCGAGCGGCCCATCGCGAGGTTGTCGCTGGCTCCAATGCGGGTGAAGATGCGGTCTAGCACCGGCAATCGTGCTTGTCTGGCCGGCACGAAGGAGCCGATCTGAGCGAGCACAGCAATCAACGCCGTCTGTCGCAGATAGGTCGACTTGCCGCCCATGTTCGGCCCGGTGATGACGGCGATGACGTGCGTCGTGGGATTGAGGTAGACGTCGTTGGGCGTAAAGCGATCGCCGCCTTCCTCGTCGGCCAGCTTCTCGATGACTGGGTGTCGGCCGGCCGCGATCTGCAATTCGCCTTCGTCGTTGAACTCGGGCCGCACGTAGTTCCGTTCGGCGGCCACTAGCGCTAGCGAGTGCAGGACGTCCAACTCCGCGATCGCCCCCGCCGCCGTGCGAATGCGGACAGCCTCGGCAGCGACGCTCAGGCGCACCCGGTCAAAGATCGCCCGCTCTTTCTCCAGGATGCGATCCTCAGCGTCCACCACCCGCCGCTCGTACTCCTTCAGCTCGGGAATCGTATACCGCTCCGCGTTCACCAGCGTCTGCTTACGGTCATAGTCGTCCGGTACCAGCGCCTTGTTCGCCTTCGACACTTCGATAAAGAAGCCGAAGACGTTATTGTGCTTCACCTTCAGCGACGCGATGCCCGTGCGCTCCCGCTCCCTCTGCTCAAGCGACGCGATATAGCCGCGTGAATTTGTCGACAGCTCCCGCAGCTCGTCCAACTCGGCATCGACACCCTGCGCCACCACGCCGCCGTCCGCCAGCGATACCGGCGCCTTTTCGGATAACGTGCCCAGCACAGTCTCACGCACGTCCGCCAGCTCGTCCAGCCGCGAAAGCAGGCTCCGCATCCGCTCCGACGAAAGCTGCCCCACCAACGCGCGCACCATCGGCAGGCACTTCAGCGACTGCCCCAAACCAACCACGTCGCGCGGCGTCGCCGATCCCAGAGTCACCCGCGCCAGCAGCCGCTCAATGTCATGCACGTGCGAGAGCTCGCGGCCGATCTCCGTGCGCGTAATCGTCGACGCGACTAGCTCCGCGACGCCGCCCTGCCGGGCTTCAATCTCGCCGCGATCGAGAGCGGGACGCAGCAGCCACTGCCGCAACAGTCGCGACCCCATCGCCGTCTCCGTTCGATTGACTACCGACAGCAAGGTCGACTTGTTCGATCCGCCAAACAGCGGCTCCACCAACTCCAAATTCCGCACCGTCACCGGATCCAGCGTCATCCAGTCGCGCCGACGGAAGAACTGCGGCCGATCCAGGTGGCCGAGCGAAGCCCGCTGCGTCTCACGCAAGTAGTGCAGTAGCGCCCCAGCCGCGCCCAGCGCCGCCCCGCAATCGCCGGCGCCGAGGCCGTCCAGCGTGTGCAGCCCGTAGTGCTCGCGCAGCAAGCGCTCGGCGTAGTCGTTGTCGAAGACCCACGCATCGACCTCGGTCGCCAGCCTGCGAACTCCGCTCCCGTTGCCGTTCGCAGAATGGCCGTCAAACAGCGGTCCCGCACCGGGAACCAACACCTCGCGCACGCCCAACGAATCGAGCGAACCTTCCGCCTCGCCGATCGGCAGTTCCGTCATCCGAAACTCGCCGGTCGAGACGTCTACGTAAGCCAGTCCCGATCGCTCACCGCGATCGACCATCGCCGCCAGGTAATTGTTCTCGCCCGCCTTCAGCAGGTTCAGGTCAGACGCCGTACCGGGCGTGATGATGCGTGTGACCTCGCGCCGTACGATGCCCTTCGTCTGCTTCGGGTCTTCGACCTGCTCGCAGACGGCGACCCGGTGTCCTTTCTCAATCAGCTTCGCGATGTAGCCGTCCGCAGCGCGGCATGGGAAGCCGCACATCGGCACCGGTTCGCCCTTCTCTTTGTCCTTACTGCGAGACGTGAGCGTGATGTCGAGATCACGCGATGCGACGATCGCGTCCTCATAGAAGAGCTCGTAGAAATCCCCCAGGTGGAACAGCAGCAGCGCGTCGGGAGCCTGTTTCTTGGCAGCGTGATACTGACGCATCAACGGCGTCTGCGACGTACTTTTCGGCATCAGGGGGTCGGTCGGGAAGCCCCCATTGTAGCCGCGCCCGAAGCCTCAAAGAGGCTCCGGGCGCGAACAAAGACGCGCGGCGTTCAAACTGTTTTCACGGAAACGTCACCCGCGTGACGAAGGCTAGCCGCCCTTGACTTCGACGCCCGCCCATTCTTCAAAAATCTTCACCGCCGCGATGATGTCCTCGTCTCCATGCCCAGCCGCGCAACCGGCCTGGAACAGCTCATGCACCTGCGCCGTCGAGGGCAACGGAACGCCCATCTCGCGGCCCGTCTCGAGCATCAGCGAGACGTCTTTCTTCATCCACTTGAGCGGGAAGGCCGCATCGAACTGGCGCGCAAACAGAGCCGGAGCCTTAAAGCTCACCAGTCCCGACTTGGCAGCCGAGTTGTCGAGGATGTCGAACATCAACTCCGGCTTCACGCCGGCCTTGGTCGCGAGTACCATGCCTTCGATGAACCCTTGCAGCATGTTCGCCAGGACCAGGTTCTGCGAGAGCTTCGCATGTAGACCCATGCCCTGCTTGCCGCAGTAATAGAAGTTCGTACCCATCGCCTCGAAGTACGGTTTTACGCCCTCAAAGACTTTCTTCGGGCCGCCGACCATAAACGTCAACGTGCCGCCTTTGGCGCCTGGGGTCGAGCCGGTGCAAGGCGCGTCCAGGTAGTGCGCCTTCTTCGCGCTAAACGCCTTGGCGATCCGCTTTGCGGTGTAGGGCGAGATCGTCGATGCATCGGCGACTACGTTGCCCGCGCTGATGCCTTCGATCACGCCGTTCTTGCCGATGAGCACTTGCTCGCTCATCTCCGAGTCGCCCACGCAAAGGAAAATGCAGTCCGCAAACTTGCCGACCGTCTTAGGAGTAGCGCAATAGCGTGCGCCCTTCTTCTTGCCGAATTTCTGCGCTTTGGCCTTGGTGTGGCTCCAAACGGCGACCTCGTGTCCGGCGGCAAGCAAGTGCTCCGCCATCGGGAGGCCCATCAATCCGAGTCCGATAAATCCTAGTTTCGCCATGGCTGTCTATCTTACCCAAGTCGCCGCCCGGCCACGCTATGCGAAAATACGCGCTTCCATGGCTGCTCCCGTTCTCGTCACCAAACACCTTTACTCACAAGCGATCGATCTCATCGCAGACGATGTGGAACTCGATTACCACGACTCCCGCGCCGGCCTCTCGCCGGAGAATCTCGTCGCTCGTGCAGCAGGGAAGCAAGGCATCGTCTGCCAGCTCACTGACAAGTTCACCGCCGACGTCTTCAAGGCTTTACCCAGCTTGCGCGTGCTCGCCAACGTCGCCGTCGGGTACGACAACATCGACGTCGCCGCCGCCACCGCGCACAACGTCGTAGTCACCAACACTCCCGGCGTCTTGACCGATACCACCGCCGATCTCGCCTTCGCCTTGATCATGGCTGCCGCTCGCCGACTCACCGAGAGCGAGCGCTTCCTGCGCGACGGCAAATGGGGCGAGTGGTACATCGACCTGCTCTGCGGGCAGGACATCCACGGCGCCACTCTGGGCCTGCTCGGCATGGGACGCATCGGCCAGGAGACGGCTCGTCGCGCCTCCGGCTTCCGCATGAAGATCCTCTATCACAACCGCACTCGGCTGTCTGAGGAGTTAGAGGAGTACCTGGGCGCTCGTTATGTCTCCAAGGAGGAACTCCTCGCGGAGTCCGACTTCCTCAGCGTCCATGTGCCGCTGAGCGACGAGACCCGCCACGTCATCGGCGCCCCGGAACTAGCCGCCATGAAGTCAACCGCCGTCCTAGTCAACACCGCGCGCGGTCCCGTCGTGGACGAAGCCGCTCTCGCCGACGCCCTGACCGAGGGAGCCATCGCCTATGCTGGACTCGACGTCTATGAGAAGGAGCCCCAAGTCCACGCCAAGCTCCTGGAGGTCCCTAACGTCGTCCTCGCGCCCCACGTCGGCTCCGCCACCATAGCGACCCGCACCCGCATGTGCATCATGGCCGTGGAGAACTTGCTGGCCGGCCTACGCGGCGATCGTCCTGCGAACCCGGTCAACCCGGAAGTACTCGGATGATGAAGGCCAAGCTTCGAGAAATATTCACCGAGACGCTCGCCGAATTGTCGCTCGAACAGGTGATCGTCGATCGCCTCCACTCCGAGGACGGCGTCCTGACGATCGCCGATGAAAGAATCGTACTTTCCGAGTACGCGAAGATTATCGTCGTCGCGATCGGCAAAGCAGCACACCCCATGGCGCGCGGCTTCGTTGAACGAGTCGCTCCCGCCCGCGTCTCCGGCGTCGTCGTCGGGCCCGTCTCCGCCGAAGCTCCTCCCTATTTCGTGGAGTACGTCGGCGGCCACCCCTACCCCAACACCGCCAGCTTCCATGCCGCATCCGTCGTCGAGGAACTCCTCGACGATCTGCATGAGAAGCACCTGCTGGTCACCCTCCTCTCAGGCGGCGGTTCGGCCATCTGCGAGAAACCCGTCGATCCCTCGATCTCTGAGGCCGACATGGGCGGCATCTTCGAAGCGCTGGTCACCTGCGGCGCCGACATCGTTCAAATGAACGTCGTCCGCAAGCACTTCTCCGCCATCAAGGGCGGCCGTCTTGCGCAACGCGCCCACCCGGCTCGCCAGATCACGCTCTACGTCTCCGACGTACCCGCCGACCAGCCCTCCTCGGTCGCATCCGGGCCCACCATGCCCGATCCGTCGACGGTCGAGGACTGCCGCCGCATCGTCGAACAAATCGGTATTCGCGACCGGCTCCCGGCTTCGGCGCTGGCACTCCTCGCCGGCGACATGCCGGAAACCCCCAAGCCCGGCGACGCCGTCTTCGCCGATTCGACCTACCATTCCTTGCTCGATAATTCCCACGCACTAGCCGCCGTCGAACGTCGAGCAGAGGCCGCGGGTTGGGTCGTAGAGACGGATCTCTCCGTCGACGACTTGCCATTGGCTCAAGCCGCGGATCAACTGCTCGCGCGCCTGGAAGATCTGCGATTGAAGCATCCGGGCCAGACCGTGGCCGTCATGACCGGCGGCGAGCTCTCCAGTCCCGTAACCGGGGACGGTCGCGGGGGACGTAACCAAGCCTTTGTCCTGGAGTGCGTTCCACGCATCGCCGGCGAGTCCGTCGCCGTCATCAGCGCCGGTACGGACGGTATCGACGGAAATTCGCCCGCCGCCGGCGCCGTTGCCGACGGCCACACCGCCTCCCGTGCCGCCGACCTAGGTATGGAGAAGGATGATTACGCGGCCCGGTCGGATTCCTACGCTTTCTTTGCGAAACTAGGAGACGTGCTGGAAATCGGCCCCACCGGCAACAATGTCCGCGACGTCCGTTTGCTGGTGGCGTCCCCTCGTCCGCGGTAGTCCCATCGAATGAACGCACCTTGGAAAACGTCGCTGCACGGCGGCCACAGCGGCGAGTTCTGCGAACATGCCGAGGCCACCTTGCGCGAGATGCTGGAGGCGGCCGTCGCCTTTGGGTATGACACGTTCGGAGTCAGCGAACACGCGCCTCGCACGCTCGATCGTTTCATCTATCCCTCCGAGCGCGAGAAGGGATTTACCGTCGAACGGCTCCACGACGATTTCGAGGCTTACGTTCGCGAACTGGGCGATCTGTCCGCCGAGTTTTCTGATCGCCTGACCGTCCTGCGCGGTTTCGAAGCTGAATGCGTCCCCACGGAAGGCTACGAGCAGTTCGCCCTCTCTCTGAAGGGCCGTCACGTCTTCGACTACATGGTTGGCTCGGTGCACTATGTGCATGAAACGCCCATTGACGGCGAGCCCGAGTTCTTCCACCAGCTAGTGGCGGAGTGCGGAGGCTTGGAGAACACGGCGGTGCACTACTACATCCAAGTGGCCCAGATGGTGGAGGCGCTCACGCCCGACGTCGTCGGCCATCTCGATCTCATTCGCCGTCATGCCCGGCCCGACGCCCGGCTGGATACCACCCGGATTCGTACGGCAGCCGAGGCTGCCTTGGAGGCGATTCGCGCCGCCGGATCGATCCTCGACCTCAATACTGCCGGTTGGCGCAAGGGACTCGGGAACCCCTATCCCGCACCCTGGTTGGTCGAAATGGCCGCCCGTATGGAAATCGGATTCTGCTTTGGCGACGATAGCCACAAACCCGCCGACGTCGGCGCCGGGCTCGAAGAAGGCCGCTTGTATTTGTTGGCCAACGGAGTGACGAGCATTCGTCGCATCACGCGCCGCGACGGCGTGCTGGTCAAAGAGTCGGTTCCGTTGAGCGAATAGCGCTCGCGTGAGAAGAAATCAGGAGAGAAGCCATGTCGTTGATGCTGGATGAAATTGCGGAGCAACCCGCTGCGTTGGAGCGCACGTTGAAAGGACAACTCGACGTCGCCGAAAAGCTGCGCGCGAGTCTTGCCGACAACCGGCCGGAGCTCGTGGTGCTCGTCGCGCGCGGAACCTCGGACAACGCCGCGCTCTTCTACCGCTACCTCATTGAGATTGAAGCCGGATTGCCCGTCTCCTTGGCGGCTCCCTCCGTCACCACCCTCTATCAGGCCACTCCGGCCTGGAAGAACGCGCTCGTCATCGGGGTTTCGCAGTCAGGCGAAGGTACCGACATCAACCAAATTCTTGAATCGGCCAAAGCCGTCGGCGCTCGCACGCTGGGCGTCACAAACGAGTCGGACAGTGCCATGGCGAAGGTCGTAGACGATCTCTTGCTCGTGGAAGCCGGGCGCGAGCGCAGCGTCGCGGCCACCAAGACGTACACCGGTCAGCTGCTCGCGGGCTACTTGCTCGCCTACGCCCTCGGGGCTCCGGTCGATCCGGAGAAGCTCCGCGCCTTGCCGGACAGTGCGGCCGCAGCCCTGGCCAGTGAACCCGCGGTCGCCGATCTTGCCGAGCGCTACCGCTTCATGGAGCAATGCGTCGTGGTGGGGCGCGGTCTCAACTACGGCAACGCCTATGAGTTCGCCCTCAAGATGATGGAGACCAGCTACGTCGTCGCCGAACGCTTTTCCGGCGCGGACTTGGCGCACGGGCCCATCGCGATGGTCGAACAGGACTTCCCGGCGTTCTTGTTCGCCTTGCCCGGACCAGCCTTCGCCGGGGCGCTGGAGTTGGGTAAACGCTTACGCAGCCTCGGGGCTGAAACCGTCGTTCTCTCTTCGGAGTCCGACCTCGACGGCGCCGCCGTCCGCCACATGAGTCTACCCGCCGTGCCGGACGGATCTCCGTCGGATCTCTATACCCCGATCCCCGCCATCGTCCCCGCGCAGTTGTTCGCGGCGCACTTGGCCGAGCACAAAGGGCTCGATCCGGATAACCCGCGCGCTCTCAAGAAGGTCACCCGGACTCTCTAGATTCTTCTTCCCAGGGATCTGCCGCCCAGCGCAACATTTTTCCAAGAGTTCGGCCCCTCGGCGCGTAATATCGGAAGATGCGGGGAATTGCCATCTGTGCTTTGGCGAGCGCGCTCGCCTCCTGCTCCGTCGGCGCCGAATCCACCGCTCTCGACAGACTTGCCCCTTGCCTGAGCGACGAAGGGCCGACGGACGCTTACTGTGGTCGCTTTGAAGTTTTCGAGGATCGGGAAGCCGGCGCGGGCCGCGTCATCTCCCTAAAGATCCTTGTCTTGCCTGCTTTGGGCTCGGACGCTCGTTCAGACCCGGTCTTCTTCCTTGCGGGAGGGCCGGGACAAGGCGCTGCGCAACTCGCCCCTCAATTGGACGGCATGCTGTCGCGTCTCCGGCGCGGACGCGACATCGTACTGGTCGACCAACGTGGAACCGGGGACTCCAACCGTCTGGACTGCCAATTCTATGAAGAGGACCAGCCGCCCCCCGCCGATTTCACCGTCCCTCGCGAGAAGGTGGAAGCCTGCCTCGCGGAGCTGGACGCCGACGTAACCCAGTACACGACTCCGGTCGCGATGGACGATCTCGACGACGTGCGTGCCTGGTTGGGCTATGACCAAATCAACCTACTCGGCGGGTCCTACGGGACGCGGGCCGCACTGGTCTACCTACGACGCCATGAGGAACACGTCCGCACCATCGTACTGGACGGAGTCGCCCCGCCGGACATGAGCCTTCCCCTCTGGTTCCCTCGCGATATGGCTCGCGCCTTGGCCAAGCTCACCGGCGACTGTCAGACGGATCCGGCTTGCTCCCAGAAGTTCCCCACCTTTGCGGCCGATGTCCGCACACTGCTCGACCGACTGGAATCGTCGAGCGTACGCGTATCCTACGAGCAGCCCGCAACCGGGGAAACGGTCGAGGTTCCGCTAACCCGCGGCCTAGCGTCTGGAATCTTGGCGGGCGTTCTCTATTCGACCTGGAACTCTTCCGTCGCGCCCGTCGTTGTAGAGCAAGCGCTGAACGGCGAATATCGTCCGTTGCTTGAACTCGGGTCGATGAATGGCGGAGTCAGCGAGGTTATGGCTCAAGGCATGTTCCTCTCCGTGACGTGCAGCGAAGACTACACGCGGTTCTCCCCCGAAGAAGCCGCTGTTCGCGCCGAAGGAACCTTCCTCGGGACTTCCGTTTACACTTCGCGCTGGAGCCCCTGCCTATACTGGCCTCGCAAGAAAATGCCGGATGCGTTCTACGAGCCGGTCCAATCAGATAAGCCGGTCCTCATCCTCTCCGGCGACCTCGATCCCGTCACCCCGCCGTCCTGGGGCGAGCAAGTCGCTCAGACGCTCCCGAACTCCCGTACGCTCGTCGCGCCCGGGGTCGGCCACGGCGTCATGCCGCAAGGGTGCGCCATGCGCTTAGTCGACGAGTTCATCAATTCTGCCGACCCATCCGGACCCGACGCCGAGTGTCTGCAGAAGCTGGAACGCCCATCTTTCTTCCTCAGTAAGACCGGCCCGGTCCTCCTGGATGAAACGGAGGCGGAGGACGGCAATGATTGAAGCGATCGAACTCGCCAAGTCCTTTGGACCCAAACGCGCCCTCGATGGGCTCACCTTCAGTGCCCGAGACGGTCAAGTCACCGGCTTGCTCGGCCCAAACGGCGCGGGGAAGACCACCGCCCTGCGCATGCTCTACGGCGTCATGCAGCCGGACCAAGGCAGCGTCCGCGTTGATGGTATTGACTCCTCCGCCGACCGCGTCGCCGCCCAATCCCGCCTCGGCGTCCTGCCCGACGTCCACGGACTCTACCCGCGCCTCAGCGCCCGCGAACACATCGACTACTTCGGCCGCCTGCACGGCATGTCCGCCGCGGACCTGCGCCGTCGCCGCGACGAACTGATCGAGTTGCTCGACATGCATGAGATCGCGGATCGCCGCACCGTCGGCTTCTCCCACGGCGAGCGCATCAAGACCACCCTAGCTAGAGCCCTCGTTCACGATCCGCCCAACGTCCTCCTCGATGAACCCACCAACGGGCTCGACGTCATGAGTGTCCGGGCCCTCCGCGAGGTCATTCGGCGCCTACGCGACGAAGGCCGCTGCGTCGTTTTTTCCAGTCACGTCATGCAGGAAGTCGCCGCGCTCTGTGACCGCATCGTCATCGTCGTCGACGGGCGCGTCGCTGCGGACGGCACGCCGCAAGAGATCCGCACTCAGACTGGTTGCGACGATCTTGAAGACTCCTTCGTCCGCCTCGCCGGTCAGGCCGCGGAGGTCGCATGAGCTTCGCCCGCCTTTGGGCCGTCTTCCGCAAGGAGATCACCGATCATCTGCGCGACCGTCGCGCGCTCTTCTCCATGGCCTTCGGCATCTTCGTCGGCCCCATCCTCATCGGAGTCCTGCTGACGCAGGTCGCCGAGGACCGCGCACGCTCTGAGAGCGTCGACATCCCCATGGCCGGTCAAGAGCATGCGCCCGAACTCGTGCGTTGGCTCAATGCCCAAGCGGGCGTCACCGTCTCCGAGGCGCCGGAGGAATCCGAGACGGAGATCCGCGACGGTAGCCGCAATCTGGCCGTCATCGTCTCGCCGGAGTTCAATGAGCGCTTCGCCAAAGGCCGACCAGCCAAGGTCAAGTTGATCTTCGACGGCTCCGATCGAAAGGTCGGCGGCCAGGTCAGCCGCATTCAGCGCCTTCTGGAAAACTACTCGTCAGGCATCGCCTCCCTCCGGCTCGTGGCCCGAGGGGTCAACCCGTCGTTGGCCGCGCCCCTCCAAGTGCGTCGTGTGGAAGTCTCCACCGCGCAGCGCCGCGCCGCTAAGGTGTTGAACTTCTGGCCGATGCTGATCTTACTGGCCGGCTTCGTCGCCGGCATGGGCGCCGCCGCGGACGCCACCGCCGGGGAGCGCGAACGCGGCTCTCTGGAAGCGCTCCTGCTCAACCCGACTCCCATCCCTTGGATCGTCCTCGGCAAGTGGATGGCTACCGCGGCGCTCGCGGTTGGGGGAGCCTGGCTGTCGCTCTCGCTGTGCGTCGCGGTTCTGGGCCAAATCCCGCTGCACGAACTCGGACTTCGCTTCCGTCTAGAATCCAGCCAAATGCTCTGGGCCGCCGCCCTCGTCGTCCCGCCTTCCCTCCTGGCCGCAAGCATGCAGATGCTGCTCTGCTCCTTCTCAAAGACGCTCAAGGAAGCTCAGAGCTACCTCGGCCTGCTGATCCTGTTCCCCATGGCTCCCGGATTCGCGATTGAGATGTTCAATTTGGAGACCGGCCTGACAACCGCCGCCGTACCCTTCCTAGGTCAAACCCAACTTCTGCAGGACCTCTTCGCGGGCGAGCCGATGAATCAAATCGAATTCGGCGCCGCCGCTCTCGGGACCTTGGCCGCCGCTGCCGCCTGCGTCTTCCTCATGACCCGCCTCTACCGCAGCGAGCGCATCCTCTTCAGCCGCTAAGCTACCTCCGCACCGGGTTCACAAACGCCCCGTTCGTAGCCACGTCCCACACCGCTACGCGCGCCCACTTCCACCCTTTCGCCGGTACCGTCCAGGTGAACGACTGCTCCCCGTGCGCTCGAGTCTCCGTCAGCCAGACCGTCTCCGTGAACGTGTTTTCCCCGTCTCCCCACACAATCTCCGCTCGCTCCAACGGAAACGTCCAAGCCACGTCCGCCTCTATTTGGATCTTTCCCGCGTCGGCAGTCAAAAGTTCCACGCGCGGCAGCAGCACTTCGCCAGTCGTCACAAAGAACCGCCCGTCCGTGATCGGTTCCAAGATCTCGTCGTAGTGATCGAAATCCGGGAGCCGGTCCGCCTGCACGTAGTTCACGTTCATGTGCGCGTACAGCTCGTGCGTCGAGTCAAGCTGAAACACGTCCACCTCCCCCAGCACCTTCTTGTCCATTCCCCACTGGTGCAGGTCGTCCAGCAGATTCAGCACCCGATCACCCAGCCGCGGCGACGACGGATCAACCGGCATCGACTTCCACCCCGCGCCGAAGTAGCTCGGATCCTGGAAGTACTCTTTGTCGCGCGTCTTGTCCGGGTAACCAGTCGACCCCTTCGTGCGCGCATGCGTCTGATAGGCCCATCCCCCTTCCTTACGGATCAGCTTGAGCAACTCCTCCTCGTTCGCCACGCTGTAGACCTTTCCGTACTTGGGATGGTCCATCTCAAACGTGCCGCCCTCCGGCCGGCCCATAAACCAATAGACCGGCTTCGGGAATACCAACGCCCAATGCCCCTCGTAGTGGACGTTCGCCTCCTCGGACGGAATTAGCAGAAAGTCCTGCTCCGACTGCGCTCGCAACGCCTCAAAGTAGGCGTCCAACTCCTCCAGCCGAAGCTCGGTCAAATCGCGCGGATGGCCGTCTCCGTGAAAGTCCATGATGATCGACGCATCTACGCCCATCTCTTTCAGCACCGGCTTGAACGGCGGCGTCCAATCCAACCCGTGCTCCATCGCCTGCACCGTGTAGGCCAAGTGCCAATGGCTGCTCACCGTCTTGTAGCCGTCCAACGGCCGGAACCTGTCCCCGTTCGTCAGCGCAATCACGTCGTCCAACGCGGCGCGCGGGCCGCCGTCGGAGAGCATCAGGAAGAGCGCCATCCGCTGTTCCGTGCCCGGCGGCGCATTCATCCACGGGTAAAAGCGCCATCCCGTCGTGCGAATCTGCCGGATTCCCAACCCCACGCGTCCACGCCACGCACGATGCCACAGGTGCCCCAGGTTCGAAGTGAAGTCGCGCGGAAAGAAGTACTGGTGAGGCGAGGGGAATGCCGCCACGCCGCCGTGCTCCGTCTCGATCGCCAACGTCCGGTGCCGAACTTTCACCGGGGTTCGTTCCGGCTGGAATCCATTCTCTTCGTGCGTTCGATACTCGCCCGCCTGGTCATACCAAGCCGAGGTCGTCTGCATGTTCTTGCCGGGCCGCAAGTCGCCGGGTGAGGCGAACTCCAACCCTGCGTCGTAGTAATAGGCGGTGTTTGCAACGTACGTCCGCATCACCGCCTCTTGGAGCAGCATCCGGCTGCCCGGAAAGATCGTGTACGCCACCCCGCCCGAGAAACTCCCCATCTCCAGCCCGTCGAAGTACAGCTCCACCCGGTCTCCCGTCGTCCGCACTGTCGCGCTGCGCAGCGTCAGCTCGCCGTGCGCATGGTGAGTGCCCGCCGGATTCGTCGCCGGGTCGTCAAAAAACGCATTCCAACCCTTCTCCCTCTTCCCCGTCTCCGCCTGATAGAAAGGCCGCCCCGAAGCGATCACGACCTTCCCGCCGACCGCGATGGAAGCAATCAACGGCTTTTCAGGATCAAGCGAGAACTCCGCCCGCCAAGGGATGTCCGCCTCGTCTCGCCAGTCGACGACAAGCGTCTCTCCGTTCTGCTCCACAGCCACGTCTCCAGCGCGGTATTCCGACAAGTCGACCGGCACGGCTGTGCCGAAGCACGCATGGACAGCAAATAGGCTGACGAGAGCAACGAGTGACGTACGCATGAGCGTCGCTAGGATAGCCCAAGGCGCCCGGCCCGAGGAATCAACGCTGCACGATTTTGCCTCCATTGGGTGGCAAGCCCCAAGACACAGCAGCGCGTTACGCTCAACGATCTCAGACAGGCCGGAGTTAGTCGACCAGCGACGGCTTCATACGACCGGCTCCTCCGACGCATAATTTCGCAACGCGGGTGCTTACCGCTGTGCCCGCTCGTGACGTTCGGGTTTCTGGACGCGGATGATCAGCGGCTCTGAGCGCATCTGGACCTGCTCGCCGAATTCCGGCGAGCAACTCGGACACTCGTCGCCCCGACTAGCAAACCAAAGCATGGTCTCGTGAACGTCTAGTGAAATGGCGGCGTCAGCGTCGGGTAGCCAGTACTCGTCGTAGTTTGCGTTGAGTTTTGAGAATCGCAGCCTTGTGGGCTCTGACGACATCCGCCAGTAGGCGTTGCGGACGACGCGCGTCGCGAGCGTCCCCCAGGCTACTAGGAACGGGCTCTGTCGGACGCCCAGGGCGGCCTTGGTAACCTTTCCGCCGAGATCAAAGTCGCTGAAAGGGCGAACGGGAAAGCCCTCGGCCAGGTCCGGTCCACACAACCACGCGGGCCAAAGAAACACGTAGCCCCCATCTTTCACAACCCGTCGCATTTCGTCGAGAGCGCGCTCCGGATTTGGGACGTGTTCGAGTGTCCAGACGCTCCACAACACGTCGAACGAAGAATCGTCAAACGGCAGATTCGTGGCCGAGCCATGAACAAAGGGTTTGTGAAAGTAGCGCTGGGCCGACGCGGCAATGTCGAGGCCGGTGTAGTCGGAGACGACGTCCTGAAGTTGTCCCGAGCCCGCGCCGACCTCGAGGGCTCGAGCCGTCTCAAGGCGGTTGTCTTGAATAAACTGCGCGACGATCTCAGTGACGCCAATCTTCTCAGCGGTGATTTGGCCGTTGAGGACATAGTCGTGGTCGTTCGATTCCGCGGTGTCATCAACCGGTGCGAGTTCTTCCCCGGCATAGACCTCCTCGTAATACTCGTCTGCAACCTCAAAGTCGATGATTTCCTCCTGGTCGGCTGTCCAATCATCGGTGCTCCAAGGGAAGTACACAACCGTCAACGTGGTAAACATCACGGCAGCGGTTCCGAAGAGCCGGAAGAGATCAGACCAACGAAACAGTGGTGAGGGTGCTTTCTTTTGATTCGCCATCAAGACACAGTCCTGCTAGGTAATGAGACTAGGTCCATTGGGGCGGTAGGCGGAACTAGGACGCCGTACTAGCCGCGTATCGAAGAAACACCTAGAGCGCCGCTACGAACTTCACCGTCCCCAGAGAGCGTGCATCCAGGCTCAAGGCCCAACAGCCACAGCACTTCGCCAGTAGTTACAAAGAACCGCCTGCGTCCGATACTCTGCCCGCCTGGTCATACTAAGCCGAGGTCGTCTGCATGTGCTTGCAGGGCCACAAGCGTCCGTTCATCCCGCTCCGCAGCCACGTCTCTGGAGCGGGATTCCGACAAGTCGACTGGCACGGCGGCGCCAAAGTATTCACTGACAGCCCGCAAAGCTGAGGAGAATTTGCAGTGACGTACGCATGAGCGTCGCGAGGATAGCCCAGCCGGCTGCGGGGCTTGATAACATCAGCCCCAGTGCGGATTCTCGTTATCGCTTTCGTCGTCGCCGCGCCTCTGGCCGCCGCGGACGGCTTCTCCGTCCTCCAGCAGCGCTGCCTGCAGTGCCACAATGCCCAAACAACCATGTCCGGCTTGCGGCTGGACGACCGTGATGCAGCGCTGAAGGGCGGCACGCGCGGCGCTGCCATCGCCCCCGGAGACTCAGCTTCCAGCCTCGTCTATAGAGCCGTCTCGCACACCGCCGAGCCCGCGATGCCGCCTACCGGCAAGCTCAGCGATAAAGAAGTCGCCGCCGTGGCCGCCTGGATCAACGAGGGAGCGCCCTGGGCGGAAGAATCTGCGGCCGCGGAGGCTCCGACTTGGTGGGCCTTCCAGAAGCCCGTCAAGCCTGACGTCCCCTCAGGCGCCGACCACCCGATTGACGCCTTCATCCAAGCCAAGCTCGCCGAGAACGATCTAACTCCAGCCGAACAAGCCGACCGCGCCACGCTCATCCGTCGCCTCTCGTTTGATCTCCACGGCCTCCCGCCCTCAGCCGAGGAAGTCGAGGCCTTCGTCAACGATGCAACTCCCGACGCCTGGGGGCGTCTCGTCGACCGCATGCTCGCCTCCCCTCGCTACGGCGAAAAGTGGGGACGCCACTGGCTCGACCTCGTCCGCTACGGCGACACCTCCGGCTTCGAGCAAGACCCCTACATCCTGGAAGCCTGGCGCTTCCGCGACTACGTCATCCAGTCCTTCAACGACGACAAGCCCTATGACCGCTTCGTCAAAGAGCAGCTCGCCGGCGACGAAATCTGGCCCGACGAACCCGAAGCCCGCAGCGGCACCGCCTACTACCGCGTCAACGCCAACCGCGACATGCTCTTCAAGGTCGACGACATCAATCGCGTGGAGAAGCTGACCGATTTCGTCGACACCACCTCCAAAGCTTTCCTCGCACTCTCCGTCGGTTGCGCCCGTTGCCACGACCACAAGTTTGATCCTATCCCGCAGCGCGACTTCTACCGGATGCAAGCCGTCTTCGCGCCCGCCGTCAATGAAGACATCTTTCTCGAATACAACCAGTCCCGCTTCCACGCCCTCTCCTGGAACACCCGCGACTTCAAGCTGCGCGGCATTGCCGATCATCTCCGCGCCGTCTTTAATCCCTATTCCAAGAAGATCCGCAACGAGCGCCTCCGCAAGCTGCCCGACGGCGAAGAGGCCATCGTCGCTTTCGACGTACCGCGCGACAAGCGCACCACGCGCCAGGAAGAGTTGGTCACCCTTTACGAAGACGAAGCCAAGGTCTCCAACAGCGAAGTCTACGCAGCCCTCAGCCCCGCCGACCGCGAGCGCGTCGAAACCATCGAACGCACCCTCGTCGGTCTCTTCAAGAACTACAAGTCGCCCATGACCGTGCCCGGCGTCATCGACGGCGGACGCGAAGCGCCCCGCACCTACGTCGCCGTTCGCGGCAACCCGGACGTGCCCGGCGAAGAAGTGGGACCCGGCTATCTCAGCGCTCTCGGCGGCGGAGATATCCCCGATCCGCCCGAGCACGCCACGACAACCTACCGCCGCAAGCACCTCGCCGAGTGGATCGCCTCACCCGAGAACCCGCTCACCGCCCGCGTCATGGTCAACCGCATCTGGCAGCACCACTTCGGTGCTCCCATCGTTGCGGATCCCAGTGACTTCGGGGTCCGCGCCACCGACCTCTCTCACCCCAAGCTGCTCGATTGGCTAGCCGTGAAGTTCGTGGACGAAGGTTGGTCGATGAAGGCGATGCACCGCCTGATACTTTCGTCCGACGCCTACCAGCGCAGCTCGGTCTCCTCCGCCAAGGCTCGCGAGGTTGACCCGACGAACCGCTATCTCTCCCACTTCAACCGCCGACGTTTGCAAGCCGGTGAAATCCGCGACGCCGTTCTGCACGCCTCAGGCAGCTTGAACCTGGAGATGGGCGGCGAACCCGTCGTCGTCCCTCTCGACAAGGAAGAACTCTACGGCATCACCGGCAATCCCAATGACCGTTGGGTCGTCAGTTGGGACCCCAAGCAGCACGATCGCCGCAGCATCTATCTGCTCCAACGTCGCGCGTTCCAACAGCCGATGTTCCAAGTCTTTGACGCCCCCGACGGCATGGTCTCCTGCTCCCGCCGGAATGAGAGCACCACCGCTCCGCAGTCGCTCACGCTGCTCAACAGCCGCTTCATGACTGAGCAGGCAAAACGCCTGGCCGAGCGCATCAGCGGCGTCGACGACGCCTGGCGCATGGCCTTTGCACGCTCGCCGTCCGACGCTGAACGCGAGATGGCGGACAGCTTCCTCAAGCGTCAACTCGAACTGCGCGGAACCAAGAAGGCCGCCCTCGGCGAACTCGCTCGCAGCCTGCTCAACTCCAACGAATTCCTCTACGTGGACTAGCATCCGTGGACCCACACAAGATGACTCGACGCGACATCCTACTCCGCACCGGCCTCGGCTTCGGCGGCCTCGCCCTCGCCGATCTCGTCCAGGCCGACAGCCAAGCTGGCCCCCTGGCCCCAAAGACTCCGCACTACGCGCCCAAAGCCAAAGCCGTCATCTCGCTCTTCATGCACGGCGGCGTGAGTCATGTCGACACCTTCGACTACAAGCCCGAACTCCAAAAACGTTCCGGTGAATCGCTCTCCGTCGAACTCGCCAAGACCATCAAGACCAGCTTCATCCACGACCCCACCAAGGCCATCCTGCGCGGCAGCCCGTGGGAGTTCCGCCCCGGCGGCCGGTCGGGCCTCTTGATCTCAGACCTCTACAAGAACGTCCGAGAACACGCCGACAAACTCGCCGTCATCCGCTCCTGCCACTCCAACGTCTTCGATCACGCTCCGGCCATCTACCTCACCAACTCCGGCTCACAATTTCCCGGACGCCCCTGCCTCGGCTCCTGGGTGACCTACGGCCTCGGCACGGAAAACCAGAACCTCCCCGCCTTCGTCGTCATGAGCGACGGCTCCACGAAATCAGGCCCGCCCGCTTACAGCGGCGGTTTCCTGCCCGCCGTCTATCAAGGCACCGTCTTCCGCGGCGGCGAGAACCCGATCCTCCATCTACGCAACCCCGCCGGCGTCTCCGAGCGCGCCCAGAAGGAAACCCTCGGCTTCATTGATCAGCTCGATCGTCGCCATCTCGCCACGCGTGGCGAAGACTCTACCCTGGAAGCCCGCATCGCGTCCTATGAACTCGCCTTTCGCATGCAGGCCTCCGCGCCCGATGCCGTCGACATCTCCGGCGAGAGCGAAGCCACCCGCAAGCTCTACGGGCTCGACGACGAGCTCACCGCCGATTTCGGCCGCAAGTGCTTGCTGGCCCGCCGCCTCATCGAGCGCGGCGTCCGCTTCGTCCAACTTATCTCCGGCACCAACGTCGGCGACGACTGGGACGACGCCCACAACGACCTCACCGGCTCCCACGTCAAGATGGCCGGCAAGACCGACAAACCCATCGCAGGTCTGCTCGCCGACCTAGAGAGCCGCGGCCTGCTCGACGAAACGCTCGTCACCTGGGGCGGGGAATTCGGCCGCACCCCGCTCGCCCAAGGCGCCAACGGCCGGGATCACCACCCCTACGGCTACACCTCCTGGATGGCCGGCGGCGGCGTCCAAGGCGGCCAAGCCATCGGCGCCACCGACGAGTTCGGCGTCCACGCCGTCGACGACAAAGTAGAGGTCCACGACCTCAACGCCACCGTCCTCCACCTGCTCGGCCTCGACCACGAAGCCCTCACCTACCTCTATCAAGGCCGCGACCAAAGCCTCACCGACGTTCACGGACGGATTCTCCAAGAGATCGTTTGAGCAGCGCATTGCGACCATGTTTCGCAACAAGCTAGTTGTCGCCTCGCTCGCAATGCTGATCGCGGCTTGCGCACAGCCGCCGGTAAAGGAGCAGGACACGGGACTCTGGGCATCCGCCGGGTACGTCGAGCCCGCCGCCTGCAAAGAATGCCATCAGCAGATTTGGCAGACCTACACACAGACCGGCATGGGCCGTTCCTTCTACCGCCCGGCGGGAAACGCTCCCACCCAAGACGAGCCCTTCTACCACGAGGACTCCGATCGCTACTACCAGCTCATCAAGCGCGACGGCCGACTCTTCCAAAGCCGCTGGCAGCTGGACGCGGCAGGCCAAGAGATCAACGTCCTAGAAAAGCAGATCGACTTCATCATGGGATCGGGCAACCACGCGCGCACGTTCCTCCACCAAACCCCCGACGCAAGACTCCTGCAGGCCCCGCTCGGCTGGTACGCGGAGGACGACGGCACGTGGGCAATGAGTCCCGGCTACGACCGCCCCGGCCACGACGGCTTTCAGCGGGTCATCGCTTACGACTGCATGTTCTGTCACAACGGCTACCCCGACCTCCCCTCCGGGGCCGATGCCGTCGGACTCACTCCGCGCTACCAGGGCCGCATCCCCGAAGGCATCGACTGCCAGCGCTGCCATGGCCCCGGCCGTAGACACATCGAACTCTTCCAGCAAGCCGAGCCCGACGTCGACGCCATCCAAGCCTCCATCGTCAACCCCGCCCGCCTCAGTCCCGACCGCCAGCTGGAAGTCTGTTTCCAGTGCCACCTGGAAACCACCAGTCGCCCTCTCCCCAACGTGACCCATCGTTACGACCGTCCGTTCTTCTCCTACCATCCCGGCGAGCCGCTGGCCGACTACGCCCTCGCTTTCGACCATGCCGCCGACTCTCCTCGCAAAGAGAAGTTCGAGATCAATCACGCCGCTTATCGTCTCCGCCAGTCCGAATGCTTTCAGCGCAGCGAGGGGGCGATGACCTGCACCACCTGCCACGACCCGCACCAAGTGTTCCGAGGCACGGAAGCTGTCGCGCGCTACACCGCCGTTTGCCGCGAATGCCACGTCGACCTCGCCGTTCCTCACCCCGCCAATGCGGAGGCGAATTGCATCGAGTGCCACATGCCCAAGCGCCGTACGCAAGACGTCGTCCACGCCGTCATGACCGACCACCGCATCGCGCGCCGCCCTCCGCCCGGCGACTTGCTCGCGCCGCTGCCGGAAGCCAATCGGCTGGCCCAAGTCCGATACCAAGGCGAAGTCGAACTCCACTACCCGGACCCCGCGCAGCTAGATCCAGACGATGAACTCTACCTCGCCGTCGCCCAAGTCATGCAATCGTCCAACGTCGAAGCCGGGACCATCCGCCTCCAGCAAGCCGTCGAGAAACACCAGCCAAAACAGCCCGAGTTCTACTTCGAGATTGGCGACGCACACCACAAGGCCGGCCGCCACGCCGAGGCCGTTCCCTGGTTTGAACGTGCGCTCGAACATCGCTCCGGTTTTCCGCTCGCCCAACGCCGCCTAGGCGAAGCCCTCGCCGCGGTCGGCGACTTCGCACGCGCTGAGCAAGAATTTCGCAAGGCCGCCGCAATTGCGCCCGACGACTCCGACGCCCTGCGCGAACTCGGCTTGCTCTATGCCCGCCAAGGCCGTGCGTCCGATGCCCTGGAAGTCACCCAAGCCGCTCTGCGCATCGCCCCGGAAGCGCCCGCCCTCCACAACACGCGAGCAGCGGCGCTGGCTCAACTCGGCCGCCGCGCCGCGGCACAGGCCTCCTACCGCGAAGCCCTCCGCCTCCAACCCGACCTCGATGAAGCGGAATACAATCTCGCCAACCTTCTAGCCTCTCTCGGCGATACGGAGCAAGCCGAGTTCCACTGGAAGCGCGTCATGGCCCGCGACTCCCACAACGTGCAGGCCCGCTACAACTACGCCGTCTCGCTCGCCCAGCGCGACCGCGTCCGCGAGTCCCGCGCCGTGCTTGAGGCGGCAGTCGAAGCCCAGCCCGATTTCGCGCCCGCCCACGCTCTCCTCGCCGATCTTCTCCAGGCGGCAGGCAGCCCCGGGCGCGCCCTCACTCATTACTCCCGCGCCGCCGAATTGGAACCCCAATCCGTCGACGCGCGCTGGTCCCTGGCCCTGGCCCGCCTCGCTCAAGCCGATGCAACCAACGCCCGCCGGGACTTGGAGCAACTCCTAGACCTCGACCCGAAACACTTTGAGGCCCACCTGGCCTTCGGTCAACTCCTGCTCGCCCAAGGCGACCCCGCTGCTGCGGCCCCCCATCTAGAGCAGGCCGCCCGCTCCCCGAATCCGCAAATTCGCGCGGCTGCACTTGCCGCCATGCGATAGAACCAGCGGGGCGCGATAGGCGTCCGCTGCGCCTGCCCCTCGCAGTGGCATAGAATGCTCAGACGATGCGCACGCTCCTCCTCGGCCTCTTCGCCGCCCTCGCCCTCCAAGCCCAAGACTCGACGAAGCCCGGAAGATTCCACGTCGAGCACCCAACCCTCCTGAACCTCGGCTTCGAGTGGCCCATCGAAGGCGACGCCAACCGCAACGCCACCGTCGAGGTTCGCTTCCGCAAGCAGGGCGCAAGCGCGTGGCGCGAGGCCCTGCCGCTCCTGCGCATGGGCGGCGAACACGTCTACCGCTACCAGTACAAGTTCGACTACTACGTGCCGGACATGTTCGCGGGCAGCATCCTCAACCTCCAACCCGGCACGAGCTACGAGTGCGAGTTCACGCTGAAGGATCCCGACGGCGTCGACGGCAACTCAGACGGAACAGCCGTCGAGCGCGTCACCGTCGCCACCCGCGCCCAGGCCCAGCCCTACGAAGGAGGCCGCGTCCTGCACGTCTACCCCGACGACTGGATCGGCGACAAAGAGGAACCCAACTTCATCGGCATCAAGCACGCCTACTACGGTCCCGGCCGCGGCGACTGGACCTCCGTTCGCGAGGACCCGGTCCAACCTGGCGACACCATCCTTGTCCACGGCGGGCTCTACCGCCCCGAGCGCTTCAATTACGTCGATCCGCTCAGCGCGCCCTTCCACGGCTACTGGTCGCTCTCCCGCAAAGGCACGGCGGAAAAACCCATCACCATCAAGGCGGCCGGAGACGGCGAAGCGATCTTCGACGGGGGCGGCAACTCCCGCCTCTTCGAAGTCATGGCCAGCGAACACCACATCTTCGACGGGCTCACCTTCCGCAACACGGAGATCGCCTTCTTCGCCGGGGAAAAAGGCGTCATGGGCGCCAAGTCGCTCACCATACGCAACTCGCGTTTTGAAGATATCGGCGTCGGCGTCTGGAATGAAAGCGCCGATTCAAGCGACTTCACCATCACGGACAATCTCTTCCTCGGCCGCGAAGACCGCATGCGCTTGATCGGCTGGAACCAGAAAGGCCGCCGCTCTGCGGGAATCTACCCCTCCCATCGCGTGCAAAGCTTCTTCGCCGTCAAAGTCTACGGTCCCGGCCACGTCATCGCTCACAACGCCATCGCCTACTTCCACGACGCCATCTGCGTCACCACGTACGGCACGCCCGAAAAGGAACTCGATCGTCAGGCCTCCTCCATCGACATTTACAACAACGACATGCACCTCTCCAACGACGACTTCATCGAGGCCGACGGCGGAGTGCACAACATTCGCGTCTTTCAGAACCGCGGCGTCAATACCGCCCACAACGGCTACAGTTCGCAGCCCATCTTCGGCGGCCCGGTCTACTTCTACCGCAACATCGGCTACAACACCTTCGGCGGCAATCCTCTCAAGTTCAGCGCCGTCCCCTCCGGCGTACTGATCTACCAGAACACCTTCATCGGCGAACAGACCGCCGGGGGGCCCTACACCAACGTCCACTTCCGCAACAACATCTTCCTCAGTCGCGACCATCCCGAACGCGGCGTGATGACCTGGGGCTACGGAACCGACGCCTTCAGCAGCGACTACAATGGTTTCCGACCGAACCCGAGCGTCAAGAACCAGTACAACTGGACCGCTCCCCCCGCCGGCAAGACCGCATACGATCCCACCGACTCCGACCGCAAACACTTCGCCACGCTGTCCGCGTTCCAGTCCGCCACCGGCCAAGAGAGCCACGGCGTCGAGCTCGACTACGACGTCTTTGAAGACCTCGCCCCGCCCGACCTCTCCCGTCGCCATCACGTCTACCACGCGATGGATCTCAATTTCAGTCTCAAGCCCGGCTCAAAAGCCGTCGACGCCGGCACGCACCTGCCCACCATCACCGACGAGTTCACCGGAGACGCCCCCGACCTAGGCGCCCTGGAACTCAACGGCAAACAGCCCCACTACGGCCCACGCTGGCTCACCTGGGAACCCTTCTACCGCTAAGGCGGTCCGCTCAGTGCCATCGCGATCCTCGGGGCTTCGACGCCGGATGGTCGGTGGGATAATTGAGGCTCCCGAGAATTTGACCGTCCGTTGTTTGCCTCGCCGCTTCATCGCCGTCGCGGCTCGCACCGAGTGAGGTTCGTTATGATCCGAGGACTATTTGCCGCTTGTTTGATGCTCTCGCCACTGGTGTTAATCGGTTCGGCGTATGGGCAGGCGGCTTGCGTGCTTGAGGCGGTGGCCGGGGGCGGCGACTCGGCGTACGGAGAGGGCGGGCCCGCTCTGGAGGCGGAGCTATGGTCGCCCGACTTCATTCGACGAGGACCCGATGGGCTCATCTATTTCGCCGACGTCGCTCGTCACCGTATTTTTCGAGTCACCGATGGCGGACGGATTGAAACGGTCGTCGGGACCGGCGAGGACCGGACCGCGGGAGACGGAGAGCTTGGCCCGTCGGCCTCGGTCGGCGCCGTGCGCGATCTAGAGTTTGGTCCTGACGGTACGCTCTATTGGCTTGAGTTCGGATCCGGTACGACAAGTCTCCGTCGGCTGCCGCTCGGTGGATGGGTGGATACCGTCGCCGGAGGAGCGGCACTGGACTTCTCGGGAGACGGCGGTCCGGCGGTGGATGCGGGTATCCACGACACCGTTGATTTCGCGATCGTGCCCGACGGCTCGATCTACCTCGCCTACCGAGGGGTCTTTGTCCAGACCGGCGGGCGCATTCGCCGTATTTCTCCCGACGGCGTCATCCAGACGGTTGCGGGCGGCGGCGAGCCGGGAGCGACAAGTCAGCTTGAAGACGTGGCGAAGGCGACCGAGATCGTCTTAGGGCGGGCCGAACAGGTCTTGGCGATGAGCGACGGCTCGGTTCTGGTCCGCCAGAGCCGTGGAGGGCCGTTGCGTAGGCTGACTTCCGACGGCAAGTTTTCGATCGTGCGCGCGCGGCTCAGCGAGAGCGATCCTGATGCACTCGTCGCTTTCCCGATAGGGGACCCGCTGAGCGTCGATCGCGAGGGGCGCATCTACTGGACTACGCGCGGGAGCGTTTTCCGGACCGACGCCGAGTTGAGGCCGGAGCTCTTATGGTCCTCTCCGGACCTCCGATTTCGGGTCACCAGCGTGACCTCCTTGGCCGACGGTTCACTGTGGACCTCGCGGGCTCGTCAGGTCGAGCGACTGGTCGGCGAGTCGGAAAGCGAAGTCGTAGCTGGGCTCGCATTGGACTCATTGAGAGCGGGAGACGGCGGGCCGTCTGCCGATGCGACGCTGTTCCCCGCTGGTGTCGCCGGCGCTCCGAACGGAGGCGTCTATATCGCCGACACCTATACGCGGCGGGTGCGGCTGGTGCGTGACGGCAGGATCTCGGCTTTCGCGGGGTCGGGGGGACAGGGTCAAGTTGTGGACGGGACCCTGGCGACGGAGGCGCCGATTTCGGGTTTGAGCGAGATCGTTTCAGACCGCGACGGGAACCTCTTCATCAATACGAATTTCGCGGTTCTACGCGTCTCGGCTGACGGCATCGTGACTCGCTACGCGGGAACGGGTCAGAATTGCTCGCGGACTGACGGTCGGAACTGTGGCGACGGCGGTCCGGCGGCTGATGCTCTGCTGGGCGGCGGATTACTGATGGCGCTGGATTCGAATGGGGTACTCTACCTTCGCCATATCCAACGCAATGCCGATTCGCGGCAGGAGAATGTACTCCGCATGGTAAGC
>Ga0209273_10000506_pt1 | contig 49395 bp, 46 predicted proteins | sample tdAd471_FD_187126 | JGI IMG/M metagenome (GOLD analysis project Ga0209273, IMG submission 187126) | Marine sediment microbial communities from the Atlantic coast under amendment with organic carbon and nitrate - tdAd47.1 (SPAdes)... | ecosystem: Environmental > Aquatic > Marine > Coastal >...
ATCAGGCGAAGGCTGGCGTTTCAGGCATTGCCATCCAGGCCGCTCTTGCAGGTGGTCAGGCTGCAGCAATGCCAGCGCAAGGTGTTGCAAGCCAACAGACCGGCCAGGACATATCCATTCTGCCCCAGGCAGCCCTTGAAAAACTTGGCCTCAAGCTCGAGCAATTGCCAGCCCTGCCGTCAACCGAACAGTTGGCCGCGGTATCGCAGGCCGGGGTTTCCACCAACAGCCACATTCTGCCTGCCACTGCAGCGCAGGGATTGTTCGGCGTTGCGGTCGAAAAGGCCCCTGTCCTTACCCTGGCAGCCGATGGCACAGGCGTTCAGGTTACACCTGAGGCATTAGGACAAGTGGGCCAGGCCCAGTTGCCTGAAGAGACACTTGCAGCGCCCCTGGACAAACCAGCACTTACTGCAGCGCCCGTTAACGGCGCGCAAGCAGCCACACCCAGCCTTCAAGGGCTGGCACAAGGCCAGCAACAAGCCGTCCCCACGGTGACCCCGCAATCGGAACAACCAAGCCAGGCGACTCCCGCTACTCCTCAAGCCCCTGCCGAGGCGCAAGCCGATGAAGTAGAGGGTAACGGTGTTGTCACGCAGCAGGCGCAGCAACAGGTTGCAGCCGCGGCGCCGAAGTCAGCAGCGGACCGCACTGTGCCGACAACGAACAAGGCCAGCAGTGGCCCTGGCAAAGAACATCTTGATTTCAAAGTGATGGCAGAGCCTGCCGCGGACACGCTGAAAGAAGCAGCTTCAGCAAAACCGGTAGAGCCTGTATCAAAACTTCCAGAAACGCAGGCGCCAGCGCCAGTACGCGAGGCTCTGCCTCCGCTGACACCGGAGCGAGTAGCCGGCTTCTTTGACAGCACATCGGCTAACACCGTTGCCGCAGGGCTGAGCGGCCTTAAGGGCGAAACCGGTTTTATGGCCAGCATGTCACTTCTGGGCGGCAAGCCTTCGCCGGAAATGGCGCAGCAAGTGAGCCAGCAGTTGAACATGCATGTCACCAAGGCGGTAAACGACGGCCAACAGGCCTTCACAGTTCGGCTCGACCCTGCTGAACTCGGTCGCGTTCGGGTGAAGCTGAGCTTCCTTGAAGGCGGCAAGGTTCACGCACAAGTAATGGCAGAACGGCCCGAGACTTTGGACCTTATGCAGCGAGACATTCGCGGCCTTGAGCGGGCGCTTGAGTCTGCTGGACATAAAGCGGATGGCGGCATCCAGTTCAGTCTGGACACCAATGACCAGGAGAGCGCAGGCCGGGCATTCGCCGAAGCGGTCCAGCAGGAAAAAATGCGCGACGATCTGGCAGCGCGCAGCGGCCTTGGTCATGGAATGGCTGAAGGCGGCTTGGAGGCCGACATCACCGAAGAAGAAGTTCCACTGGAGACCATCCTCGCCAACGTAAGCGTGGAAACCGGGCTGGATATTGAAGTTTAAGGAAGGCGGGCCGCGCTAGCGCCCGAAACGAGAGCAAGAGAATGGTAGATCTTACAGGCATCACATCAGCAACCGGCACAGGTTTGACACGGGGCGACAACTCCGCAGCCAAACTTGCCGACGACTTTGATGATTTTCTGACCCTGCTCACAACGCAGCTCCAGAACCAGGATCCAACAGACCCGATGGACAGCAACGAGTTCACCAATCAGCTCGTACAGTTCTCAAGCGTAGAACAGCAGATTCAAACGAACCAGAACCTTGAGTCTCTCCAGTCCCTTCTGGAAATGAATAATATTGCCAGCGCAGCTTCCTTCCTGGGAAGTGACGCCCTGATTTTGGGCACAACAGGCGATCATGACGGCAGCTCGGGCATTAAGTGGCAGTATCAGAACACGGCTGTAACAGATGACCTTACCGTTAAGGTCCGGAATGAAACAGGCACCGTTGTCTATTCCGAGGCTGGCCTAACGACTCTTGGGCTTCATACCTTCAAATGGGACGGTATCGATACTGCCGGCAACCCAGCCGCCCCAGGGAAATATACTCTGGACATCGCAGCAACCAATGCTGACGGCGTAGAATTGGACCCGCCAATAGCTGTTCAGGAAACTATCACGGCCGTAGACACCAGCGGCCTTGAACCAATCTTTACCGTCGGCCCGAACGAAGTTGGCCAGTCGGAGATTTTGCAGCTCGTTCATAAGAACTAGCTGACCTAAACACCGGACCGAAGCGCCCGGTTAACGAGCAGAAAGCCCAAAGCACGCGAAAACGCAAAAGAGTGTAGGAGAAGTAAAATGGCATTCACTGCTTTGGCAGCAGGCGTATCAGGCCTCCAGTCCTTTACCGAGGGCGTTGGCGTTATCGCCGACAACATCACCAACGTAAACACGATTGGTTATAAAGAAACCCGGGCCCGTTTTTCGACCCTTGTGACCGAGACGGCAGCCCTTTCATCGTATTCACCAGGCGGCGTACGCGCCTTCTCGGATACTCTGGTATCCAAGCAGGGCCTACTGCAGCCTTCGGCTTCGGCTACAGACCTGTCCGTTGACGGCGCAGGTTTTTTCGTGGTTCGAGATGGTACTGATGCGGAAGATTCTGCGGGTGAAGTTCTCTATACCCGCGCAGGGTCCTTCACCCAGGACTCCCGCGGCTTCCTGAAAAACACGGCAGGCCTGTATCTAATGGGTTGGCCGGTTGCGGCAGACGGCAGCATCACCAACAACCAGAATGACCTGGACGAGTTGAGCCCGATCAACATCAACGAATTGAACAGCCTTGGTTCGGCGACGCAAAACGTGTCCCTTCGCGCCAACGTGAATGCGAGCGCGACTGAAATCGACGGCGCTGCGTATACCCTTGGCGACCTTGCGACCGGCACCACCACGGCAGAACTTGAAACCAACATTCAAGTATATGATTCCCTTGGTCGACAACATACTGTGATTGTGGCTGCAGCCAAGGTCGACAATGCTGCAAACACCTGGAACTATGAGCTCTATTTCGATGATTCATCTGTGCTCACGGCAGCCCACACCAACGGCATTGTTGCTTCTGGCCAGTTGGTCTTCAATACCGACGGCTCCATTGACCTTGCCAGCACCACTATGGATGATATTGGCGGGAACCCCGTTGATCTTTCCCTGGGCGAAACGCTGACATTCGACTATGCCACCAACGCAACCGATGGTGCGACTGTCGAAGTTGAGCAAGGCGCTATTACTTTTGACTTTGGTACGGATGCTGAAACAGATGGCTTCTCGCAAACCGACAACGCGTCGAACCTGCTCAGCTCAAGCGTGGACGGCGCGAACTTTGAAAACGTGAACGGCGTTTCCATTGGGGAAGACGGCAATGTTACCGCGATTTTCGATAACGGCCTCACCCTTACCGTGTTCAAGCTGCCTGTCGCGACGTTCCAGAACGCGGATGGCCTGACCCGTCGGCAGGGCAACGCCTTTGGCCTCTCGGATCTTTCAGGTACACCGTCCTTCCAGCAAGCTGGTCGCGGTGGTGCGGGCAGCATCGCTCCGAACTCTCTTGAGCAGTCTACCGTAGACCTGGCCAATGAGTTCTCGGAACTGATTAAAGTACAGCGGGCCTTCTCTGCCTCTACCAGAATCATCACCACATCCGATGAAATCCTGGAAGAGCTGACTAGGCTCTAGATTTAAGCTGACCTAGCTTGATCACCACTCTTTTGCACGAAACTGGGTAGCCTTTGGCTGCCCAGTTTTCGCTTAAGGCTAAAAGTTAACGCCGCTTTAACTCTAGCCATTAGGCTTTTTTAAACGACCTGTTCCTATAATCTCCCCACCACCAATTGGTGAGGAAGAGGCTTATGCAAAACGGAACCGGTAGAGCAAATGTCATTGGGCCAACTGGCAAGCCATTGACCCTTGCCGATCTTCCGAAAGCAAACACCCAAAGGTGGGTTATCCGGCGCAAGGCGGAAGTCGTCGCTGCGGTCCAAGGCGGCCTGCTAAGTCTGGAGGAAGCCTGCAAGCGCTACTCTCTCTCGGTGGAAGAGTTTCTTTCTTGGCAGCAAGCTATCACGAAGAACGGCCTACCCGGCCTTCGCGCCACCCGCGTACAGCAGTACAGAAGCGAATAGCGCTGCCGATTAGCGGCTAAATTCAGCCCATCTTGAATTTTTCCTTTACAATTATAGGCAAAAATTGCCTAGATTTAACTATCTGTTTACTCTGACAGACTAATTTGTTGGGTGAACTTGGGGCGAGTATCCCCATTGGGTGTTTGTATCCGAGGTGGGCGTTGGACAATTTTCTGCAATTTCTTCGAAATCTCGGCACTGGTCGGCTGATCCTCATCGGCCTAGTAGGTGCCCTGACCGTATTCTTTTTCTTTGCCATTGTGGGACGCTGGCAAAACGCCCCCATGACTGTGCTCTACACAGACCTGGACCCCGCGAATGCATCGACAATCGCGCAACGGCTTGAAGCCGAGAACATTCCCTATGAAACAGACGCTGGTGGCCGTGTTCTGAAGGTTCCACGGAATCAGGTTGACCGGTTGCGCCTTACGCTTGCAGGCGACGGCCTGACTGGTGGCGTTGTCGGCAAAGAGATTTTTGATCAGGAAAGCAGCTTCGGGCGCACAAGTTTTGAACTCAATGTCAATTATGTCCGCGCCGTGGAAGGCGAAATCGCCCGAACAATCAAATATCTTGGCTCGGTCAGCGAAGCTCGCGTGCACATCGTTATGCCGGAAAGACGTCCGTTTGAGCGCGAGGCTTCCGAGCCTTCGGCGTCCATTCTTATTCGGACAAGCGGAGCTGGACTTGGACGCCGAGAAGCTCAGGCAATCCAGGCCCTCGTCGCTACCGCTGTACCAGGCTTGTCGCCAGAGCGAGTTACAATCTCTGATACATCGGGACGGCTGCTTGTGGATGGAGCCAGCGAACAAGGTGAGTTCTCCAGCTTTACGAGCCTAGAAGAAGCACGTCTTGCCAAGGAGCGGATGTACCGGAACAAGATTGAACAGTTATTGGCCCGCAGGGTTGGCGAAGGACGCGTTCGCGCCGAAGTATCCGTTCAGATGGATATGAGCAGGACCACTACGAACGCTGTAACCTACGACCCCGATAATCAGGTCATCTTGTCTCAGAATGTGGTGGAGGAAGAGTCTCGCGAAACAGATCAGGTAGGTGGCCAGGTAACGACTGCCAATAATTTGCCTGATGCTCAAGGGCTCGGCGTTTCCCCATCAAACACCGCTAGCAAGACCGAAGAAGTAACAAACTTCGAAAACTCGAAGACAGAAACAGTTACGATCAAGGAGCCCGGCGAGATAACCCAATTGCGGGTTGCCGTGCTGGTAGATGGCATCCGTGAGATTGATGAAGAAGGCAACACGGTTGGCTACCAGGAAAGGCCGCAGGCTGAGATAGACCAGCTTCGCAGTCTTGTATTGACGGCTATTCCCTTTGTTGACGATCCAGACACCGGTCGCAGCGATGAAGTAACGGTTACATCAATGCGCTTTGTTGACCCCACGCCGATCACGCAGGCTGCTCAGGACTTGAACTTGTTTGGGCTGAACAAACAAGACCTGATCGAAGTCGTTTCCGAGGGCGGCATAATTATCTCCATCATTCTGGTAATCCTTCTTGTGGTGCGCCCGCTTGTGATGCGCCTGATAGAGGCCATCCCAGATGCCCCTGCCCCACCTGATCCAGGTCAAATTGAAGACAGAAGCGGAACAGCTGAAACGCCAGCCATCATGGGGCCCGGTAGTCCGATAACTCCTGACGTAATGGCTGCCGCTGCTGCAGGTGATGAGGATGCGGCCGCTGCTGTTCGCTACGCGCAGCAAACAGGAGCTCTGGTTCGGGACGACATGCGGACGGATGCAAAAATTGACGTCGCCCAGGTGGAGGGCCGCATTCAGGAATCCGCAATCAAGAAAGTTGCCGACATTATACGTGCCAATCCTGATGAATCGATCGCGATCGTGAAAACGTGGCTTTATGCTGAGTGATTCAGCGTATCCGCGGTATTAAACTGATGCAGGTGTAGAAATGCCAGAATTGACCAAAATGTCCGGAGCCCAGAAAGCAGCAGCTTTCATGTTGGCAATCGGAGACGAACATGGCCGAAATATCTGGGAAGGTCTGTCGGAAGACGAGATCAAGGAGCTGTCGCAGCATATGTCGACACTTGGTACCGTGGCCGCCGCCGATGTCGAAGAGCTTTTCGTTGAATTTGCCTCAAAGGTTTCAACAGTCGGCAACCTGAATGGCTCTTTTGACAGCACGGAACGCCTTTTGGCAAAAATGCTGCCGGGCGACCGGGTACAGCAGATCATGGACGAAATCCGCGGGCCCGCGGGACGTACCATGTGGGACAAGTTGGGCAATGTGAACGAAGTTGTTCTCGCCAGTTACCTCAAGAATGAATACCCACAAACGGTTGCCGTTGTACTGCAGAAAATCAAGGCAGAGCATGCCGCTCGCGTACTTTCTGTTTTGCCTGAAGATTTTTCCATGGAAGTGATCATGCGGATGCTCCGTATGGAGGCTGTTCAAAAGGATATTCTGGACAAGGTCGAACAGACCCTGCGCGTCGAGTTCATGAACAACCTTGCGCGCACCAGCCGCCGCGACAGCCATGAGACAATCGCAGAAATCTTCAACTTCCTGGACCGAAGCGCGGAATCCCGTTTCCTCGCAGCGCTTGAAGACCGGAATAGGGATTCTGCAGAACGTATCCGCGCCCTGATGTTCACCTTTGAAGATCTCGCCAACCTCGACCCGAGTGGTGTGCAGACCTTGTTGAGAAATGTGGACAAGGACAAACTCGCCCTTGCAATGAAAGGAGCATCCGACACCCTTCGCGACCTATTCTTCTCCAACATGTCCGAGCGGGCAGCAAAAATCCTGAGGGAAGACATGGAAGCTATGGGCCCTGTAAGGCTGCGGGACGTGGACGAAGCACAAATGGACATGGTCAACAAAGCCAAGGACTTGGCGGAAGCGGGCGAAATCCTGCTCTCGGACAACAAGGGCGAAGACGAGTTAATTTATTAGAAGCGGCATGAAGACGAATGGCTGAACCCGTAAAATATCGATTTGACCAAGCCTTCGATGGCGGCGCAAAAAGCCGCTTCGACGAAGAGCTTGACCGCCTTCGCGCGGATACGGAGCAAATTAAGTCTGAAGCCTATGCACATGGATTTGAGGAGGGCCGAAAGCAGGCCCTGAATGACGTTGAGGCAGCCACCCAGGAAACCTTGAGCCAGGTTGCCCAAGCTGCCCATGCGCTCTTTTCGCAGAAGTCGCAGTTGGAAACGGGCATCAAACAGGAGATGGTCCAGTTAGCCTATGCAATTGCATCAAAGCTCTCACCTGCCCTTATCAGGGCCCACCCAATGGCGGAAATTGAAGCCCTTATTGAAGACTGCCTGGCAACTGCGAACAAAGAACCGCGCTTGGTGGTAAGGGTGTCAGAAGCGCTACTCGACCCGATTAACGAGCGGCTTGAGGACCTGAAAGCATCAACTGGCTTTCCCGGAGATATCGTATTAATCGGAGAACCGGCCCTAGGCCCTCAGGACTGTCGAGTGGAATGGCCGGACGGCGGTACTGAACGCAAGCATGACACCATCATGCGTGAAGTAGAAACCGCAGTTCAACGCTTTGTTATGTCTGGCACTGACAAAGGCGCCCAATCCGCCACGGCGGAAGAAACAAACTCTGAAACAGAGCAAGCTACTGAGCAACTTGCTGCTGGTGGACCTGACTAAGGAATTATTTGATGGCAAATGAAGACGAAAATTCAGGCGACGTTGGCTTGCAAAATCTGGACGATGGTGCGAGCCGTAGCCCGGACCTTGCGCCTAAGGAAGACGGGCAAGTCCGTTCGGCGCAGGAATTGGAGCCCGTATTTGATGTTCCGGTACGTGTACAAGCGGTTCTCGGAAAGTCGACCCTTGAAGTGAGCCAATTGCTGAAGCTGGCCCCCGGGGCCGTTGTGGAACTTGACAGGAAGGTCGGTGAGGCCATCGACATTTACGTCAACAACAGGCTTGTGGCTCGTGGCGAAGTTGTCTTGGTGGAGGACCACCTGGGCGTAACAATGACCGAAATCATCAAGCTGGATGGCGGCGCGAACTAAGTTCGCGGATCAAGGGGGCAGACGGCCTATGAGCACGATTTTGGGTATGTTGACGGCCTTCCTGCTGGTTGCTGGCGCAATCTGGCTCGGCGGTTCTCCCTGGGCATTCATAAACCTGCAGGGCGTCATGATCGTTGTTCTGGGAACTTTCGCCGTTACGGCCATCAGCTTCCGCTTTCAGGAGATGATGACGTTACCGGTGAACATCTGGACCTTGCTGCGCCATGGCCAACGCGATCCCTCGGATGAGGCTGTCAAAATAATGAAGATTGCTGTCGAGGCACGGAAACATAACGACATCTTGTTGCTGGAGCGCCTATTGCCGAAGTTGAAAGATACGCCGTTTCTGATGAAAGCCATCCAGCTTGTCGTTGATGGCACGGAGCCGGAAGAGATTGAGCAAATCTTGCGGCGTGAAGCCAGCTCGGCGTCCTCTCGCCACATGAGGTCTGTTGACTTCTTGAGGCGGGCTGGCGACGTAGCGCCCGCTATGGGTTTGATCGGCACGCTTATTGGCCTGGTTAGAATGCTGGGTAACTTGGACAATCCGGCAGAGATTGGACCGGCTATGGCCGTCGCGCTACTGACCACCTTCTACGGCGCTCTGATGGCGCACCTGTTTTTCATTCCGCTGGCTGCAAAAACCGAACACTGCACAGATGAAGAGGCTTTGGTGAACAACCTTTATGCCATGGGTGCAACATCGATCCGCCGCAAGGAAAACCCGCGGCGCCTGGAAATGCTCTTGAACACCGTATTGCCGCCAGCACAAAGGATAACCTTTTTCAAATGACCGCAAGCCTAAACAAAATTTGCATGGTCAAGAAAAGAACTGAACCGCATGACCCGCGGAGAAAACGGGTTGATGTAACGGAGACTATAAAATGCGACTGCTGATTGTGGGAACTCTTAATGGCCAGTTGGGTGCCGCCAGCCAGATTGCGATGGACCGCGGGGCCCAGGTAACTCATGCGCCCGACACTGACACTGCTCTTTCAATCCTAAGGAGCCGTGGCGCAGACCTGTTGATGGTGGAAATCTCGCTCGACATTCCGGGGCTCATTCCAAAGCTTCGCGCAGAGCACTTTTCTATTCCTGTGGTCGCCTGTGGAATAGGAACCGACCCCAAAACAGCTGCAGCAGCCATTCGAGGCGGAGCAAAAGAGTATATCCCTCTGCCGCCTGATGCAGAGCTGATCGCTGCTGTTCTTGAAGCTGTTGCGGAAGATAGCCAGTCCTTCATTTACCGTGATGCTATAATGAAAAATGTGGCTGCCCTGGCCGAGCAAGTAGCCCCGTCCGAAGCCAGCATCCTTATTACCGGCGAGTCTGGTACCGGTAAGGAAGTAATGGCGCGCTTCGTACATCAGAAAAGCCGCCGGGCGAACAAACCTTTTGTAGCGGTTAACTGTGCTGCTATCCCTGAAAACCTTCTGGAATCCGAACTGTTTGGCCACGAAAAAGGCGCCTTCACCGGCGCTGTAGCCCGTCGGATCGGTAAGTTCGAAGAAGCAGATGGCGGCACCCTTCTGCTTGATGAGATTTCAGAGATGGATGTGCGCCTGCAGGCAAAGCTCCTGCGCGCCATTCAGGAACGCCAGATTGACCGGGTAGGTGGCTCAAAACCTGTCAATGTAAACATCCGGATTATTGCTACATCCAACAGAAATCTTCAGGAAGACGTCAAGGATGGTAAATTCCGGGAAGACCTGTTCTTCCGCCTGAATGTTGTGAACCTGCGCGTCCCTCCCCTGCGGGAACGTCCGTTAGATATTCAGGCTCTGGCAGAATATTTTGCCAAGAAATACGCTGAGGTAAATCAGGTGGACGAACGCCCCATCGGCGCCGACGCCATGAAGGTTCTGAAGGCGCACAACTGGCCAGGTAATGTTCGTGAGCTGGAAAATACAATGCACCGGTCAGTCCTACTGGCATCAGGTGATGAAATTTCCGTAGCTGCAGTGCTTCTTCCCGACGCCAGTGGCAATCTGGCTGTTACTGGCTCGGGCGAAAGCCGGGCACCGGAAAGCCAGCCTCAAAGTAGCATGGTGGAAGAAGGCGGTGTAGACCCGGAAGTGGCCGCAACGCTTGTTGGCAAGACCGTCGCCGAAGTGGAACGGGATCTGATCATAGATACATTGAAGCATTGCTTGGGCAACCGTACCCACGCAGCTAATATTCTGGGAATCTCCATCCGGACACTTAGAAACAAGCTGAACCAGTACCATGCAGACGGTGTTTCGGTTCCCCAGCCGGGCGACAACAACCACCGCGCTTCCGTATAGTGCAGGAACCGAACTGCCAATGAGTGACAAACAATGAATGATTCAGCTCCAGGTGGGCGGCAGGGCGATTCAAGTGCCCAGGGCGGACTGAACGTCGGTGCCATGCTGTCTGGCATGAAGAGCTCTGATATCGCCTTCGCGCTGGGCATGGTGACCATCATCATGATGTTGATCATGCCGATGCCGGGCTGGTTGCTGGATATAATGCTGGCCGCATCGATCACTTTTTCCGTCATGGTGATGATGACAACCCTGTTCATTCAAAAACCTCTGCAAATGAGCAGTTTTCCTACTATTTTGCTGATCGCAACCATGTTGCGCCTGTCACTTAACCTGGCGTCAACCCGACTGATCCTGTCTGAAGGGCATACCGGCACCGACGCCGCTGGTAAGGTGATCGAGGCGTTCGGCAACTTCCTGATGGGGGGGCAGGTTGTCATTGGCATCATTGTCTTTGCTATCCTTGTTATCGTAAATTTTGTGGTCATCACAAAGGGCTCGGGCCGTATCGCAGAAGTTGCCGCACGCTTCAGCTTGGATGCCATGCCCGGCAAGCAAATGGCCATCGATGCCGACATGTCCGCCGGTCTCATTGATGAACCTGAGGCGCGTCGCAGGCGCCAGGAACTTGAAGACGAAAGCACCTTTTTCGGTTCGATGGATGGTGCTGCAAAATTTGTCCGCGGTGACGCAATCGCAGGACTTCTTATCACTATCATCAATATTGTTGGCGGCATCATCGTTGGTGTTGTCATCAACGACATCAGTTTTGGCGACGCAGTTAACCGCTATACTATTCTGACTGTAGGTGACGGGCTGGTATCACAAATTCCGGCACTGATCGTATCCACATCCGCAGGCCTATTGGTAACCAAGGCCGGCGTTTCGGGTGCTACAGACAAGGCCTTGTTCGGACAACTGAGCGGATATCCGAGGGCTCTCGGGGTCTCAAGCGGGCTTCTTCTTGCCATGGGGTTAATGCCGGGTCTTCCGCTCCTGCCCTTCGCCCTTTTTGGCTCTATCCTAGGTGTTTCTGCCTATCTTCTGACCAGCAAGAAAACCCAAGAGGCAAAGCAGGTTGCAATTGCGGAGGATGCTGAAAAGAAAGCCGCAGTACCTGCCGAAGAGCCGATCACCTCTGCCCTTGCGATTGACCAACTTAGGCTTGAGCTTGGTTATGGGCTGTTAACGCTGATCAATGACGATAGTGGCTTCCGCCTCACCGACCAGATCAAGGCACTTAGGCGCCAACTGGCAACAGAGATGGGCTTCGTCATGCCCTCTGTACGCATCCTGGATAACATGCAATTGCCCGCAAATTCTTACGTACTGCGGGTCAAAGAAACTGAAGTCGGTCGGGGCGATATTCGCCCAGGCATGCTCCTTGTTATGGACCCTCAGGGACAACCCGTACAGATACCAGGCGAGGCGACAACTGAACCTGCCTTCGGCCTTCCTGCGACCTGGGTGGACCCTGGCGCACGTGAAGAAGCCAGTTTCCGCGGATACACTGTTGTGGACGCAGCCACGGTCATCACAACACACCTGACGGAAGTCATCAAAGACAATATGGCTGACCTGCTCTCGTACGCAGAAACACAGAAGCTGCTGGACGATCTACCATCGGATCACCAGAAGTTGGTGGCCGACATTGTGCCCAACCAAATCACAACATCCGGCATTCAAAGAGTGCTCCAGTCCCTGCTCACAGAACGGATTTCCATTCGTGACTTGCCGACCATCCTTGAAGGTGTGGCCGAAGCAACAGGCTTCACACAAAACATCGTCTCCATCACCGAACATGTCCGCACCAGGCTAGCAAGGCAGCTATGTGCAGCCTATTCCAACGCTGAAGGCCTGGTGCCGCTCATTACCCTTTCCACAGAATGGGAACAGGCATTCGCGGAAAGTCTCGTTGGCCAAGGAGAAGAGAAACAACTGGCGATGGCGCCCACACGACTGCAGGAATTTATCAACTCAGTACGCATGGTGTATGACCAGCAGGCAGAACGAGGGGAAGCACCCGTCCTGCTGACAAGCCCGCTGGTACGTCCCTATGTCAGATCAATTGTCGAGCGGTTCCGCCCTGCGACAGTTGTCATGAGCCAGAACGAAATTCATCCGCAAGCCAAGATTCGGACACTTGGCCAGATTTAATAAGTATCTGAGCCAGTGCCGGCTCACATGAGGACAATAAAGCGTAATGCGGTTAAAAACCTTTCATGCCAAGACGATGTCGGAGGTAATGGGGCTGGTCCGAAACGAGCTCGGGCCGGATGCCATCATCATACAGATAGAAGAAGGCAAAAGCGGTGTCAGGGTGACCGCGGCTCTTGAGGCGGGCGCGACACCTACACCACCTGACCATGCCCCTGAACCTAAACAGACACCTACCGCGTTTGAGATTTCGCACCCAGTTCCGCAAGCCCGGGATTTTGATACAGCAGATATTAATGCTGTTCTGAACCATCATGGGCTCCCTTTTGAGACAGCCTCGCACATCAGTGAAGCTGCCCGTGCTATCGGTGGCGGCAGTCTTGTAGACGCTTTTTCCGTCGCTCTGGAAACCGCCATCCGCTTCAGTCCACTGACGGACAGCACAACACGTCCGATCATGTTGGTTGGCCCACCGGGTGCAGGCAAAACCATTTGTGCTGCCAAGCTTACGGCTGACGCTGTTCTGCACGAACGGCCCATCAACTTGATTTCGACGGATACGGTTAAGGCAACAGGTATCCAGCAGCTGGATCATTTCGCTCAGCTGATGAAACAAACAGTGTCGACAGCGTCATCGCCCGAAGAGCTGGCCGCAGTGCTCCGGTCACACAGCAACAAAGACGGTCTGACCATCATCGATACACCTGGCACAAACCCATTTGATATGGATGAACTACGTGAAATTCTCGGCTTTATCCGGGCTGTCGACGCGGAACCAGTTCTGGTAATGCCAGCAGGCCTGGATGCCCTGGACGCACAGGAAATCGCTGGTGTCTTTTCCCGGCTAGGGTGCCAACGCTTCATCGCAACACGGCTCGATGCTGCCAGACGGTATGCCAGCATTATCATGGCAGCACGCCCCGGCTACCTCGCTTTGGCGGCACTTAGCCGAAGCCCCTTTGTGGCCGATGGCCTTGATCCCGCCACACCAATGGCTCTTTCCAAGCTCATAACAGCCTTACCTCGTCGAAGCAAAGCCGACACACTGACGGATGAGAAATCATGAATGATTCTGTTGCATTAGATCGCAAAGAAACCCTTGAACGGCGCCTGATAACAATCGCGTCCGGAAAAGGCGGTGTCGGGAAGACCTGGGTTTCGGTATCCTTGGCACATGCCTTGTCCCATGCTGGCAGGAAGGTCCTGCTGTTTGATGGGGACCTAGGCTTGGCCAATGTCGATATTCAGCTGGGCATGATGCCAGACAGAGACCTAGGACAAGTCATCACCAAAGACGCGACGATGGCAGAGACCATTGTGCCCTTTACGGACAGCACCGGGGCTGGGTTTGACGTACTTCCTGGCAAATCTGGATCCGGTGCCCTTGGTTCCCTCTCGAAGGAAACATTGGTTGGCATGCGCAACGACCTGACCCAGCTTGCGGAAAATTACGACCATGTTTTGCTAGACTTGGCGGCAGGTATCGACCCCTCTGTGACCACCCTTTCCAAGAACAGGGGACGAATTTTGGTGGTGATGACCGCGGACCCTACATCTCTCACGGATGCCTATGCATTCATTAAAGTGACGCATATGCGCAACCCGAACGCGGACATCTCGATCGTAGTGAATAATGTGGCTTCGAAGAAAGAAGGCGAAAAGGCATTCGCTGCCATCAAACGTGCGTGCGAAGGATTTTTGAAGATTTCACCGCCACTTACCGGTATTATCAAGAATGACCCAAAGGTCGTTGACTCGATTAGGTCGCAAGTCCCCCTTCTGATCAGGCACCCTCAATCAGAAGCGGCTTCGGACATTAAGGCTCTGGCTGCAGCCATTACCGGACGCTAAGCGTACCCACTGAAGCAGCTTCGAACGCGAAGGACTGCGGAATGAGTGATATATCCGGGCCTCCACTGCCTAAACCCGTCGACCCGGTCGCCAGGACGACCGGCAAGACCAGTGCTGTGTCAAAGGATCCTCAGCAGGCCCAAACTGAGGCTCGTGAACATAAGGGCGAAAGTTCCTCAAAACACGAACAGGCTGAGCACCTCCGGAGCCGAGAGCCCGCCGTTTCCATATCCGCAACAGCGGCTCACCTGGAAGTCGGAGAGCGGCTTAAGGAACAGGTAAAAAAAATAGACAATGAAGGCCGTCCGATCATTGTCACGGAAACGGCTACATTCGCCTTGCGCCCCGATGCGGGTCTGCGCCCCGGCGACGACGTCAAGTTGGAAATCATTGAAGCCGGACATAAATTGGCAGCAGATCTCCATGAGCGTAACGGGCATACCATCGACCCACCGATCAGGCTTGCCCTGGTAGTCATTGCAATTCACGCGAAAAAGCAGCCTCAAACTAATGAGATACAGCAGAACCCAGCCCCTCTTCCTGAGAAAACGGGATATGGTCCTGCGGTTCTAACCAAGAATGTGCCGAGTAGCACCAGCGACGCCTTGGCAAGCATGCTTGGTCGTACCTCCCAAGCCAGCACGCCAACCCAACCAGCACAATATTATGCCACTTCAGCCCCTGCCCCTGAGGCACAACAAGCGCTCCATGCGCAGGTAACCGGGGCACCTTCAGAACAAACCGGCAATCCTGATTTCCTAACTAGCCGCAACAGCAGCCCAGACCTGGCAACCCTGATTGCCGCGCAGCAAGGAGACCGTAGCAGGAGCTCAGGCTATGTTTCTACCACCAATCAAAACCCAGCCTCTCAAAAGGCTCTTGATGCAGCGCACCTTATCCCGAAATCCACTCTAACGGAGCTGACAACAAGTGGCCCGCAAGACGGCTTGGGCCCAGAAATCAGGGCATTCTCTTTCTCGGGCCAAGCCCATTCACTTCAACTAATGGACCCAGGCACCAGCCAAGTTTCTCCGGCTCAAGTCGCCACGGTTCTCGCTGTTCGACCGTTACCGCCTGAAGATGCAAAGGCCCTACCACTTCCGGTAAACGTCTTAAGTCCTTCCGGGGCTACACTGGCCACTTTAGAGACGAATAAGGGTAATTTTGTCATTCCCCTTGCTCAGGCCAACAATCTCGCAGGTGAATTGGTAAAGATATCCGACATTCAGCCACCGACTGACGTACCCCCCAAAGAGAACCCGGCCACATTCAATGCCATTCTGGCGACGCCAGGCATTGGCCAACGCAGTGGGGTGACAATTCAGATAAACCAGAATGCAGCCCCCCAAGGCATACCCGGCGAAGCGCAGATCAAGGCCGTACATACCGTACGCGCGTTCCTCACCCCCAAAGGGCCCAGCGCTGATTTCCGAATTGAGACAACTCAGGGAGAGTTGTTTGTAACCATGCCAAACAGCTTTCGTCCAACCACAGACGATCTGATACAAATTCTCCCTGCGCAAACGAGCCAAACACAAACAGCTGGCTTGCCCCTTGGGGCGGAGCAAGCCGCGCAGTTATCTGCCGGAACCGCGCTCAGTACTCTTGCCGCCCATCACTGGCCTGCACTGGAACAAAGCTTTGCGACCATCATGGGATCAGATCCCGCTACAGCCAGCCAATTGGCAAGCAAAAGTGCACAAGGCGGCGGCAAGCTTGCAAACAGCTTGCTCTTTTTCCTGAGCGCGGCAGGGCGCGGCAACCCGGAAGGATGGCTGGGACAAGATGCCGCCCGGGTATTGGAACAATCGAATAAATCCCTGTTTGAGGCATTTAAGTCCGGCATGTCACGATTGATGCAGGCGGCAACGGATACAACATCTGATTGGCGGCCGGCCCTTCTGCCCCTTGAAATGCGAATGCCTGATATGCCTTGGGTCGCCATGCTTTTTGGCCCTCCCCCCAGAGACGACGGTTCAGGAGGCAGCAAGCAAGGTTCTGGCAGCGAGGGCGACGATATGCAGGGCGCACAGCGTTTTCTGGTGGAAGTTCGGTTTTCTGTGCTAGGCGCAATACAACTGGACGGCCTGGTACGCGAAAACCGCTTTGATCTTGCAATGCGCTCGGAAAAACCTTTGCCTCAAACACTGATGCGAGAGGCATCTGGCTTGTTCGCCGCAGCACTTGACGCGAACGGCTACACTGGCCAACTTTCAATCACTGAGAGCCAACCCTTCCCCATGGATGTTGAAGCGCTGATGCAGCAGGCACAAATCAGACCTGAACATGCGTCGTTGACTTGAACTCGATAGCTTTTGTTGTATCTCTTGTTCCGGTTCAATTTAGGATATTTGCGTGCGCGTTACTTTGGCATTTATTGGCTGCGTCTTGATCTGGGGCTCTACCTGGTATGCGATTGAGTTGCAATTGGGCGTCGTTCCCAAGGAATGGTCTCTCGTCTATCGTTTCGGAATTGCATCCACTACGCTTTTCCTCCTCTGCCTCGTCCGCAAAGAGCGTTTGATTTTCCCGATAATTCAGCATCTTTGGCCCGCTTGCACTGGCCTGTTTCTATTCTCTGCCACCTATATCCTGACATATGGGGGTGCAGAATATCTCACCTCTGGGCTGGTCGCCATCACCTTTGCCCTTCTGTCATTTCTCAACATCATTAACGGTCGAATATTTTTGGGAAATGCCATCAAGCCCAGTGCACTTTTTTCGGCACTGCTGGGTATTCTGGGGCTGGCGCTCATTTTCAAACCGGAAATTGACAGTTTCACACTTGATGACGAAGCCTTCAGGGGACTCCTCTTATGCCTCGGGGCAACACTTGTTTGTTCTTTCGGCAATACATTTGCCGGCACCAGCGGTTCCCGGAGTATGCCACTTTTCTCCTTCAACGCATGGGCCTTGGGCTATGGAGCCCTATTCAATTTCAGCTACGCGATCTATAGCGGAAAACCTGTAGGGTTTGACGTATCCGTCTCTTACGTTGGCTCGCTGTTATATTTAGCAATCATTGGGACGGTGATTGCGTTCTCCATGTATATCTGGCTGATTGAGCAAATCGGCATTGGCCGGGCAGCCTATATGAGCGTTCTCACCCCCGTTATTGCCCTTGCGATTTCAACAGTGTTTGAAGGTTTTACATGGAACCTGTTTGCGCTTTCTGGACTTGCACTCGTGGTCTGTGGCAACTTGCTGGTGGCCCGCACCCGCGAAAAGCCGTCTCCGCAACTCTCCAAATCCTAAGATGCCTCCAGGGCCCCCTGAGTTTCGTCAAGAGCATCGCGCATCACCCCCACAAGGAAATCAACCTCCGCATGGGTGATGATAAAGGGCGGGCACAAAACAACAACATTTCCTGCCGGCCGGACAATCAGCCCACGCACCAACGCCATCTGGCCAACGTGATTGCAGACGCTCGCTTCCAATGGATACTGCTCACGCGAACTCTTATCTTTTGCCAGTTCTATACCGGCAATCAACCCGGACACCCGAACTTCACCCACCAGCGGATGGTCCTCAAGCGTCTTGAGTTTCTTGCTGAAATAGGGACCAATGTCAGCATGTACCTTTTCCACATGCCCTTCAGTTTCAATGATTTCGATATTCTTCAATGCGAGCGCAGATGCAAGAGGGTGTCCTGACGTCGTAAATCCATGGTGTAGTACGCAGCCTTTGCCTTCGATCACGTCTGCAATCTCATCAGAGATAACCGCCGCCGAAATCGGAGCATAGCCCGAGGACAGCCCCTTGGCCAAAGCCATCATGTCAGCTTCAAAGCCAAAGGTTTCTTGCGCGAACCAATGTCCTGTCCTGCCAAAGCCCGTTACAACTTCATCCGCGATAAGCAGCACATCATGTTCCTTGCATATCCGGGAAAGTTCAGGCCAATAGCTGTCTGGCGGTACAATCGCGCCCATTGTACCCTGAATGGGCTCTGCAATTACAGCTGCGACGTTCTCCGCCCCCGCCTCCAGGATTTTCTTCTCCACGTCTCTGGCGGCTGCAAGGCCGAACTCTTCAGGCTCCAGATCTCGTCCACAGCGGTACCAGAAAGGCGAGATGGCCTTAAGCACGTCATCGCCGCCCGCAAGGCCGAAGTCTTCAATCATGGGAGCATTACCGTTCAGGCGCGTCGTCGCAAGGGTGCTGCCGTGATACGAATAGTCCCGAGAAATAAGTATCCGTTTACTGGGCTGCCCCTTTCGGCGCCAATAAAGGTAGGCCAGCTTGATCAGTGTCTCATTCGCTTCCGACCCGGAATTTGCGAAGAAAACCTTGTTCAAGCCAGCCGGTGCAAGGCTTGCAATTTTTCCTGCGAGCGCGGCGGCGTAAGGGTTAGAGACAGCTGAGAAACTGTGATAATAGCTCAGGGTACGTATAGCCTCGACAGCTACGTCAGCCATTTCCTGTCGGCCATACCCAATATTCACACAGCCAAGTCCAGCCATGGCATCCAGGAGCCTGATCTCCTGCCCGGTTATATAGGCTCCCTTAGCCTGCTCGATCACGAACGGGGCTGCCTTCTTCACGGCTTGCGGGTCAGTGAAGGGATGCAAATGATGCATCCTGTCCAGCGCTTGAAGCTGTTCCAATATTGCCTGATCGGATAGGCCCATCATTTTCTCCCCTGTTTATTCTCTAATATCAGAAAGGGGCAGGTAAGAAAATGAATCTACTGGCATTTGGGGATTTGGACGGAATTAAAAAGACGCGCTAGTTTCTGCGCATATTCACATATCGTGGATCAGCCAATGCTTCTTCTCGAGCGTGGTTCTGTATACCCAACTCGTCAAATGCGTCCTGCTCCATTTTGGCTTCCGCTGCGGCCTCCCGGGCTTTTTCCCGGCTTTGGGCAATTTCAAACGTCTTCAGTTCGCGAAACCCCTCAGCAACAATGTCCTGATGCTTGGCAACCTCGCGCTCCTTGGCAGCAAGAAGTTCGGACAATTGTTGCTGGCGCATCCGCACCCCTTCAAGATAGGCCCCAATAGCAACGGCTGACACTTCCAGTCCACTGTTTCTGGATTGCTCAACGACTTCTGCTTCCATCGTCTCTATGGCGAGCACGATCTCTTCCCGCTCGCCCTGCAAAACCGCAAGGCGCCGCCGCTTTTCATCAAGTTCCCATTTTCTGAGGCGGATAATATTTGTCAGTTTGCTCATGAGCTACCTTATGCCGCGCCAGACAAATTCAATTGGGCCGGGCCCGTTTCCAGAATTTTCTTCAGCTGGAGATAACCCTCTGCAAGGGGCGTTTTGTCGTCTTTCCATTGGCCAAGGAATTCCTCGAACGCATCATGGTATCCAATGGCAGCATCCACATCCGGGTTGCTGCCGCGTCGGTAGGCGCCAAGCCGGATCATTTCTTCCATATCAGCGTAGGTAGACATGAACTTTTTCGCTTCCCTGACAATCAGGTTTTCATCGTCAGAATTACAGCGCGGCATCGTCCGGGAGATTGATTTCAACACATTAATCGCTGGAAACCTGCCACGTTCAGCGATGGCGCGTTCCATGATGATATGTCCATCAAGAATACCGCGGACAGCGTCAGCAACGGGTTCATTATGATCGTCGCCCTCCACCAACACGGAAAAGATTCCTGTCACATTTCCAGAGCCTCTTGGCCCCGGCCCTGCCCGCTCCAGCAACTTTGGCAGTTCGGTGAAAACGGTTGGGGTATAGCCCTTGCTGGTCGGAGGCTCGCCACCTGCGAGGCCGATTTCACGCTGTGCCATGGCAAAACGGGTCACGCTGTCCATCATGCACATTACTTCCGCGCCACCATCCCGAAAATATTCGGCGAGTGTCATTGTCAGATGCGCTGCCTGCCGGCGCATAAGGGCCGACTCGTCTGATGTGGCGACGACAACGACAGACTTCGCCAACCCGTCTTCACCCAGGTCATCTTCAATAAATTCCTGAACCTCGCGGCCCCGCTCACCGATCAACCCGATGACACTAACGTCTGCAGATGAATGACGAGCGACCATTGAGAGCAGGACAGATTTGCCCACACCAGAGCCTGCAAAGATACCAAGGCGCTGCCCCTTGCAGCAGGTGATAAAGGTGTTCAGGGCTCTAACACCCACATCGACCTTTCCGCCGACGCGTTGCCGACTATGGGCTGGAGGGGGGCTTGCCCTAAGCAACCTTGGCCGGGTTCCATGTTGAATGGGGCCTTTCCCGTCAATGGGTTCACCAAGGGCATTCACCACGCGGCCAAGCCACGCATTAGACGGGAAGACGACCGGTTCACTTTGGGTAAGAACAGCCCGGCAACCAACACCTACCCCTTCAAGTGCATCGAAAGGCATTGCAAGCGCAGTTTCATGACGAAAGCCGACAACTTCAACCGGAACCTTGCGATAGCCACGGGTCTCCACCTCCAGGCGTGACCCGATCGAGATATGTTGGCCAATCCCGGCCAATTCAACCAAAAGTCCACGGACGCCAGTAACCCGTCCATATCGACGCTCGGTTTGAACTCGCTCAATTTCCTGAATAAGGCTGCGCATTGTCCCTCATAAAACCCGAACCGCTATAAAAGCCTAATAGCTGGACCACCCCTGGCCCGCAGCAATTCTCTATCGTCGGCGCCCATCATGCCGCAATCACTTTAAAGATTGGTAAAAGCCCACGACAGACTAGTCAAACCCCTTTCCCCCCGTTGCGATTTTTCTTGGACAATTCGTTAACCTTCGTTAACATTAATCATAGAAACATACGCCATCCGGGAATGGGGTCGCCGTATTTTTGGATTCCCGGAGTGTTTCAACAGGAAGAATTTCAGGGGGATATGACGGTTCAGGCAACCGCTATTCCTCAATAATCCACGGGGAAAAAATATGCGCGTTCTTCTGATCGAAGATGACCCAACAATGACCCGCAGCATCGAGTTGATGCTGAATTCGGAGGGGTTTAATGTATACAGCACTGACTTGGGCGAAGAAGGCCTGGACCTTGGGAAGCTGTATGACTACGACATCATCCTCCTGGATCTGAATTTGCCCGACATGCATGGCTATGACGTCCTGAAAAAACTTCGGACCGCCAAGGTCAATACGCCCATCCTGATCCTTTCTGGCCTTACTGAAATGGAAAACAAGGTCAAGGGACTGGGGTTCGGCGCTGACGATTATATGACCAAACCCTTCCACAAAGAAGAAATGGTGGCCCGTATCCATGCAATTGTCCGTCGATCCAAAGGTCATTCCCAATCTGTCATCAAGACAGGAAAGCTCGCGGTCAACCTCGACACCAAAACCGTGGAAGTGGATAACCAGCGTGTTCACCTGACAGGCAAAGAATATGCGATGCTTGAGCTGCTGTCCTTGAGAAAGGGAAGCACGCTAACCAAAGAAATGTTCCTGAACCACCTTTATGGCGGTATAGACGAGCCAGAATTGAAGATCATTGATGTATTTATCTGCAAGTTGCGGAAGAAGCTTGCAGCCGCGTCAGACGGCGAAAACTACATTGAAACGGTGTGGGGGCGTGGATACGTGTTGCGGAACCCTTCTGAAGAGGCCGAAGCTGCGGCCAGCTAGTCGCAATCGTCTGCAAGCGACAAAAGGCGGCCCATAATGCCGCCTTTTCTTTTAATCTAGCCCAGCCCCATAAGTTTCTCGGCCGAACCATTGCTTGGAACATACATGCCACGCTGCCCACGGACCGGCCGGAAGGAATCTGTTATCCCCAGAACTGTTTCAGCCGCCCCAAGGAACAGCGTCCCGTCATCAGACAGAACTTTTCGCATACGTTCCAGAACCTGTTTTTTTGTTTCCTGATCAAAATAGATCAGAACATTCCGACAATAGATCACGTCAAATGTTCCCAGGCCGACGAAATTGTTCAACAGGTTGAACGGCCTGAAAGTAACCATATTGCGAATATCACTGTTTAACTTCCAGGTATCGCCTTCCTGGGTAAAATACTTGATCAACATCTGGATCGGCAGACCACGCTGCACTTCAAACTGACTGTATGTGCCGGCTTTGGCTTTATCCAGCACCTGAGTACAGATGTCCGTGCCGACAATCTCGATCTTCCAATTCTGCCACTTAATCCAATTTTCGCGCAGAAGAATAGCCAACGAGTAAGGTTCCTGCCCTGTCGAAGCGGCAGCACACCATATTCTGAGACGCTTCTGGGTCCCACGCGATTTTTCCATGGCGGGCAAAACATGATTTTTGAAAAGGTCGAACGGCGTATTGTCCCGGAAGAAAAACGACTCGTTGGTCGTCATGGCCTCGGTCACTTCGACACATAACGCCTCATCCCGACTGATACGCAGCTTCTGCACCAAAGCGTCCAGTGTATCCAAGCCACGCTTGCGCGCCAGAGGCGTCAGTCGGCTTTCCAACAAATAGACTTTGTCTGGCGTCAGCATCAAGCCGGAACGCTCTTTCAATAATCCTGCAAGGAATTCAAAATCTTCAGTTTTCAACCGACTCCTCCTTGCAACCGCGTGGCTGTTGCTGCTCCCAACTCCAGCACCGGAAGCACTTCAGTGCAAAGTCCAGCCGTTGCAACTGCACCAGGCATTCCCCAAACGACACTGGTAGCCTCGTCCTGAGCCAGGACAGTCGCGCCATGTCGCGTTAATTCACGGGACCCTTTGAGGCCATCATGCCCCATACCTGTCAAAATCACTGCAAGAACATGCTCGCCGTAATATGAAGCCACACTTCTGAACAACGGGTCAACGGCGGGTCGGCAGAAATTCTCGGGCGGTTCATCGGTGAGGCGAATTTTCATAACACCCTCATCGTCGACAACCTCCATATGCCTTCCGCCCGGCGCAACGTAAATCTCGCCAGGGCGGATTGGCATGCCGTCCCTGCCTTCTTGCGATGGCCACCCCGTTGCCTGCCCCAGATGCTCTGCAAGAATTGCCGTAAAGGTCGACGGCATATGCTGCGTGATCAAGACAGGTACGCTTGGCGCTTTCTTGAAACTCGAAAAAAACTTCATCAGCGCTTGAGGCCCGCCTGTCGAAGACCCGATAACCAAAACCCTGGGACGCCGAAAGGACCCGGTTCGAAGTTTGATATTCTTCTGGTGCGGCACATCCTTGATTGGGTCTGCCACTACAGCAGGGCGAGCAGACGCTACGCTGACAGGAGCTGCCGGGCGACGGGCCGTAACAAAACCGGATGGTGCACTGGAAGCTCTTGGAGAAACTACCCGGGCGGCATGGCCTGAAGCGGAAGCAACTCTGCCCCCTGGACCTGCACTATTATCGGGCTGCGGCAACTCTTCGCCGCGCTTCTTACGCCGCCGGGATGCCCAAGCCTTTACCTTGTCTACCAATTCCCTTCTGAAATCGATATTGGCGTTAACAGACCTCGCTGTTTCTGGCTTGGGGACATAGTCAACAGCGCCCATTTGCAAGGAACGCAAGCTGACTTCCGCGTTTTTCCGGGTCAATGTTGAGGCCATTACGACCTGAATATCAGGAATCATTTCGATCATTTTCGGAAGGGCTGTCAACCCATCCATTTCAGGCATCTCGATATCCAGAACCACAACTTCAATATCATTGGCAGCCAATTGCCGGAGTGCCACGACACCATTGTTCGCAGTTGTCACTACTTCGATATCCGGATCTTCAGAAAGATAACGACACAGAAAACCACGGATAATGGCGCTGTCATCAACAACCATCACCCGGTAAGGACCACCCTTCTGAGAGGCCGTATTGGTAGTTTTGGAGGCTGCTGAGCTCACCCGTTATTCCTCAATTACATTAAGCCGACTTGCGTGAATTTCGCTTCAATGATTTCTCTGTCGAAAGGTTTCATGATGTACTCATTGGCACCGGCCTCAATCGCAGTACGAATATGCGCCATATCATTTTCCGTTGTGCAGAAAACAACAATCGGCTGCTCGACGCCTTGTCGTGACCGAATGGCTTTCAGGAATTCCAACCCATCCATAACCGGCATGTTCCAGTCCAGGAGCACCACATCAGGCATGTTTCTGTCGCAGGCGTCCAAGGCGTCCTGGCCATCGACAGCCTCTTCGATGTCAAAGTTCAATTCCTCAAGGATGCGCCGGGCGACCTTTCGGATCACCTTTGAATCATCGACGACAAGACATAGTTTCATTTGCGAATGTCTCCCAACTCCACCCCTATTGGTGACAAGTGTTTTGGTACTTTAATATATTTACGCAGCTTTATTGCTACTTTCAAAGCGCAGAAGTTTATCCACATCAAGAATTGGCAAAAGTTCGTTTTCCAAGCGGTAAATTCCGCGGCTAACCTCCCGCCAACGAGGATCGAGGGTCACGGGGTTCCGTTCAAAGTCCTGATCGTCCAGTGACAAAACCTCACCCACAGTGTCGATCTGCAAGCTGTAAGGCTCTTCGTTGTGTTCGACAACCACGGACATGCTCTGTTTCCCGGCTTCCAGCGGAGGCAAGCCCAAACGCTGTCGAAGGTCAATGGCTGTCACAATCTTACCGCGCAAGTTCAATACCCCCGACACCCATTCCGGCGATAGAGGAATCTTCGTGATCTTTTGTGGGTTAAGAACATCATGAACACCGAGCACTGGAATTCCCAGCGTCTGACCGGCAAGACGAACTGTTACAAAATCTTGGGTGCCTGTTGCGACAACGCTCAGATCATCTCTCACAACAAGGTCGCTCATGCTGCATCTCCTTTAATCTTAAGCTGTTGTGCCAGGCTACGCAGCAGCGTCTCCTTGTCGAACTTGGCGATATAATCGTCAAACCCTGCCTCATGCCCACGATTGATGTCACGTTCAGTCGCAAGTGAAGACAGGGCAACCATAGCCGTATCTGCCCAACGAGTGTCCTTCTTAATTTCTTTCGCGAACTCAAATCCGTTCATGTCAGGCATTTCGATGTCGGAAATGATCAGATCGAACATCTCCCCGTCTTCCATCAGCGCCAGTGCTGCAGCGGCGCTTGATACCGCACGCACACGGTAGCCGGCCACCGTAAGCACGGGGCGAAGCATGTTTCGGAAGAAATCGCTGTCATCGATCAAAAGCACTCTGGCACCCGAGGAGGGCGCAACATCCTCCGAAAGGTCGCGGCTCTTGAGCCAATCTGCAAACGCAAGTCCGAGATAGTAGGATACATCCACTACCTCAGATGCCTTGCCACTGATGATAGCCGACCCCACAACACCTGGCTTATCGGACGCCAACTTGATGGTGAGTTCTTCTTCAACAATATCGAGAATTTCATCAACAGCGAGACCCATTGTGTATTCCCGGTCCGAGAACACGAGCACCGGCTGTCTGCCTTCTTCTCTGAATTTCATATCTGGGTGAGCCATGATCAAAGGCATCAACGCACCACGGTACTGGACCATGTGCTTACCATCAGAAAGCTCGATGGTATCAACATCAACTTCTTCAAGCCGCGCAACCAAAGCCAAAGGAACAGCTTTCTGATTTTTGCTGCCGGCCCTGAAGACAAGCATGCTCTCCTTGTCGTTGCCAACGGACCGTTTCACAAGATCCTCCGCCTCAGCTTCTTCGCGCTCATGATCCCCGACACCGGAGTTAGCAAGCGATGCAATACCGTTAGGATCCAGGATCATAATAACGCTACCGTCGCCCAAGATGGTGTTACCCGAATAGATCTCCAGATCCTTCAAAATTGGCGCAACAGGTTTGACCACGATTTCTTCTGTATCGAATACTTGGTCCACCACGATCCCGAAGGTGAAAGCACCAACCTGCGTAACAACGATGAAATCATCAACATTCTCGCGCGCATCAATCTCGTCGCGGGTCATGAAGCCAAGGATTTCATTAAGGTAAACCAGAGGCAACAACCTGTTCCGCAGGCGCAGAACAGGTGTGTCCTTGATGGTTTCGATCTTGTGTTCAGAATTCTGAGAAGCCCGAACGAGCTCCAGCACGCTGATTTGAGGTATCGCATACCGTTCTTCTTCGGCCTTGACGATAAGGCCCGCAACGATCGCCAGCGTCAGCGGAATCTTGATCTGGAAGGTGCTGCCTTTGCCTTCCACCGAGTTCATATCAATGGTGCCGCCAATCTTCTCAATGTTTGACCGCACAACGTCCATCCCGACGCCCCGACCGGAAACGCTGGTGATCTTCTCTGCTGTCGAGAAGCCCGGATGGAAGATGAACTTCTGGATCTGAGCATCAGACATGTCCTCAAGCTCAGCCTGTGTTGCTAAGCCCTTTTCCAAAATCTTTTTGCTGAGCTTAGCGGCAGAAATACCACGGCCATCATCCTTGATTTCAATGATGATGTGACCACCCTCATGATAGGCATTCAGGATGATCGTGCCGTTTTCCGGTTTCCCTACGGCCATACGCTCTGCGGGTGTCTCAATCCCATGATCTGCTGAGTTCCGCACCATGTGCGTCAGCGGGTCCTTGATCAACTCAAGAACCTGTCGGTCCAGCTCAGTGTCTGCACCCCTCATGTCGAGATCAATTTTCTTGTCCAGTTCGACGGTCAGATCCCTAACGATACGCGGCAGTTTCGCCCAGGCATTGCCAATAGGCTGCATCCGCGTCTTCATCACGTTCTCTTGCAGTTCTGTCGTACACTGGCTCAACCGCTGGAGGGGAACGCCAAGCTCCGAATTGTCCATATTACGTGTGATTTGCAACAACTGGTTCCGGGTTAGCACCAGTTCGGAAACCATATTCATCAGGTCTTCAAGCAGGTCAACGCTTACCCTGATTGACTGGGAAACCTTCTTCTGCTCGCGCCCAGCCGCTTGCTGCTGGGTACCTTGGGAGGTCCCTGCCTTATTGGTCTCTGCCTTAGCAATTGCCTTAGAGGCCGTAACGACAGCTTCGCGAACCAGCTCAAAGGTCATGACGGCTTCATCGCATGTATCGCCGTCCACCTGGCATTCCTCAAGCACAGCCTTAACCAATGTCAGCAGCTGATCAAAGTTTGCATCGGCAAAACCAGTGGCGGTTACCAGTTGTCGGCCAACATTGTCTGCCGCATCAATATCGTCTTTAAAGAGTGCCAGCATCAGCCCCATGAAGCGCATCTTGCGTTGCTCTACAGTTGTGCCGGCAAAGAATTTCGAAAGTTTTTCGTCTGTCTCAAGGCGCTGGGAAATCAGATGCGCGGCTACAGCCAATGCGTCTTCGCCACCGATACGATCAAACAGAGCCCCACTTCCACCGCTAGCAGGCTCTGCGGCGGCGGGTTTCTCGTCAGCTTCGTCCTCAGGCCCCGGTGCGTTCGCAAATGCTGCCTCAAGCTCTTCTAGGGAAACCTCCCCTGGCTTAAGGGTTCTGCCAAGACCCGGATCTACGATCTCGCCCTCCACTGTATCGGGCTCAGGGTCCGGCTCAGCTACGGCGCCTTCGGCAATAGCATCAAGCCTGCCGATCAGTTCACTATCGTCACCTTCAGGCTCTTCCTCGGTAGCCTCAAGACCTGCCAGAATTTCTTTAATACGGTCCAGACTTTCCAGAATAACCGTCACTGCATGCTCGGACACCTCCAACTCGCCGTCACGGAACTTGCCCAGAACGTTTTCGGAAGAGTGAGCAACAGATTCAAGCCGCGGCAGACCAAGGAACCCACATGTCCCCTTAATGGTGTGAACAAGGCGAAAAATGTTATCTAACACCTCTTTATTGTTGGGGTCCTGCTCCAGCTTAACTAATTCGACGTCAACAACGTCGATGCTTTCTGCAGTTTCGGTAAGAAATTCGTTTAATAGATCATCCATTTCCATATTCCCTGGAGAGGTGCCTGGTATTTCTGCCTATGAACTCCACAGACGGCCTCGACTGGCCTCAACTTGGACTGTTCGCAGAACGAACGTGCCCATAATCCCGTATCTTGCACCATGGCCAAAAAGAGTTAAGAACGTGTAAAACTTTCTCTATTCTCCGCCCGATTTTGCAGGCAGCACACAGGTCGCTTTAACCACGATATTGGTTTCCCCGAGCGCTTCAACCACAATCTTGCCTCCAGTTTCCTGTGCAACCGAATGAGCAAGGAAGGCTGGCGCGGCGCGCGGATCCAAGTCTTCTTCCGCCAAAACGCCCTCCATCGCATCCCTGACGGGCTTCTGGAGGATGACACGTTGTCCTTCACCTACAACAAGAACCGTGACCTCGTCGCCCGAACGCTGTGTCGATATCCTGAGCTTGCCGCCCCGGATCAGGGATTCTGATACTATCAAGCCAACATTCATAAGAATTTTCACCAGGCTCTTTGGCGCACTTGTCAAATCAATCTGCCAGTCCAGCTCCACTCGGCTGCCAGAAAGGAAAGACCGCATGGCCTTCTCACATTCCCGCACATCTAGCTGGGCCGAAAAACCACCTGCCGCACCAAATGCAAGGCGAAAGAACTGGAGTTTGTTGCTTGTCTGGTGTGTCGACTTTTCAATCAAGTCAAGAACAGCCTCCCTCATCGAAGCTTCTTGCTCGTCCTGCAAGACTTCCAGCCCGTTATTGATTGCACCAACGGGGCTCACCAGATCATGGCAAAGGCGCGAACATAAGAGCGCCGCGAAATCTATATTAGCCAAATACGCCTCCGCATTGTTAAAACCCCACCCTGGGCCACAAGTCAGTCTTGCGATAAATACTTGCGATTTTTTACAGTCATGGCAGAACCATAGCCAACTGTATCCCGAGCGCCAAGCCGCCAATCACATATTTTTCTAAGGACTACCATGTCGCACGACCTTTCTTCCATGATCCCATCCCTTCAAAAAACCATCTTGCGAGCCGGCGAGACTGTCATGGAGGTCTTCCACAGTGACTTTGAAGTGATCGGAAAAGCCGACCAGTCACCTGTAACGGAGGCCGACCGGCGCGGCGAGGAAGTTATCGAGGCAGCCCTCAAGGAACTTGCGCCAGACATTCCGATTGTAGGTGAGGAAGCGAAGTCCGAAGGCAAGTGCCCGGATATCTCTGGCGGCACCTTCTGGCTCGTTGATCCACTGGATGGCACCAAGGAATTTATCAAGAAAGGGTCTGATTTCACTGTGAATATCGGGCTCATCAAAGACGGCCTACCTGTTATGGGCTTGGTCCTTGCTCCGGCCATGAACAAGCTCTATTGGGGCATTGCTGGTGAAGGTGCATGGATTGCAGACGTGGAAGACGGCAAATTGAAGAACCCGCGTGCTACCAAAACAAGGCAGCCAATCGAGGACAGCTTGACGATCGTCGCGTCAAAATCTCATCGCTCGGAAGAATTGGAAGCATGGCTGGCCCATTTCCCAACAGCAGAGCATGTATCGATCGGCTCCAGCCTGAAACTTTGCCTGCTTGCAACCGGCGAAGCAGACCTGTATCCCCGGCTGGGCCCAACATGTGAATGGGATACTGCAGCCGCCCACGCCGTCCTGCTGGCCGCTGGCGGAAGTGTTGAAGTCGCAGGCGGCAGCCCGCTCACATACGGCAAGGACCTCAAGACATTCCTGAACCCTTGGTTCCTTTGCAAAGCAGATCCAGACTTCCCAACACCCGGGCTTGATGCCTGACCACGCGCCGAAGCCTTAGCCCAACACACAAAGCTTTGGGAATTTGCGATCCTCGGTTAGCCTGTAGGAAACTGTGGGAGGAAGCAGATGACCTTATTAGTGCTGGGCTTGGCCCTTTTTTTCCTGTTGCACCTGGTACCAATTTTTGCGCGCGAAGCGCGAAGCAGTGTCATGTCGCGGATCGGGGCCCTGCCCTATAAGGGCCTCTTTGCCCTCGCTTCGATTTCATCTTTGTATCTGGTCTACAAGGGCTGGACGCTGACTGACCCTGTTTTCCTGTATGAAACACCGGGCTGGGCTTATCACCTGACAGCTCTTCTTGTGCTTATCGGCTTTGTCTTGTTCATCGCCAGCAATGCGCCCACCAACATTCGCCGGGTCATTCGCCACCCGCAACTAACCGCCATCCTCTTCTGGTCTGCGGGCCATATGTTGGTAAATGGTGACAGCAGATCCCTCATCATGTTTGGCGGCTTTTTCATATGGTCTCTGATCACCATATGGGGTTCCAACCGACGGGACGGGGAATGGGAGAAACCCGCCAAGGTCGGCTTAGTGATGGATGCAGTCACAGTTGTCATTGCTCTGGCATTCTATGGTGCCTTTGCATTCTGGGCCCACGAATGGCTGATCGGCATCAGTCCGATGCCTATCACCTAGGCAGTACAAGCCTGAACAAAGCACAACCCCTTCCGGGCTGAAAACTCGGCCTAAAGCACGCCTTTAGGCCGTTTGTACTATCCGCACTAAAGCCCGGAAACCTTAGCGGTTTCCCCTTTCTTTAGCACAGAGTGACGAATTCTGCGGATCAGCAGGAAGGCCGCCAGCATAACAAAAGGCACACTGACACCAGTCATCAAGCCAGGGTTAATTGGATATCCGGCTGCTTTGACTGCCTTGAAGCCCACACTGGCAAGCCCAATAGCATAATAGCTGATGGCCACAACAGATAGCCCCTCTACGGTTTCCTGCAACCTAAGCTGTAGCTGCGCCCGTTGGTTCATGGATATCAGAAGCTCTTTATTCTGCCGCTGGGAATCAAGGTCCACCTGCGTTCGCAGAAGCCCGGCCGCCCGATCCACTCGCAGTGCCAGATCATTCAGGCGCTTGGCGGCCGCTTCACAGGTTCGCATGGCTGGCGCCAGATGTCGGTCAAGAAAGTTTGAAAGCCGCTGACTGCCAGGAATTCGAACTTCGCGCATCTCCTCGAACCGGCGCTCCACCAAAGAATGATACGCTTTTGCCGCCGAAAATCGAAAACTGGACTGCGCCACCTGATGCTCCGTTCGCGCCGCAAGCCCCAGAAGCGTATCCAGATGCAGCTCCGCCTCGCTACCGGCGGTCGTATGCGACATCTCTGATACGGTCTGCTCGAGCTTGTTCTCAATTTCAGAGGACTGCGCCATCACTTCCCGGGCCACCGGCAGGGCCATCAATGCCATATGGCTGTATGTGAATATCTCGATCACCCGCTGCACCAAGCGCCCTGCCCTGCCTTCGGACAGATCATCAGCCAAAATCGCGAGGCGCATGAAGCTGTCGTCATGAATGCGAAAATCGCTCCACACCGACGAGCGACCGCCCGCGACCTTACTTCCCGCCACATCCTTGTGCCAGAAAGGCGTGAAACAGGCTTCCTTGGCCACTTGGTCGTCGCTGTCAACGAGTTCAATATTCAGGGCTACTAGCATACGTCCGGGTATGGCCTCCACCCAGTCCCGAGGCATTGCTTCCACGGCAGCGACCGTAAATGGTATATCCCTGCCACTTCTGACAGCCACCGTATATGTAGTGAATTCCGTGTGGCGCTCCCACTTCAGAAAGAAGGGGCCAAAGTCTGCAACATAATGCCGACCAGCCGCGGGCGGCCGCGCCATGCCGTACCGGTCACACAGATTCTGCAGATGCTTGCGGTCTGCCACCCCGCCGTCTTCACCAGACAGATAGGCAAAATGGCTTACCCGCGCCGGCGCCCCCAGCCGAATGGCAGGGCGTCCGTGCAATTCCTTGTTCAATTCAACCCGCAAAGGGTCAGAAACACTTGATATATCCATCTTCACTCTCGTCACAAATGTGAGAGAGCCCTACCCCAAAAACGAAATGCAAGCCCGGCGCGGACTTTACCCCAAAGTGCCCATTTGTCATGACGGCTTTTTCTAACGATCCGGGCAACCTTCCCTAAGCCACGCCTTCGCCGGTCCTCTCTCCGATATCCTCCTTTACAATTTAATGTTTTCAATTAATCTCTGCCTGAGAGAAGGGGAGAGACACAGGTGGCAGACGGATCAACATTCCAAAAAGAAGGCCCAAGCATTGCCATCATTGGCGCTGGCCTCTCGGGCTTATGCATGGCCATAAAGCTGAAAGAAGCTGGGTTTTCGAATTTTCGGATATTCGAGAAAGCGGAAAAGGTTGGTGGCACGTGGCGCGACAACACCTATCCCGGGGTTGCCTGTGATGTTCCCAGCCACCTGTACAGCTATTCCTTCGAACCGAAGGCGGACTGGAGCATGGTTTTCAGCCCCGGCGGCGAGATACAAGATTATATCGAAGACGTTTCGGCCCGCCACCATCTGCAAGAGAGCCTGGTCTTTGGCGCAGAATTAACCGGTGCAGAATGGAAAGGCGGGAAGTGGCACCTGACTTTCGCGAATGGTAAGACCCACACAGCCAATTTTCTTGTGAACTGTATGGGCGGCCTGCATATCCCCAGCTATCCGGACATCCCGGGCAAGGAGAAATTCACGGGAACCAGCTTCCATACGGCATCCTGGAACCATGATCATGACCTGACGGGAAAGCGAGTAGCCGTAATTGGCACTGCCGCCAGCGCCATACAGTTGATCCCCGAGATCGTTGACAAGGTAGAACATCTGGACGTTTACCAGCGCACACCCAACTGGATCGTATCACGCCCCTATATGGCTTATTCCGAGAAATGGAAGCAGCGCTTCAAGCGTTTTCCATGGCTCGAAAAACTGCACCGATTGCAAATCTACCTGACTTTCGAGATGCGGTTTCCCCTTTTCCGGCGAGACAAATTTTTCTCCGGCCGCGCAACACGCATGTTCAAGAAGCATCTGGAAGCACAGGTAAAAGACCCTGAACTCAGGAAAAAACTAACCCCCGATTATCCGATCGGCTGCAAACGTATTCTAGCATCGGACACCTATTTCCCCGCCCTGCAGCGCGACCATGTCGACCTTATTACCGATGGCATCGAGGAAATCGTGCCAGAAGGCATCAAAACGAATGACGGCACGGTCAGGGCGGTTGACACCATCATTTACGCAACCGGCTTCAAGCCCTGGGACCAGATGGAAGGCGTTACCATCAAGGGAAAAGGCGGCCTGGACATGAATGCCTATCTGGCGGACGGCATTCGCGCGCACCGAACGGTGGCCATGCCGCATTTCCCAAACCTGTTCATGCTGCTTGGCCCCAATAGTGGCCTCGGGCACAACAGCGTCATCGTGATGATTGAGGCCCAGGTCGGCTACATTATTTCCGCCATCAAAGATGTGGTCTCGCAGGGTGCCGCGGCGATCGAAGTGAAACCGGAAGAAGCCGATGCTTACGACGCAAAGCTCCAGAAGGACCTGGAAGGCACAGTATGGGCTGGTCACTGCAAAAGCTGGTATCAGGGTGATGACGGGCGCATCTACACCCTTTGGCCCTGGTCAACGCTCAAATATCGCCGCGAAATGAAACACTTCAAACGCAGCGAATATGAATACGAATAAAAAGAGGGGCCAAAAGGCCCCTTCTCACTGATGTTACCGCGTTGTCACCGGCAGTGGTGGTGACCAGGCCGGGTCAGACGCATCAAAGGGCGTTGGCACCTGGCGTTCGTTATAGCCGGTCAGGTCCACGCTCCATAGGCTTGGCTTGCCGCCATTTGCTCCCTGGTTATAAGGCGGCGTACGGAAGAACATCAGCACCCGACCGTTCGGTGACCATGTCGGCCCTTCATCCTGATAGGCATTTGTCAGCAGTCGTTCGCCGCTGCCGTCTGGGCGCATCACACCAATGCGGAATTTTCCTTCACCAATTTTGGTGAAAGCCACCAGGTCGCCACGCGGGGACCAGACAGGCGTGGCATAACGCCCGCGCCCAAAGCTGATGCGCTGCACGTTTGAGCCGTCAGCATCCATCACATAAAGCTGCTGCGTGCCACCGCGGTCCGAGTTGAAGACGATCCGGCTACCGTCCGGTGAATAGGAAGGCGACGTATCAATGCCCGGATCGTCCGTCAGCCTTGTCACCTTACGAGTACGAAGGTCCATCACATAGATGTCAGAGTTGCCATCTTCCGCCAGGCTCATGATCACCTTGTTGCCATCCGGCGAAAAGCGCGGAGCAAAGGTCATATTCGGGAAATCCCCAAGCACCTCAAACTTGTTCGACAGGATATTGTAGAGATACACCCGCGGACGGTCGTTGAAATAGCTAAGATACGTAATTTCCTGCCGATTAGGCGAGAAGCGCGGTGTCAGCACAAGGTAGCTGCCATCCGTCAGGAACTGCTGGTTCGCACCGTCCTGGTCCATGATTGCCAGGCGCTTCACACGGCTGAGCGGGTCTCCCTGCTCTGCGATATAGACGATACGCGTATCGAAGTAGCCCTCTTCCCCCGTGAGGCGGCTATAGATGCGGTCGGAAATCACATGGGCGATGCGGCGCCAGTTGGACACAGGCGTGGTATAGCCCACACCTTCCATCTGCACCTCGGCAACCACATCCCACAGGCGGAATTCCACCCGCAAGTTACCGTTTGGCAGCATGTTCAGGCGGCCAGTCACCAAGCCCTGAACCGCAAGCGGGCGCCAGGCCGCAAAGCGCGGCCGCGTGGGAGCAGCTGTAATTTTCTCAATGAAAGCATTGCGGTCCACGGCGCGAAACAGACCAGTCGATACAAGGTTTGACGTGATCACGTCACTGATGCTCACCCCAATATCGGAAAGCTTACCTGTTGGCGTTTCCACATCTACCACCGGCGCGAATTCAGGCACCGCGATGGGCACAGGTTCAATGTTTCCCCGGTTCACATCCACTACCAGCTGGGCGTTTGCGCCCGCTGCCAAGATCAGAACCAAGAGTGAAAATATGAAGCCTATCCGTCCAAACATTCTGCCGTCTCTCATTTATCCGCCGAGGAACTCTCGAGGGTTGAATTTAAAGATAATTTCGTTCTGTCCCGTCTTCCGAATATATTCTGAGGCCTCAGGGAACGGCGCACATAGCTGTACTGCGCGCCGCGCGGTTTCAGCAAAAACCCGAAAGAAGGCGCGATCTGGATCGTTCAGGTCGCCCGCGTTCAGAAATTCAGGTTGCCCTAAAAGACTGCCATCAGATGCAAGCCGAACAAGCACGTCCACGCGCATATCCTTAACCCCCTTGGCCCCCATAGGCAAATTCCAGCAGCCATATACCTTCTGCTGCAAAGCATCCATCAGCGTTGCTGTCGCTATCCTTCCGCGCATGCCTGCAAAAGGATCGGGCTTCGCCTCTTCCGGCTTTTGCTCGATCTTTTCTTCTTTCTTTTCTTCGTCCTTCGGCGCCTGCTCCTGCTCTTCCTTGATGGACCGGTCAATCAGGGCAGCAATCCTGCTGGACTTCAGGCGAGAAGGCGGTTTCGGTTTTGACCGTGGCGCAGTCCGCGCAACCAATTTCTCACGCTCACTCACTTCCGGCTTGGGCTTTGGCTTCGGCTTTTCAACTGCCTTGACCGGCTTGGCGTCCGGCAACGGCACTGCTTCCACCGGAGCTTCAGCGGCAACCTCTTCCCGGGCATAGTTGGGCTGGGGCTTCTCCGGCGCGGCTTGTTCCTGTGTTTCCTTTGCGGGCTCAGGCGCAACCACCAGTGTTTTGTCCGCGATCTGGACGAACTCGATGGCGATCGGCGGCGGCGGCAATGGGCGGTCTTTCGACCAATCAGGAATGCCCACAAGCGCCACTGTCACCACACCAAGGTGCAGCGCGCTGGAGAACATCCATCCGATCGTTTCAGACTTCGACACGTGTAAGCAACCCAGACTTATTTGCGGTCCGCCATTAGGGAGACCTTTGTGTAACCAGCCGCATTGATAGCCCCAATAACTTCCATCACCCTGCCATAATCCAGCTTGGTATCACCTCGAATATAGATATTGGTTTCCCGGCTTTCACCCGATATAGCGGTGAGGCGTGGGATCAATTCATCAAGTGTGATTTCAGTGTCGACAATAAATATGGCGCCTTTTTGATCTATCGTGATCTCAAGTGGCTTATTATCCTGTGGCAGCGGCTTTGCCGCAGCCTTAGGCAAATTCACAATTACGCCAGGAGACAACAGCGGTGCCGTGACCATGAAAACGATCAGCAAAACAAGCATCACATCTACAAACGGCGTGACGTTGATTTCGGCAAGCGGCTGATAGCGTCCCCGCCGCCGGCGCGCGCCTTCGACGCGGCCTCCTGATGTTACGGTCGCGCCCATTTCTAGTGCCCCTGTTCGTCAAGCTGGCGTGACAGGATCGCGGCGAATTCGTCCGAGAAGCCCTCCACCCGGCCAGCGTAGCGGCCAAGGTCGGTCGACAGCTTGTTGTAGGCGATAACAGCCGGGATAGCGGCAACAAGGCCCAGGGCCGTCGCCAACAGGGCTTCAGCAATCCCCGGCGCCACAGTGGCGAGCGACGTGTCACTTGCGGTAGCAATAGAAGTGAAGCTGTTCATGATCCCCCAGACCGTACCGAAAAGACCCACGAAGGGAGCGGCGGAGCCGATGGTCGCCAGATAGCCAACCTGGCCTTCAAGCCGGTCCATTTCCCGGCTGGTGGTGACATGCATCGCCTTGTAGATACGGTCTTGTACCGTGAGCTTATCCACGCCCGCAGACCGTTTCGCCAGGCTGCGCTGCCACTCGCGCATCGCGGCCACGAAAACAGCGGCCAAGGGGTGCGCCGGCGCGGCCTTAAGGCCGTTATAGAGCTCATCCAGGCTGCCCCCTGACCAGAAGCGGTCCTCGAACTCGTTGGCCTTGGCGCGGGCATCCTTCACCCTCGCCCAGGTATTGAAGATGATCGACCAGCTCCAGAGGCTGGCGGCGATCAGCATGATCATCACGGCCTGCACGATAAAATCTGCCTGCAGGAACATGCCCATGATCGAAAAATCGGGCGCATTCCCACCAAGCTGGACTGATTCCACTGTTTGAACCTGCATCAAACTCTCCCCGAAACCTTAACTATTCTGGTCGGCAATCGCCGCATTCATCCAGTCCTGCCAGCACTTTTTGGCAGAATTAGGCCAGCGACGTGGCCGGCCGTCATTTCCGATCACCGCCACCAGCACGTCGGCCTCCGCGACCATTTCACCTTCCCGCGTGATCCATTGTTTTACTTCAATGGCCGCGGCGCGAACACGCGTGACCTTGGAGTGCCCCATCAGGACATCGCCAATCTTGGCCTGCCGGTGATAGCGGATATTGATATTCGACACCACATAAGTCAGTGGCCCGCCTTCGGATTCCGGCAAATCAAACAGATAGTTAACATCTGCAGCCGAATTACGGATGCTTTCTGTGCGCACGCGCTCAAAGAAGCTGACATAGCGACCATGGTAGACCATGCCGCCAACATCGGTGTCCTCATAATAGACCCGGATCGGGAACTGGAATACGCCGTCATTCCAGGCGCCTTCCGCTGTCTGTGGTGTGCTCATTACTTCCCTAACATATCCAGTTGGCCGGTTTCCTTGCCGGGCGGCGGTGTGAGCCCCAGATGCTTCCAGCCGTCCGGCGACAGCATCCGCCCGCGCGGCGTACGCTGCACGAGGCCAATCTGCATCAGATAAGGCTCAATGATATCCTCAATTGCGTCACGCGGTTCCGATAGTGCGGCAGCCAGAGTCTCAATTCCCACCGGGCCACCCATGTAGGTCTCGCCGATACACTTCAGATAGCGGCGGTCCATGGTATCCAGGCCCAGGTTATCCACCTGCAGCCGGGTGAGCGCCGCGTCAGCGTGGGGCGCATCCACCACCTCTTTTTCCGCTACCAGCGCAAAATCCCGCACCCGGCGCAGCAGCCGCCCCGCAATCCTCGGTGTACCGCGGGAACGGGCCGCCACTTCACGGGCGCCGTCTTCCGTCATCTTCAAGTCCAGCAGCCGCGCACCGCGGCGCACCACTTCGGTGAGTTCTTCCGTAGTGTAGAACTCCAATCTCGTTGGGATTCCGAAACGATCCCTGAGGGGCTTGGTGATGAGGCCTGAACGGGTAGTCGCACCAACGAGCGTGAAAGGCGGCAGGTCAATGCGCACGGAGCGCGCAGCCGGGCCTTCACCAATGATCAGATCCAGCTGGAAATCTTCCATCGCCGGATATAGAACTTCCTCCACCGCCGGGTTAAGTCTGTGAATTTCATCGATAAACAGGACATCGCGTTCCTGCAGGTTGGTCAGCAGCGCGGCCAGATCCCCGGCTTTGGAGATCACTGGGCCACTGGTCGCCCGGAAATTCACACCCAGTTCACGCGCCACGATCTGCGCCAGCGTGGTTTTACCCAGTCCCGGCGGGCCGAAAAACAACACATGGTCCATGGCTTCGGCCCGGGTGCGCGCGGCGCCGATGAAAACCTCCAGGTTTTCGCGCGCCTGCTTTTGGCCGATAAATTCCTTTAGATTCTGGGGCCTTAGCCCCACATCCAAGGTGTCACCACCCGTCTCCGAGCGATCAACCAACCGGTCCTGATCCAGCTCACTCATAGACTACTCAGCTCCTTAAGTGCTGCGGGCACAAGGGCGGCAACGGTGGCGTCTTCGCCGACGTCTGCCATTACCTTGGCAACGGCGCCGTGGGCTTCCACGCGCTTGTAGCCGAGGTTGACGAGCGCCGACACGGCATCTTCGAGGGCACTTTGGGCACTACCACCCGCTTGGGCACTTTGGGGCACACCCATAGTGCCCATTTCCACACCCTTGGGGCTAAACACGAGGCCAGTGACCTTGTCCTTGAGTTCGGTCACGATCCGCGTGGCCACTTTTGGGCCGACGCCCTTGGCGCGCGATACGGCTGTTTTGTCTTGAGCCGCGATGGCGTTCTGGAGATCAGTCGGCGACAGCGCCGACAGGATCGCAAGACCAACCTTGGCACCGACGCCCTGCACGCTTGTCAAAAGCCGGAACATGTCCCGCTCAATCACATCGATAAAACCAAACAGCGTGATCGCGTCTTCACGCACCACGGTTTCAATATGCATCTGGGCGGCTTCACCACAGCCTGGAAGCGCAGACAGGCTGCGGCTGGAGCTGTGCACCAGATAGCCAACCCCGTTCACATCAATGATGGCCCAGTCTTCACCTGTGCTGTCGAGCAAGCCTGTCAGTTTCGCGATCAATATTTGATCCCTCCGAGATTTTTCATTGTGCTGACATGATGCGCATGACAGATGGCAACTGCAAGCGCATCTGCCGCATCCGGGCCATTAATTTTCACACCCGGCAGTAAAACCTGCACCATGGCATCTACCTGCTCCTTCGCAGCGTGCCCAACGCCCACGACGGACTTCTTCACATGGTTCGGCGTATATTCGGCAACAGGGAGCCCGGCGCGCGCCGGTATGAGGAGCGCAATGCCGCGCGCCTGGCCAAGTTTCAGGGTTGAGGTAGGGTTCTTGTTGACGAAAGTTTCCTCGACCGCGCAGGACCGGGGCTGCCAGTCGGCAATCACAGCCTCCAGGCCTTCGGAGAGTTCCACCAGACGGTCGGCGAGAGATTTCTTGGGATCAGACTTGATGACGCCATTGGCCACATGGGAAAGCCGTGTACCGACACTTTCAACAATGCCCCAGCCTGTGTTCCGCAAGCCAGGATCAATCCCCAAAAGCCTCATGTGCGCCCTTCCTCTAGTCGTTCGTCATTCGCCGACTGGATCGGCGAATCCATGATCCTTTCGCCTGGCTCAAACGTGGACTCGCCGGTCAAGCCGGCGAGTGACGAGTTGATCTTTATTCGGCGTCCAGTTCTGCCAGAACGCTTTCCGGGATGGTGTAGTTGCCATACACGGTCTGGACGTCGTCATTGTCTTCGAGCGCATCAATCAGGCGCATCATTTTCTCAGCGCCGTCTTTATCGAGCTCGATCGGCTCCTTCGGCTTCCAGATCAGGTTTGCGTTGTCGGGCTCTTTGCCCAGCGCCGCGGTCAGTGCCTCCACAACAGCGTGCAGGTCTGCGCCTTCGGTGTAGATGGCGTGGCCATCATCGTCGCTTTCAACCTCTTCCGCGCCGGCTTCAAGTGCGGCCTCGAACATGGCGTCAGCATCTGCCGCATCTGCCGGGTATGTGATTTCGCCAACCCGGTCGAACATGAAGTTCACGCTGCCGCTTTCACCCATGTTGCCACCCGCCTTGTTGAAGATGGTGCGCACTTCGGATGCTGTGCGGTTACGGTTGTCGGTAAGCGCCTCAACGATCACACCAACCCCGCCGGAGCCATAGCCCTCATAGCGCATCTCATCATAGTTTTCGGCGTCGCCACCCGATGCTTTCTGGATTGCGCGTTCGATATTGTCTTTCGGCATGGACTGGGATTTGGCGTTCGCAACAGCCAGACGAAGGCGCGGGTTGCTGTCGATGTCCTCACCGCCCATCTTCGCGGCCACCGTGATCTCACGGCTGAGTTTGGAGAAAATCTTGGAACGTTTTTTGTCCTGCGCACCTTTGCGGTGCATGATGTTTTTAAATTTGGAATGACCTGCCATGGTTACCCTCTGATAGTCCCGTTTTAGACTCACGGGCCAGAGACAGACGTCCCTCGAAGCCCTTGAATACACATTGAAGCACAGCGGCGCGGATGCAGCCAGCCGGTGTTGGCACTCTTCTTAGCAGATTTAAGGCACTTGAACAGGGAAAATTGCGGGATTTTCCCTATGCTAGCTGCATATAATCCATGTAAACTTCAGCCGCACACGAAGAACAGGACGGGAGCGTATGATGACACATCTGGAAGGCAGCTGTTACTGCGGCAACATCGCCGTGCGTGTTACGTGCGACGAGACGCCAAGCCACCTGACGCCCCGCGCCTGCGACTGCGACTTCTGCACCATGAATGGTGCAGCCTGGGTATCCATCCCGAAGGCCAGCATGGAACTCGAAATCCAGAACGAGGCGGCCATCAGCCTGTTTGAGCAAGGGTCGGAAAGCGCGCGTTTCTGGCTGTGCCAGCGCTGCGGCGTGGTGACAGCCGTAACATGCGATATCGAAGGCACGCGCAAAGGCGCCTTCAACGCCCGCATCATGGACTGCCGAGACGAATTCGCCCCCACAGAACCCGCCTCACCTAAGCTATTAGGCAAAGACGAAAAGCTCGCCCGCTGGGACAAGCTGTGGATCGGCGATGTGCGGATCAAGGACTGCTGGGACGTAGGGCTTTAAGATGGCTCTACAGTTCCGAAATGCACCACGTTTTCTAGCCAAGCTCTGCCTCTATAGCCTCGCGCTTTTGGGCTTGTTTGTTTTGATCTACCGGGGGCTAGGGTTTGGCACGAGCACAGACATTCATAGGATTGCTGTTATCAACCAAGCCCAGGCAGAACTTACCGACGTCCAGGTCATTATTGGTCATGGCACCTACAGCACCAGCAACATCGACCCGGGTGGAAAACTTGACTTCGTTGCAGCCGAAAATGCCGAGGGCGCTATCGGCTTTTCCGCGGTATTTGAAGGACGCAAGATAGATTGCAGCTTCGGCTACATTACCAGCGGGACCTATGATTTCGACCTAGGGAAATCTATCACTATGTTTTGGGTCCAGCCAGATGGGGAAATTACGGTCTCGCAAGGCACGTGGAACACAGCCACCAACCCGCAATCATGCGGCCAAATGGCCAACCCTGACTAGTTAGGTTGTGCCAACGCCTTCCTGAAGCTTTCCGGGTCATCCAAAAAAAAGGCGATGCCTTCATAGGAGGGTTTTCGGAACAAACCGTTTCGCCGAAGCCCGCCCGACTTTACCCGCATCAAGACATTGGGCTGCGCCAGGATCGTCAGTTTCAGGATGTTGACGTCCTCCGCCACGTCGATACCAGTGGCTGAAGCCTGCACGCTTTCGATATCCGCAAGGTCAATATGGCGCAGGTTACCAAGCCCGGTCCGAACGGTCAGCCCGTTACCCGACAGCGTTACGGGCCACAGCCGCCAAGCCACCAACATCCCGACAAAATAAAGAATGGTGAACACACCAATAGCAAACACCTGCCAAAGAACTTCAGGTGCCAGCTTCATGACAATGAAATGCAGGGCGATTAGTTCAAGAATGAAATAGACAATTGCCCCCTTAAGCAGGAAGGCATCTGTGTTGGTCTTGTGATAGCTGAAGGCTTGGGTGGATGCCGCAAACTGCCGCACCGGTTTCCAGAAATGGAAAGCATAGCAAATCAGCTGGATAGGGTTCAGTACCGCGTTTCGAATGGCTTGCTGCATAGTACCCCCCTAGCATGCAGGTCTCTATGCATTCAGTCTGCGCTCAACCGAAAAGCTTACAGCATTTCCCTAAAATTGATTTCCCAGCCGCAACCCTAACCGGTCAAGCCATTGCGTGCTGGGCCCACCAAAGCGCGGCAATCGTGATTGACGCCAATATCCAAAGAAACAGGCTGCCGCCTTTTTTCTTCGCTTTTTGGGGCTTCGTCCCGCTTGTGTTCCCATTTTGGGCAACTGGTGCTTCTGCACCCTTATCAGCCGCTGCCTTTTTGCTGCCTCTGGCCATACATCCACCTCAAACACTGCCCCCATCGGCCACTAAAGGGTAGCGCAGCAGATGGCCGTGACAAGGTGAAAGCTGCATGTGGACTATAAATTCAACCAGACCGGTTGTATTCACCCATCGCTGGTTATTTTAAAACTACACGAAAGGCACAGCGGACGCTGCTAGACGGGTGCGGGGGTAGCGACTCCGACCTAGGCTCAATAATCATCTGTTTCATCCAGGTCGAATGTCAGCACCACCATGTCACGGCACTGGATACCGTTCTCAAAGATCGGCTCAGGGTAATTCAGTGTGAAGTAATTCTTGGCGATCCGTCGCATGCGAAACCCCATCTTCTGGTAGAAGGCAAGCTGGTCGATACTGGAATTGCCCGTGCCCACGTCCAGAAGCTTGGCGCCTTCCTTGCGCGCTTCCTCAATAGCGGCCCGAAGGAGTGCCTTGCCAACACCCTTCCCCTGCCATTCCGGCGCGACGGAGATATTCTTCAGCTCCCACTTCACATCGCCAAGATGCATCAACACAAACACGCCAACCACGACACCGTCCCAGGTGGCGCTGAAAAGCGTGCCGTCAGCCAGATAGTCCATAATCATGGCGGGTGATGGGTCTGCCTGCAAAAGAAGGTCCATGAAGGGGACTGCGTCCTCTTCAGTCCTGATTTCCAGGTTTATGTCTGTCACCGTTGCTTCCTCTGCCATCAATGCCTCCCATCTATGAAAGGCTCGCTTTTTCACGCATCGCTTCATAAAATAATAGCAATAAGTGTCAGAGCACAAATAGACACAATAAAAATCAAGCGATAAGGGAGACCAGACATGGCCTATGACGTTGATGCCTACAAGCCCGCGGAGATCGCGAAACGCATAGAAGACGCCGGTGTCGCGAAGGTGTCACAGCCCACGCAAAAAACCTTCGTGCTGGCGGTTCTGGCTGGTGCCTTTATCGCATTTGGGGCGGTCTTCTATACCCTGACCATGACGGGCAGCCCGCTTGGTTTTGGCCCGGCCCGGCTACTCGGTGGCCTGGTATTCTCCACCGGCCTGATATTGGTGATTGTGGCGGGGGCGGAACTGTTTACCGGCAACAACCTGATTGTCATGGCCTGGGCGGACCGGCAGATCACCCTTGCAGCACTTCTGCGCAACTGGGGCATTGTCTATGTCGGGAACCTTGTCGGCGCCTTGGGCACGGCAGCGCTCGTGGTGCTTTCCGGCATCTATGACATGGCGGGCGGGGCCGTTGGCGAAACGGCGGCCTCTATCGCGGCATCGAAGCTATCACTTCCGGCCGATCAGGCCTTTTTCCGCGGCGTACTCTGCAATGTGCTGGTGTGCCTTGCCGTTTGGCTGTGCTTTGCCGCCCACAGCGTGACAGACAAGATACTGGCCATTGTCCTGCCCATCGCCGCATTTGTCGCCCTTGGATTTGAGCACTCGGTCGCCAATATGTATGTGATCCCGGTTGCCATGCTGGATGGCACGGTCGCATGGGACGGCACGGGCCTGATGACCAACCTGGTCTGGGTTACGGCAGGCAATATTGTTGGCGGCGGCGGGCTGGTTGCCCTTGTTTACTGGTTCGTTTACGGCCGCACCGGTTGAAGACAGGACAAAGATGGCAGCATTTGGCCACAACAGATTGACAGACAAAGACCGCAAGCGGGCAAGACGCGTTCACAGGCTCGCACGTCTTCTGGACAGCCAGTTCCGCATTCCCGGCACAGACATTCGCTTCGGCCTGGACAGCCTTTTTGGCCTGGTGCCTGTGGTGGGCGATACTGTCACCGCCGGGATGGCGGCTTACATCATTTTTGAAGCCTTCCGGATTGGCGTCAGCCGCAGGATCATCGCGCGTATGCTGGGCAATCTGGTGATTGACTGGGTCATCGGCACGATTCCAGTTGTCGGCGACCTGTTCGACATTGGTTTCAAGGCCAACGAACGCAATATCCGCCTGATGGAAAAGGATTTAGGTGTCGCGCTCGCGGACCTCTAGGCGCACTTCCGCTTTGGGGCGCTGCACCAGGCTGACAAGTACGCCGGAGATGATCATCAGCAGGAACCATGATCCCAGCTTTGACGCATGTACAAAGTCCCACTCGTTCACCTGATGCGGATACACCCAGACGCGCCCGAAGGTACTGAAATTTTCGGCGCCCCAAATCACCGTCGCAATGCAGACAAGCGCGAACATGAGCGGCAAACGGCGGCGAACGCCGCTGGCGGAGGTGAAATACACCCATGTGCGGCCAAAGATCAGCATCACAGCAACAAACAGCATATATCTGAGATCGAAGAAATGCTGGTGGGTGAAGAAATTGATATAAATCACCGCCGACAGGACCACAGTGACCCAAGTTGGCGGGTATCCGGTGAAGCGAAAATCAAACAGTCGCCAGACACGTGCGAAATAGCTGCCGACAGAGGCATACATAAAGCCAGAGAACAGCGGCACACCGGCGATGCGGATCAGGTTTTCTTCCGGATACATCCAGGACCCGGTCGAGGTTTTATAGAGCTCCATCGCTGTGCCAACGATATGGAACACCAGGATCACCTTGGCCTCTTCCCAGGTCTCCAGCCGGAACCTGAGCATGATGATCTGGATCAAGAGCGCCGCCAAAAACAGGAAATCATAGCGCGCCAATGGCGCATTCTCAGGCCACAGCCAGCGCGTCAGCAGGATCAGGACAATCAGCAGCGCGCCAAAAAGGCAGGCCCGTGCCTGCATCAAGCCAAACCAACCAAGCTCGGCCAGCGCGCCCCTCATCCCTCTAGGCTTTCTTTAAGTTCTTCCAGCTCCAGCCAGCGCATTTCCTTTTCGTCAAGCGCGTCCCGCTTGACCTCAAGCTCTTTGCTGAGCGCATTAAACCGGGCCGGGTCCTTGGCGTAAAGCCCGGGGTCGGAAAGCTCGGCTTCCATCTGCTGCAGCTGTTGGCTCAGGGCCTCTACTTCCGCCGGCAGGTGATCGAGCTCCCGCTGGTCCTTGTAGGAAAGCTTGGTGGCTTTCTTGCGCGCCGCATTCTGGGGCGCGTCCGTGATGGACACCACTGTTGCCTTCTCTGGCTTGGTCTTCTCTGGCTTCAGCTCGGCCTTCTCGGGCGCGGACAGCTTCTTCTGCGCCAGATAATCTGTGTAACCCCCGGCATATTCGGTGGCTGTTCCGTCGCCTTCCATGACGATCGAACTTGTCACCACGCGGTCCAGGAAGTCCCGGTCGTGGCTCACCAGAAGGATCGTGCCTTTATAGTCGGCCAGCACTTCCTGCAAGAGGTCAAGCGTGTCCATATCCAGGTCGTTTGTCGGCTCATCAAGGATCATCAGGTTCGACGGACGGGCGAAATTCTTGGCGATCAGAAGCCGGTTCCGCTCCCCGCCCGAAAGCGCCGACACAGGGGTGTTGGCGACGCTTGGGTCGAACAGGAAGTCCTTCAGGTAGGACATGATATGTTTGGTCTCGTCGCCGATATGGACCCATTCGCCGCGACCGCCAGTGAGCACATCCATGATGGTCATATCGTCCTTGAGGTCGGCGCGCTTCTGGTCGATCACCAGTGTCTCAAGGTTGGTGCCGCGCTTGATCTCACCGCTGTCTGGCTCCATCTCGCCGATGAGCACCTTCAGGAGCGTGGATTTACCCGCGCCGTTCGGGCCGATGATGCCGACCCGGTCACCGCGGTTGATGCGGATGGAGAAATCCTCAAACAGCGTGCGGCCGTCAAACGCCTTCGAGATACCCTTGGCCTCGATCACCCGTGTGCCGGATTTATCCGCTCCCGCAAGCGAGATATTCACCTGCCCAGTGGCCTTGATGACACCGCGGCGCTCCTGCCTCAGGCCCTGCAGGCGGCGCATACGGCCCTGGTTCCGGGTCCGGCGGGCGCTGATGCCCTCCACCGACCAGCGGGTCTCTTCCTTGATGAATTTATCAAGCTTCTTCAGCGCTTCGGCTTCCTCTGCGTAAACCTTTTCCTGCCAGGCTTCGAACTTGTCGAAGCCTTCATCCAGCCGCCTGATCTTGCCGCGATCAAGCCACAGGCAGGCGCTTGCAAGGTTATTCAGGAAGGTCCGGTCGTGGCTGATCAGTACCATCGCGCCGCGCCAGGCTTTCAGGTAATCCTCCAGCCATTCGATGGTGGCGATATCCATATGGTTGGTGGGCTCGTCCAGAAGCAGCAGGTCCGGCTCGCCGATCAGGGTACGCGCCAGCGCCGCGCGCCTGAGTTCCCCGCCAGATGCCGTCTTGGGGTCTGCGTCACCCGCCACGCTCAGGTCTTCAATCAGCACATCGGCCCGATAGGTCTGGTCCTGCTCATCCTCCGGCAGGCCCGCGACGATATAATCCTTCAGCGTGGCATACTGGCTGGCGTCAGGTTCCTGCGGCAGATAGGCGATGCGCACCCCCGGCTGGACCCAGCGTTCGCCGCCGTCGGCTTCGATGATGCCAGCCACCAGCTTCAAAAGCGTGGATTTGCCGGTACCGTTCCGGCCCACAAGGCACAGGCGCTCGTTCGCGCCAATATGCATCTCAAGCTTGTCCAGCACCGGGCCTGCACCCCAATGCAGGTCAATATCCTTCAAGCTTAGAATTGGTGGTGCCATGGTGCCTCTTTACTGCATGTCTTGCGCCTCTTGCGCATTCCGTGCCTTATACCCAGCTATAGGAGAGGCATTCAAGTATGGATGCGTTAACAGGAATAAAATCCGTGACCTTTGGCTGGGGAGCTATTGATGGTTGCGGACGGATGGGGGACATATCAGTGGCAGAGCCAAGCTTTTCAAACACACAAGTGCCGGCGCACGAAATCCCGACGGCCAGCGACATCAGTTTTGAACCCCTGCATGCCCGGTACGCGCTGAAACTTGTTACCGAAAGCCTTATGATCTGGGCCATTCCCAGCATCGCCTTCACCATGCTTCTTGCCATTGGCAAGATTGAAAGCAGCTTCCTTGCCGCCCCTTGGGGCTTCGCCCTACCGCTTGCTGTACTGCCGTTCATCCTTGTCATCTGTTCGCTTGAAGCCCGGCATGCTGGATATGCCGTCCGCGAGCGGGACATCCATTACATGTCCGGCGTAATCTGGCAGAAGCGCGTCGCGCTGCCCTTCAACCGCATCCAACATGTGGAGGTTGAGCGCAACCCCATTGAACGATTCTTTGGCCTGTCCTCGCTGAAATTCTTCACTGCGGGCGGCGGGTCTGCCGACATGAAAATTCCGGCGCTGAGTGAAGACGATGCCACAAAGCTCAAGTCCTTCGTGCTCAAGCTGGCGGGGGAAGCCGATGACCGCGCCTGATCCGTCTGCGGCTACGCTTGAAAGCCTGAAAAGCCAGGCCTGGAACAGGCTCGCGCCGGCGGCCATTATCCATTTCATCGTCAAATTTGTTGTCGGTTTCGCCAAAAACGGCATCCAGAATGTGGCCTACCTGGGTGGTATCGCCATCTTCACCGGCGACAGCCGGTGGCTGATATTGGGTGCCATCGCGGCAGGGGCATCTGTGACCCTGCTCCTCAGCGGTATCCTGAGTTACCTCAATTTCCAGTTCCGGCTGGACGGCCAGACCTTCCTGATCAACCGCGGTGTTTTCAATAAAAAGCGACTGACCCTGTCGTTCGACCGAATCCAGAATGTGGTGATCAAGGAACCCTTCTATTTCCGCCCTTTCGGCCTTGTGGCGCTCGCGCTTGAAAGCGCGGGGTCATCGGATGAGGAAGTCAGCCTTGCGGGCATTCCCACCCCACTTGCACAGGACATCCGCCGTGCGGTTCTGGAACGGCGGGACAACACCCAGGCTCACGCGAGGCCCGAACAGGAAACAGCCTCAGACGGAGACCCAGCCGCCCCCGCCGCCGAAGAGGAGCTTCTCCTGGAACAACCAATATCCGAGCTGGCGCGGTACGGCCTGTCCAACAACAGCATCTGGGTGGTGGCCGGTGTGGCCATCGGTGCGATCTTCCAACAGTTCGAAGCCTGGGGCAAAGAGGCGGACGCCTTTATCGAGACATCGATCATCCCCATCACGGGCGACGACGCAACAGTGCTTGGCCTTTTGGTCGCCGCCGGGCTTTTGGCCGTTGTGGCGCTGTTGACCCTGTTTTCCGTACTGGGCGCGATTGTCGTCTTTTACAAGTTCCGGCTGGCGTACGCAGATGGCCGCTATCACCGCACGACCGGCCTGTTTGAACGGCTTGAGACCAGCGTGCCGGAAACCAAGGTGCAAAGCCTGCAGATCAACCAACCGTGGCCTGCGCTATTGCTGGGGCGATGGCATCTGGTGATGAAACAGGTGGGTTTCGGCACCGCCAATAACCCAGCCCAAAATCGCAAGTCAAACTTCATTATCCCAAGCGTCGAGCCGCCTTTCTATCAGGCGCTTGCAAATCGCCTGTTCGGGGCGGTCTCCTGGCAAGACATGCACCTGAGACCGATTGCGCGCTTCTATATCTGGAAGACCGTTTTCTATTGGTTTCTGCTGCCGTCGATGATGGCCGCAATTACGCTAGCAGCCAATAAGCAGCCACTTGGCCTTCTGACACTTCTGATACCGGTGCTGACCACGCCTTTTGTTATGCTGCGCCACAACCGCTACGGCTACTGGAGCGACGGCAAGGTCGCGGTGGTAAAGCACGGGTTTGTTGGCTCCCGCACATCGGCCTTTCCCTTCCATAAGGCACAAACGGTGACCCTGACCCAAAGCCCCAGCCAACGCCGCCGACGGCTCGCCACGCTGAAAGTGCAGCTGGCAGGGCAGACCCTTACCATCCCCTATATG